>ERZ791829.1510-NODE-1510-length-13312-cov-2.926907_pt1 | contig 13312 bp, 8 predicted proteins | sample MGYA00510296_ERZ791829 | MGnify/ENA primary metagenome ERZ791829 (study PRJEB30046, sample SAMN00791973) | human gut metagenome | study: EMG produced TPA metagenomics assembly of the A metagenome-wide association study of gut microbiota in type 2...
CTCCACGGCATAGTTGCGGAGCCGTCCGAATTCCACGAATGTATTGTAAATCTAGGCTCGAAAATGCCGTGCTGCATCCATCTTAAAAGCAGCTCACGTGACGGCATATCGCCCGAAAAACCGCCGAGATCATGCCCGTAGAAGAAAAATCCCGACAAAGACAGCGTCATACCTATGTAATGGCAATAACGCAGGTCGTGAAATGATGTAAAATTGTCACCCGACCAGGTGGTTGCGAGACGTCTTACGGCACTGCTGCCGCTTCGTGTCGATAAAAACGGTCTTTTGCCCGGATATTTTTCTGTTTGCGCAGAGTACGAGGAGGCGACCATAAGATACGTGAGTATCGGTCTTATTCTGCTCGCCTTTACGCTACCGTCTTTAAAGCCGTTTGCCACAGCGTCGGTATCTTTTATATCAAATTCGTTGTTATCGTTCCAAGTGGCGTCTATTCCGTAGTCTAGAAGCTTTGCCGCAACATTGTCGTGCCAAAACTTAAAGCCCTCGGGCAGAGTAAAATCAATGTAACTGCCCATACCATCCCAAAACTCGGTTACAAACGGTGTGCCGTCTTCATTCTTTACAAAAAGCCCTTTTTCGGCTATTTCGTTGTACATCGGGTGCGACGTCAAAAAGGCAGGCTTGATATTGGGTATCAAGTGAATTTTCTCACTGTTAAAACGCTCAATAAACTTTGCGGGGTTCGGGAATTTATCGTAATTCCAATTAAAAACACACCGCAAGTCGCCGATAGAGGTATAGCCCGAGGACAGATAAAATCCGCTGCAGCTCATATTTAAGGCATCAAGCTTTCCGAGAATTCCATACCACTGTTCTTCGGAATTCGGCGCGTCGGTATAAGCCATGGTGCTGGCACAGTAATCAAAGCTCCATTTCGGAGGCAGGGTCTGTTTTCCGCAAAGAGAGCAATACTGCCTTAAAATTTCAAGCTTTGAGCCAAAGAACACATAATAAACAAGACAATCGTCATCGCTTTTGAAGAACTTGAAAGCGGGATAATAATTATTTATTTCCCTTCCGAAATCCATAACGGCACTGTCGGACGTATCGTAGTAGATACCGTAGCAACCGACGGAATTTTCACACATATAAAACGGCACGTGCTTATAAAGCGGGTCCGACGTTTCCGCATCATAACCCATACTGTCGCTCGTCTCTATGCGAAAGGTGCGCCCCGCCTTATTGACGCTGCCGCCCTTATCGCCGAGGCCGTATATTTTTTCGCCCTTTTCGCGCGTTAAATAATGATATGTACCGTTTCCGAATTCGTTCTGAAAATTATAGGCAAGCGGTGCTCTGTCGGCAAAAAGAAGCTTGCCGTCCTTTTTATAGCTCAGTACAAAGTTGTGCGTATCAAGCTCTGCTTCGACATTTCCCAAAGAGAAGCGCTCACCATCGGCTGTTTCATTTACTTGCGGAGCAAACAGCGAAAATCCGTCAAGGCTCAGCTTATCCATACCCTCTGTAAGAAATTCGTTTTGCGGGTCTACGGTAAAGGTGGGCAGCATTTTACAATCGTCACGGAATAAGGCGACGCGCATCATACTGCCGCTCAAGAAGTCGATTCGCGCCGTAATATCGCCGCAAACGTAAACTCTGCTGCTGCCGCTGCGCTCGGACAGCTTAAAATCATATGAAAACTTCATTACAGCACCGGCCCCTTATTGAAGAGTGTATTTTTTATAAGCGTTGCGGTCTTCCAGCCTGCAAGGCGCGTCTTTTCGCAAAAATTCATCACCTTGTGCGTTCCGGGCTTCCAGGTCGGGATTTCCCTGCAATTCGGGTCTCCGCACTTTACAAAAGCGCTGATTGCCGCCACCATTTGCTCCGATATGAGATAGTCGATATCGGTAAACGGCCGCCAACCGTTTTTGAGAGTTGCAAACACATACGGCAAGTCACTCGAATGCCATGCGCCGCAGTTATCGCCCGGCAAATCGCGCGCAAAAAGATAGACAAAGCATTTACTGCCCTTATCGTTTCGCACCCACTTTTTCACAAGCAGCTTTAAAACTATCGGTATCATATCTGCCGTTGTAACGCCGAGTATTTTCGGCATTGCGCTTATTGTTTTTATGTTAAACGTATCTTTCGTAAGAAGCTTTCCGTCTTCACACGGAAGCGTGTAAGAGAGTGTGCTTTTAATTCCCTCGTCGCGGCACGCCTTAAGCCATGCATAGTAAAGGGTTTTCGCGTCCGTATCTCTAAGCTCGGAAAGGCTTGTTTTGCCGGCATTTTTGATTATTTCGTCCCAGAATTTTTTCATTTTTTGCGGCGACAGCGGGCGTGACAAAACTCGTTGAAGCGCGGCTCCGCTCAACATAACGGCACCCGACACCATATCCCTTGTAAGCGGGCTTGACAGAAGCACGTCTACGCTCATGGCTCCTGCGCTCTGCCCCAAAAGGGTTATTCTGTCGGGATCTCCGCCGAAGGAAGAAATGATGTTTTTTATCCATTTAAGTGCCGCAGCTTGGTCAAAAAGGCCGAAATTACCGCATACTCCGTTTTCATCGGCGACATCGGGGTGAGAACAAAAGCCGTACGGCCCGAGACGGTAATTCACAGAGACAAAAACAATGTCATTTTCGGCATATGCCTTACCGCTGATATGCCCCTCGTTTGAGCTGCCGCCCGTAAAAGAACCGCCGTGTATATACAGCAAAACGGGACATTTTTTTGCATTTTTGGGCGCGCTGATATTGAGATATTGACAATCCTCGCTGTATGTAAAGCTCATACCGCGCCTGAATTCCCTGTGATAAAACGGGTTAACCTTTGCGTCGTCCTCAAAACCGCGGTGCTGGTAGCAGCAATCGCCGAAAGCGGTCGCATCATACACGCCGTCCCACCCATCGGTAACGACCGGATACTCCCACCTGCCCGCGTCGGCATACTTTATGCCGCGAAACTCAACATAGCTGCCGTTATCGAGCCCGACGATATCTCCGCACTCGGTTTTAAATTTTACCGTATTCATTTTATCGCCCCTTACGTTATCGCATAAATCACAGTAATGAAAATTTTGGAAAACTTCCAAAACGTTACACACATCATCATGTGCAAATTATATGCCACAACGAGAGCGGTGTCAATTATTTTAAGACAATATATACAAATTAAAAGTTGTTTTCAGCTCTGCGTGAATTCAGCTTATTACCGACCGCCTTTTTATAAACAACGGCTGAAATTACGGCCGACACGGCTTCTGCTATCCAAAAGGCATTCCAAACACCGTCAGCGCCGAATATTCGTGTTAATACAAAAGCTGTCGGGATTATTATTACTGCGTACCTGCAAAGTGATATTATGAGAGATTCAACGCCCTTGCCGAGTCCCTCAAGAGCTCCGGATGACGTTACGGAAATTGACGAAACAACAAACCCGGCGCTGATTATTCTGAGTGCCTTTTTGCCTGCGTCTATCGTTTCGGGATTATCGGTGAACATTCCTATCAGCTTATGCGGCAGCGCAAGGCACAGCACAGTACCGAAAAGCATTATACCTGCCGTCAGCACAAGAGTTATATCGTAAATTTTTTTTACTCTTTTGTGCTCGGCGGCACCGTAATTATAACCGATTATCGGTCGCATTCCCTGCACTATACCGTTAGCGGGGAGGTATAAGAACGTCTGAAGCTTATAGTAGACACCGAGCACAACAACATATATCTGTGAAAACGAAGCAAGCATTGCATTAAGGCTTGACACGAGCAATGACGGCAGTGCAAGATTTATCGACGCCGGGATACCCACAAAGTACAGTTTACGGTCTATAACCTTATTACGTTTTAAATATCTGCGGTTTATGGTTACGCTCGGTTTTTTCACGGCGTACAAAACTACATACAGTAAAAGCGTGCTAACCTGCCCTATGCCTGTTGCGAGGGCGGCACCGTCAATTCCCATTTTCGGGAAAGGGCCTATACCGAATATCAAAAGCGGGTCTAATATGATATTTACAATACAGCCCGTCATAAGTCCTGCCATGGAGGCATTCATTCTGCCGACAGCTTGGAAGATTTTTTCGTATGCAAGGCTTATCATAATTACAATCGAAAACGAAAAAACTATTGTTGAATAGCGCACTCCGAGGGAAATTACGTTTTCGGACTGTGTGAACATTTTAAGGAATGGGCGCATAATCGGAATGCTGACTGCGGCGGCGATAATGCCGTGGAGTATTGAGAACAAAAATCCGTGTGTGGCGGCGGTATCGGCCGCCTCTTTTTCACCTGCGCCGAGGTGAAATGCGATAACGGCATTAAGTCCCACTCCGAAGCCTATTGCAAGCGCATTGACGAGGTTTTGCACCGGATAGACAAGCGACAAAGCTGTTATTGCGTCCTCGCCTATTTTGGCGACAAAAAAGCTGTCCACTATATTATAAAGCGAATTGACGAGCATTGATATTACCATGGGGGTGGCCATAGACATAATAAGCGGAAAAACAGGCTTTTCCTTCATAAATTTTTCGTTCATACAAATGCATCTGCCTTTCGACTCCGAGCGTATTTTCTCAATTAAAAACGCCACGCAATTACTCAAAAATCGAATAATTGCATGGCGAAAACACATCTTTTTAAGACCGGAAAAATCCATACGTTGTTTTATCGGTATGTAATATAACACACTTTCGCCGCTAAGTCAATAACGGCTGAAACATAATATATATGTCGAAAGAGAATGATGCTCTGCTCAAGGGTTTTTATTCGTCATCCTCAAAATAGTAATCGTCCTCCTCCAACTCCTCCTCATCAAAACTCCGGACATCATAGCTGCCGTTTCTGACCAAATCCTTTTGCCAATCCTCCAAGCAATAAGAATTCATTTCCGCTTCAAGCTTTTCATCGTAGGAGTTATCTTTTTCATCGGAACAATCCGTAATCAGCTCATCAAAAACCATAAGGCTCGCAATCCCGGTCATAAGCCCGTCTCTGTTCTCGCTTAATTCGCAGGCTTCGGGAACAACCATATCGGATTCGGCGATTTCTTCGCTTAATGTGCTCTTAATTTTTTGCCTTAATTCAAAAGAAACGGCAAATAAGCTACTAAGGCGGCGCAACAGTATTTCCTCCGATAAATTCCCAAAGCGGATTTTTTCGTAATCTTGCACGTTTAGGCCGTACAGCCTTGAATAGCGTTTAAACTCCTTAACAGTCGAAGACGGAAAATGCTGCTTATTTTTTTCTAAATAACATTCCGCATTTTTAATCATTGTTTTACAGCCTTTTATCTGCCGGTTTATCTCCGCAATAATTTTTTGCTTGTTTTCGCCGCATTTCACCTTATACAAAAGTGCATATATGTGCTTACAGTTTTGCTTTCTCTCCGTATAATAGGGACATGTGCAGCTCATACTTGCTATTTTGTCGTTGTCTCCGAATGAAAGCTCAACATTATAGTCGGCGGAGCCTTTTACAATGCAGGAATAATGAGTCCCCGTTTTTTTAAGGTCTCTGATTTTGCCGTCGGAGCAATATGCTTCTCCGCGTTCTCGTATCAAGGGGCGAAATAAGCCGTCATAAATTCTCTTATCAAATAAGCCTAATTTCTCCCTGCTCACTTCCGCCGGAGCTGTTGAAGTCTCTTCGATATTTAATTCGGTATCGACAAACGGGACGTCGGTAATGTCCTTTTTGGCTTTCTTTCTCCTGTGCTTTTTGACAGCATTCCTCACAGCCTTTACGATCGCCGCCGTTATCAGGCACAACAGCTTAAAAGCCCATTTTAATATGTAATATGCGGCCACTCCGAGAATCAGCAATACCATCACTATAAAATTCCCGGTCATTGCAATGTTTTTCTTCTTCATATCTGTATTCACAATCTCACAATCGGCAAGTACCGTATGTTATTATACTACTCTCAAACATACGCAAGTAAAAATGTCAAAAGACCATTGTTTCAGTACCTTATGAAATTACACTACTCTCAAACAATCATCTGTCTGCCAACATCGGTAAGTAGGTTTCAGTACCTTATAAAATTACACTACTCTCAAACTTCTTGTTGGTTTTCACTTATGTCAAGCAGTTTCAGTACCTTATGAAATTACACTACTCTCAAACTAATTTGTTCCGCAATATTCACTTTACTATGTTTCAGTACCTTATGAAATTACACTACTCTCAAACCACGGCGCAGTACCAGGCAAAGCTGGCTGCGTTTCAGTACCTTATGAAATTACACTACTCTCAAACGCACTTGGTGGCGGCTCCTGGCTTACTCAAGTTTCAGTACCTTATGAAATTACACTACTCTCAAACCTTATATGTCGAATTTCTTAAAATATGTGTAGTTTCAGTACCTTATGAAATTACACTACTCTCAAACATTGTAACCCACATAAAAAGCACACTATCAGTTTCAGTACCTTATGAAATTACACTACTCTCAAACACAAATAAAAACTAAAGCAGCTGTTATCGTGTTTCAGTACCTTATGAAATTACACTACTCTCAAACCTTTATTTCACACAGCAATGGGATGCTGTGTTTCAGTACCTTATGAAATTACACTACTCTCAAACGAATGTTTCTTATAAGTTCGGTTCTGAATAGTTTCAGTACCTTATGAAATTACACTACTCTCAAACCTTGTCGCTTGCGTTAAGTTTCTTGTAAGTGTTTCAGTACCTTATGAAATTACACTACTCTCAAACACGCTTCCTCTGCAATAAGAGCCATAACCGTTTCAGTACCTTATGAAATTACACTACTCTCAAACAAACATCTGTGAACATACTCCAAAGCTGTGTTTCAGTACCTTATGAAATTACACTACTCTCAAACCGGTTTTTTTGGTGTGCCCGGTTGCGGTAAGTTTCAGTACCTTATGAAATTACACTACTCTCAAACCTCCCAAAAAATATGAATATAATTTACAATGTTTCAGTACCTTATGAAATTACACTACTCTCAAACATTGATGATTTAGTGCGTATCTTTCAAATAGTTTCAGTACCTTATGAAATTACACTACTCTCAAACAAACAACAGCAAACAAGACTGACAGTATAGGTTTCAGTACCTTATGAAATTACACTACTCTCAAACGATATACGTATATTCAACGATTATGATGAGTTTCAGTACCTTATGAAATTACACTACTCTCAAACGGTATTGTTTACCGTTATAAATGAAACTATGTTTCAGTACCTTATGAAATTACACTACTCTCAAACGATATACGTATATTCAACGATTATGATGAGTTTCAGTACCTTATGAAATTACACTACTCTCAAACGGTATTGTTTACCGTTATAAATGAAACTATGTTTCAGTACCTTATGAAATTACACTACTCTCAAACACTATTACGGCTTTTATCGTTAAGTTCATAGTTTCAGTACCTTATGAAATTACACTACTCTCAAACGATTCTGAGTAAGATTTCGTATCTTCTTATGTTTCAGTACCTTATGAAATTACACTACTCTCAAACTGTTTTTGTGTTGCTTTTACTATTTTTCCCAGTTTCAGTACCTTATGAAATTACACTACTCTCAAACACCATAAACGGAGGCATAGGCAACGCCGAGGTTTCAGTACCTTATGAAATTACACTACTCTCAAACCGAGTAGTCCTCTTGCAAACGGGTGCGATTGTTTCAGTACCTTATGAAATTACACTACTCTCAAACCCCAGGGCGGATCTGCGTATATAACGCTGTGTTTCAGTACCTTATGAAATTACACTACTCTCAAACATCGCCGCCGTAATTGAATGCGATTTTACGGTTTCAGTACCTTATGAAATTACACTACTCTCAAACAATATAAAAGCAGATCTTGACACGGAAAACGTTTCAGTACCTTATGAAATTACACTACTCTCAAACGAAATCCTTACAAAGCAGATGTAATCGTGGTTTCAGTACCTTATGAAATTACACTACTCTCAAACGACGATTGTTAATTATTTTCATACTTTGTGGTTTCAGTACCTTATGAAATTACACTACTCTCAAACTAGGTGTCTTTACTCCATGCCACCGTTTCGGTTTCAGTACCTTATGAAATTACACTACTCTCAAACCTCAAATAAACTGCGCCACTACAATGCACAGGGTAATAACATAAGGTACATTTATTATACTATCTAAGTATCTCCGTCGTCAATAACGCAAAGGTCATTGTCGACAACATACAGTTTTTCGCCGTCGCAGAGCCTTTGCGGCTCCGAATTCTCAAGCATTAAAAAATTGATATGTTCAAGAGCTAAAGCCTTTAACAGCTCTGATATTTCATCCGGCGAAAAGTAAAGACAAATATTGGCGGCAACAAAAACCTTCGTCTTGAGATACTTTGCCGATAATTTCAAATAATTTACAAAGCATTCCAAGAGCGAAGAAGACTCCGCCGAAAACCTGAAGCCCATTAGCTTTATTATTGCTGAGGTGTCCGTTTCATCGGAATATTCACAATCGAAATCGCAAAACGCTTTAAGCTTATCGGCAAGTCTTACTACCGCTGCCTTTACCTCGGCTGTATCCTCGGCAAACTCGTCATTTGCGGTCTGCTGCATATAGCCGTCAAGCTTGCCGAGGAGCTTTCTGCTGTTCATATCGACAAAAATCGGTTCGGATATAAAGCACCCGTCCTTGGAAAACTCAAACGGTTTAAAATCCTCGGAAAAGACAAAATAATCTTCCTCGCACGAATTTAAGAATGATGACAGCACGCCTCTGTAAAGCTTTTTGTTTTCTATTACGAGAACCGGAAATATTCCCTCGCCTATTTTTATGCAATCATCAATATACGAAAACTTAGCCCTCACAATATCAACAGCCTTTCGTCCGAATCCACAACACTGCTGTGGCTTTTGCCGACAATCATTTCCATTTTGGCGAACTGCTTTTCGGTAACGGTAAGCATTTGCACAAGACCCGACGGCGGTTTCTGCTTTTTTACCGAATCGCAAATACCCGTTGCGACATTTTGGTTAAGCGCAATTTTTGAATAAACCGATTCCTGCATCATCATAAATCCGCTTTTAATCAAAAATTTACGAAATTTTGCATATTCGCGCCGTTCGCTCTTGGTAGTTGTCGGCAAATCAAAAAATACAATTACTCTCATAAATCTATAACTCATACTTCACTTCCGCAAGCTTCACAAGCGAAGCGTCATTTTGCTCTATTGCGGCAAATACGCTTTTTACATAGAGCTTTATTACATTCATAAGCGTATTAGCCTTGCCGTCCACTACGAATTCCTTATTCAGTAAGCCTATCAGAGTGCTCTTCTGCTCCTTGCCGAATTCCTTGGGCATCATCGATTTTACGCAAAAATCGACTATCGGGCGAAACGGCTCCATTAAATCGCAGCCCAAATTAAAAGGATTAAACATATTATCGTGAAATATACCGAGCTGAGTCGAATAACCGCTGCAAACTATTTCACGGTTAACGCATGACAAAATCAAGCTGTAGCCGTAATTCAGCGCGGCGTTTACGGGAACATCGTCATTTCTGCTGAAACTCTTTCCGAAAAGGGCGTTGAAATACACCTTTGCGGCGTGCCCCTCGCGGTTTGTTTCATCGTTGAATTCAAGCTCATTTATGTACCCCTCAAGGAGCTTATACTGCTCAAGACCGTAATGCTTTAAAAGCAGAGCCTGATTTTTGATTTTTTCGGCAACTATACTTGTCCACACAAGTTTTTTGGCATCGTCTGCCCAAGATATCTGAGTTTTCAGCTTTTGACTGCAATCATGACAGCCGTAATACGAGACGAGCTCCGAGGACGGATTTCGTTTTTCGTCGCAGAATATCACCTTGATTTTTCGTTCGGTTAATTGGCTGAGCAACGCCGCGGTAACGGAGCTTGCCGTATTCTCGACTATCAGAACGGAAATCTCGTCGAGGTGGACGCGCGTTGTTTTTTCGACATCGCGCACAGCCAAATAGCCCATGGAATAATCAAGCTTAGAGGGGTTTGTAACAACAACCACACGCCAGCCCATAACAATCCCCCTTATTTCAGCAGGTCGATTTCCTGCTCAAAAAGGCCCGTTACCGACTGATTGATTAGCTTTATGCTATGAACGTCTTTAATTTCGGAGAACTTGGCATTAGTTAACATCACGCCCGCATTAGGACTTTCTCCTATAAGTCTAAGGTCTCCCAACAATACATTGGCGTGAAGGATTTTCAGGATTTCATTTAAGACGTAGCATTGCTCCTCCGGTGAGCAGAGCACAAATTTTTCACGGCGTTTTTCGAGCTTTTTACCGATGCCGCTGAATCTTACGCTCAAAACCGTATTTAGCATTTTACCCGTTAAGATATCGTAAAGCTCAGTATTTTCTTCTGCTGAAATATTGTCCCTCGGAATAATCTCCCTGTCCTTATGCTTTGTCAGGTAATTTGTGATATTTCTTATATACTTTTCATATTTATACCCCAAAACAAGCTGTATTCCGGGCTTATATCCTATCCGATTTCCGGTTTTGTTGCTTATAAACATTCTGCAGCCGTCAAAGGATATACAAGCGTCATATTTAACGCAGGGAATCAGAATTTTTACGTTTGAAGCTTCGGCTATACGGCTTGTAACAAAGCCCTGCATATCGGCTTCATATTCTTTCACCTCATACAGATTGACGGGGAACATCTGACGCACGGCTTTGCCCTTTTTGTCGGTATACTCCACATACGAAAAATATGCCGAGGTCGCTTTATCGTATCCGCCGTATTTTTCAATACAGCTTCTTGCGCCAGAAGCCTTCAGCGGAACCTGCCCGTTTCCTTTTTTCAAAGGATTGATTTTAAACAGTCCTCCTTGCTTTTTGCGCGGGAACCTTGTATAGCGAATGTTGTTCTTATTCATAAATCTGCGGACGGTATTCATACTGTCCTTAACCGACCACGCGCCGGGTATATCGTGGCTGAAAAATTTTTCGGGATTTACGGTATATCCTTTATCGTTATTTTGCAATCCTTTTATGAAATTCACCTTATTATGAGTGACCTTTACATTGTATGCATTGCCTACCACAATATTGAGGTAAGCATCCTTTGCATGATGCAAATCGTTCACCTCACGGCACTTGAGCATATCGTTGCTTTGCCTGAAGGCGTGAACCAAAGCCGCTTTAACATAGACTATTTCGGTTATCGGCTTCGGGTACAGCTGCTCCAATATATGCGCAACGGCCTTTGTAGACTGCTGAGTTTCGGTGAGCTGCCTTGACACAAACGCGGAGAGCTCATCATCGGTAAGCGGCGTTTTACGGGTGAGACGCTTATAGGTTTCCTCGCTTATCAGTCCGCTGCTACGAAGCATCTGCCAATACGGACTCATTTTAGCCTGTACAGCCGAATCAATGGGATAAACATTGGTTTTATCGGCATTTACGGTTCTGTTGACAAGGACTCTGTTTGTAAGGCTGTCGTCCTTTATCTTCGACTGAGGATAAATATGGTCAATATCAAAGCGGCCGTTACCGTTCATCAGCTCGCCGAGGGATATTTCCTCACCCGTATACATACATTTGCCGAGCTGAATATAATAGAAATAAAGCTTGTCACTTCTGAGCTTTGACTCGTCTTCATCACTCAGCTTTTTACTCAGGGCATTGAAATACGGGCAGAATTTTTCGGCTTCCTTTTTACAGTTTTTGTATAATTCCATGAGTCTGCTTTTTCTTGAGTCCCTGTGTCTTTCTTCTCTGTTATCAATACCTCTTGCAACCTCTACGAATATCTTCTTCGGAGGCCTTTCCTGTATCTTTTCTATTTCCTTTGCAATCAGCAACGCACGCAATATCGGCCGCTTAACCTTCGGAGAAACGTAAAGCGCGTCAACAGCCTTTCGCAGAGAATGCTGATTTTCTGTATAGCTGAGCTCATCAAGCTTGTCATTTAAATTCTTTTTTTCATCGCCGTCACAGCAGAAATCTTCGGAATATAAAATCTGCATCAAATTGTAATTCGTTTCCCAAAGAGCCGTGATGACATTCATAACCTCGCCGGTCTTTTTATATGTAAACTCGATATCGCACAAAAACTCCTTTGACAGGCGGCTCCAGCCGGTGTACTTAAGCTTGCATATTTTTTTGATGTCTTCATCCGTCAGCTTTTCAGAAAAAAGCTTTTTCAGCCTTTTCTTGAGTAATTTTTTATCATCGCCGAAAATTACCGATGACGCAATAATACTCTCCTTGTCATCAAAGGTCAGGCTCTCAAACTCCTTAAAATCAAAATAAGACTTCAATGAGGATTTTACGGCTGTATCTATTCCGCTCAATACGTCGTTATTATCATAACAGCCTCTTGCCTTGAGATAGTCCTTAATTTGCTTTACGGTAACCTTGCGGCGAGTCATAAACAAATCGTTATAAATCCCCTGCTTTAATTCGACGGGTATATCCTCGCCGTTCAGTTTGAGATTGTTTATCTCGTTGAGAACGGTGAATTTCGAATAGAGAAGAGAGCATTTGGGAATAACGTCACACTCCGGCAAATAGGTGCATTTACTTGTGAGGTTGTTTATGAATTCCTCAGCCGAAGAGTCAATATCAACAACGTCGTCAAAGTTCCACGGATATATTTTTACGCCGTCTTTTCTTTTAAGCCAGCTTTTTTCAGTATGAGTATTAAGCGGCCCGACATAATACGGAATGCGATACTCAAATATTTTGATAATTTTATCGTACACGGAAACACCGTTTTCATCGCACGAATTTAAAAACGGCAAATAATCCTTGGCATTATCCAAAATTGCTTTAAGCTCTTCCTCATTTACCTGCATCGGAACTACGCCGTTGCTCTTTGTCACCTGCTTCGGCATAAAGGTCTTATTCTCAATTTCATCAAACATTTCCTTATATGACAAATCGGCGTTTTTGCCGAGCGTCTTTTTAAGATAAGCGCAAAAATTCTCGGAATCACAGGTCTTTTTAAGCTCGCCTGTTTTGCCGCTTTCCTTAATGTGACCGGAATACGCCACATAATTGTCTTTTTTGCCGTCGCTTATTTTAAATATCTCGTTATACTTTTCCGGTAAATAAGTTTTGACATATTTTTTAAGCGTTTTTAAATCATTTTTATGTTTTTCATATACGGCGACCTTTGCCTCGGAGATATACTTCTTGCCGTCCAAAATATCGGCGAGTACGGCCCAATCATATACAGCCTTTAAAATTTTGACAAGCTCAAAGCGATCGCCTAAAACGGACGCGTATATTTCTTCGTTTTCTTCATAGCCGCTTGCAAAAGATATATTGTTTTTCTCTACGGTTTTTAGTTCATCATCGCCAAACAAATCACACATTTTAA
>ERZ791829.1536-NODE-1536-length-13090-cov-3.347372_pt1 | contig 13090 bp, 10 predicted proteins | sample MGYA00510296_ERZ791829 | MGnify/ENA primary metagenome ERZ791829 (study PRJEB30046, sample SAMN00791973) | human gut metagenome | study: EMG produced TPA metagenomics assembly of the A metagenome-wide association study of gut microbiota in type 2...
AAACTCCTGCCTGTATTCTGACGATAAAGTTTTTCCAGCGGAATCAACTTCTGGTTTTCTTTCAGAAAATTATTGCTGCGGCATCCCAGCAGTTTCTGCCCTTTATAAGCGATCTCTACCGGATGATATTCTACAAAGGGATATTTCAGTTCCGTCTTGTGCAGCAATCTGGAAACCAGAACTTCAGACAGTCCCTCATAGCCCATGTGGTCGGCTTTATACCACTGATCGCCCAGTTTCCATTTCAACTGGTTTCCTTTTGATGTGTGTCCCTCGGTTTCCTGCACTGGAATCTTATTCAGGTCAATGCTTTCCATAATTCACCTTGTTACGATGCCTTTCTATGGATCACTTCAATCCACTGTTGATCTTCTGCCATCTTTCCCTTAGTCTTTTCAATAATCATAAGCGGATCATAGAAAGGTACTCCCACATCACTCAGCACCCATTTCAGATGCGCCCGTGTCTCAGGAAAGCAGCGGTCTTTCAAAAACCACTGAAAATCTTCCCATGTTGGGTTTTCAACCACGCCAAACGCTCTGAGTGGAATTTTGTCCGTATAATTTTTAATTTTGATCTTTTCGTGCTTGAAATCCACATCAATTGTCGTACACAGATCATTCCGGTTCATATAATTGAGGCGCAGCATGGTGTTCGGGTCATTACTGAAGTTCTGCGCACGATCCAGCTGCTTGTAAATCGTCTGTCGACTGATGCCGTACTTTTTCGCCAACTCCGTTGCTCCCATTCCCTGCTGATGCAGAGCCAGCATCTCTGCCAACTGCTGCGGAGTCAGGCTGTTTTTGCGTCCTGCGCCGCGTTCATTATGTGGTTTTTCACTTTCTATAAGCTGTACTTTCTGCGCGATCGCCCGCAGCTGCTCTAAATCCACCGTACCGAAAATATCAAAAATCTGTGTCTTGAAGTCCTCTTTCACAGTCTCACTTCCCCTCATTTTCATTATAATCATTCTCTTTCATGATGTCAATATTTTAATTTATACACATTATTTATATCGGCAAGATTTTAGTTTTTATGCATTTGTTTATTTGATTTTTTGCCGATAAAATGATATAATCATCTTACAGGAGGTGTTCCGATGAACTATCGATCTGTCGCTGATACGGCAAAATCATGGAATGTTTCAGAGCGCACTGTCCGCAACTACTGTGCTACCGGCAAGATTCCGGGGGCAGTCCTTATCGGCAAGACATGGAACATTCCGCAGGATGCAGAGCGTCCAGAGCGCGTCAACAAAAAGCAACCGGCACCTCGTACCCTGCTCAATATTTTGCAAGATGAAATGGCCGGGCACGTGAAAGGTGGAATCTACCACAAAATTCAGATCGACCTTACCTATAACTCAAACCACATTGAAGGCAGCCGTCTGACCCATGACCAAACACGGTATATCTACGAAACCAACACCATTGGCATGGAGAATGGTGTTGTCAATGTGGATGATGTAGTCGAAACAGCCAATCACTTCAAATGCATTGATATAGTCATCCGGGATGCCAAGAAGCCCATCACCGAAGCTCTCATCAAAAAGCTGCACCTTACCCTGAAGAGCGGCACCAGCGATTCCCGCAAGGACTGGTTCGCCGTTGGCGAATATAAAAAACTTCCGAACGAGGTCGGTGGCAGAAGCACCACTGCGCCAGAACTGGTTGCCCCACAGATGAAAGAGCTTTTATCTGCGTACAATCAAAATTCTGCCAAGTCGCTGGAAGACCTGCTGGAATTTCACTACGCCTTTGAATCCATCCATCCGTTTCAGGATGGAAATGGCCGTGTCGGGCGGCTTCTGCTCTTCAAGGAGTGTCTGCGGAACAACATCGTGCCATTCATTATTACGGACGATCTCAAAATGTTTTACTACCGTGGCCTCCACGAATGGAAATCGGAACGAGGTTATCTGCTGGATACCTGCCTGACCGCGCAGGATCAGTTCAAGGCCGTCATGGATTACTTCAGAATCCCTTATTGACCGTTTTATTTTACTACGAGACCGCCGGTGCCCGGGACACCGTTTCTCTCATCCGCCCGATAGAGGAGTTTTATAACAGCCACTTTGAAGAGCCCGAGTTCAGCACCCTTGCCATCAGCAGATAAGAGGCTGTTTTTGTAAGCAGTGCACGCCGTTGGCCGTGCGTCTTTGCAATCTGCACAATTTTCCTGTAAAGATTTGTGCGTTCACACAAACTTCATAATCGCCGCTTGCACTCTCGTGATTTGTGTGCTATGATTTTGTGCAGTGAAAGAGAATATTGACGTACACACGGTGTGTTACTGGTAATACAGGCAAGATCCGGTGAGAATGAACGCAGCAGAAGGCATAGTGGGCTTTCTGGGACTGTGTCTCATTTTCATTGGGTCTTTTTTTGTTGTGTACGGCAGCATGGTTCTCTTTTCCGCGCGCGGTCCGTTTGTTTCACACTGGTAAAAGGAGAAAAACATGGATTACAACAAGGTAGCCAAAGACATCTTGGACAATGTCGGCGGCAAGGCCAACGTGAAGCAGGTCACCCACTGCTTCACCCGCCTGCGCTTCGTGCTCCGCGATGAGAGCAAAGCCAAAAAGGACGTCGTTGAGCATTTGGAGGGCGTCATCTCGGTCGTCGTGGCCGGCGGCCAGTTCCAAGTGGTCTGCGGCGCAAAAGTCACCAAGATCTACGATGCTGTCGTGGCTCAGTTGGGCGGGCAGGCTGCATCCTCTGCCGAAGAGGAAGCCGTCCCCGCGCAGAAGCAGAGCATGGGCAACCTCATCCTGCAGAAGCTGACCGAGATCTTTACCCCGCTGGTGCCCGCCATTGCAGCTTCCGGCCTGATCAAGGGTCTTCTGGCCGCCTTTGCCAAGATGCCCGGCTTTGACACCGCCAACAGCACCTACATCATCCTGAACACCGCCAGCAACGTCATCTTCTACTTTATTCCCATCTTCCTTGCTTACACTGCCGCCAAGGCTCTGAAGTGCAGCACCGTCGTGTCCATGATGCTGGGTGCCTTCCTGTGCCACCCCACCATCGATGCCATGATGCAGGACACCGCCACCCGCTCCACCATCTTCGGCCTGCCGGTCATCAAGATGGCCTTTACTGTGGGTGAGTCCAGCAAGATCTTCACCTACACCGAATCGGTCATCCCGATCCTGCTGGCGGTCATCCTATTGGCGCTTTTGGAACGGCTGCTCAACAAGATCGTACCTGAAATCCTTCAGTTGATCCTTGTCCCCGGCCTGTCCCTGCTGATCATGGTTCCCGTCATGCTGGTGGTCGTTGGCCCCGTGGGCATCTATGTCGGCTACATCATCCAGTGGCTCTACACCGCACTGTACAGCTTCAGCCCCGTTCTGGGCGGTATCATCGTGGGCGGCCTGTGGGGCGTCTGCGTTATCTTCGGCGCACACCGCGCTCTGCTGCCCATCGGCCTGAACGATGTGGCCATGACCGGCACCAACACCCTGATGTGCTTCGCCGGTGCTGCAAACTTCTCTCAGGCCGGCGCTGCTCTGGGCGTCATGTTCAAGACCAAGGATCCCGGCCTGAAGCAGGTGGCCGCTTCCGCTTCTCTGTCCGCATGGCTGGTCGGCGTTACTGAGCCTGCGATCTACGGCTGTAACCTGCGTCTGAAGAAGCCCATGATCTGCGCTGTCATTGCCGGCGCTGTGGGCGGCGGCATCATGGGCATCGGCAAGGCTGTGAACACCGGTTTTGCCAACAACGGCATCCTGACCATTATGTCTTACTGGGGCGAGGGCACGACCTTCGGCCAGTTCATGGCTTACATCATCGGCATCGTGGTGTCCTTTGTGGGCGCTGCTGTTCTGACCTATCTGGTGGGCTTCGAGGACACTGCCGTCAAGGCCGCCCCCGCACAGTCCGCTCTGCCCGAGGATGGCGTTGTTTCTGAGATCAAGGCCCCTGTTGAGGGCAAGGCTTACCCGCTGAACGAGGTGCCCGATGATGTGTTTGCATCCGGTGCACTGGGCGGCGGCATCGGCATCCTGCCCAGCAAGGGTCTGGTGGTCGCTCCAGCAGACGCCACGGTTTCGGTCATCCACTCCACCCTGCACGCTCTGGGTCTGCAGCTGGATGACGGCACCGAGCTGCTGATCCATGTGGGCGTGGACACCGTTGAGATGAACGGTGACGGCTTCCACAGCTTCGTCAAGGAAGGCGACAGGGTGAAAAAGGGCGACAAGCTGCTGTCCTTCGACATTGACAAGATCAAAGCGGCCGGTCATAATACTACTGTCAGCGTGATCGTTTCCAACTCGGACGACTTCAAGGCTGTCGAGGGTCTGCCCGGCGATCCGGTGGATCTGAACTGCTCTGTGATCCGCACCGTGCACTGATCCCTTCCTTATTCAAGAAAGGAGCTCAACATGATGAATCAATTTCCTGCAAGCTTCCTCTGGGGTGCCTCCTCCTCTGCCTTCCAGATCGAAGGCGGCTGGGATGAGGGCGGCAAAGGCATGACCGTGGCCGACTTCAACTCCTTCAAGCTTTCGGATAAGCAGGCCGACACCAAGGTGGCCAGCGATTTCTACCACCACTGGAAAGAGGACATCGACCTGATGAAGGAGCTTGGTCTGAAGGCCTATCGCTTCTCCCTCTCTTGGGCGCGCATCATTCCGGACGGCGACGGCGAGGTGAACCCCGAGGGCATCGCGTTTTACAACAAGGTCATCGACTACCTGATCGAGCAGGACATCCGCCCGCTGGTCACCCTGTACCACTTCGACCTGCCCTATGCGCTGGTCGAGAAGTACAACGGCTGGGAATGCCGCGACTGTGCCTACGCCTTTGAGCGCTATGCACGGGTCTGCTTCCGTGCCTTTGGTGACCGCGTCAAATACTGGCAGGTCATCAACGAGCAGAATTTGATGATCCGCGTCAACAACCGCATGAACATCTACACCAATGACGAGTGGGAAGCTGACCGGATGCGTGCCCAGATGGACTACCACATGTTCCTCGCCCACGCTCTGGCTGTCAACGCCTGCCACGAGCTGGTGGAGGGCGGCAAGATCGCCCCGGCAGTTTCTTCCACCTGCACCTACCCCCTGACCAACAAACCGGAGGACGTATGGGCAGCCCGGATGAACGACTGGTTCAAGACCAACTACTGCCTTGAGATGCACACCAACGGTGAGTACCCCGGCTACTACATGCGCTACCTCGAGGAGCGCAATATCGTGCCCAAGATGGAGCCGGGCGATGCCGCCATCCTCAAGAGCGCAAAGATCGATTACATCGCGCTGAACTACTACCGCACTCTGTGCGCCAGCTATCTGCCCGCAGATGCCGAGCATCCGGCAGGTTCCCGCGTGTTCCGCGGCAACGAGGTGGACTTCGACCAATACGGCTACTGCCGTGACGAGCGCAACCAGAACCTGAAAGCCAGTGAGTACGGCGCACAGATTGACCCCATGGGCCTGCGCATCGTGCTGAACGAGTATTACCGCCGCTACCACCTGCCGCTCATCATCACCGAGAACGGCCTTGGCATGGGCGACGAGCTCACCGCCGACGGTCGTGTGCATGATGATTATCGTATCGATTACCTGCGCCAGCATGTGCAGGCCATCGCGGATGCCATCGGCGACGGTGTGGAGGTGATGGGCTACTGCCCGTGGTCGGTCATGGATCTGCTGAGCTCGCATCAGGGCTTCCGCAAGCGGTACGGCTTTATCTACGTCAACCGCACCGATTCTGACCTGAAGGATCTGGCCCGCATCCGCAAAGATAGCTTCTACTGGTATCAGAAGGTGATCAAGACCAACGGGGAGTGTTTATAAAGCCATGCGTGTCATCAAAGTGCTGAACAACTCCCTTGTGCTGGCACTCAACGATGAGGGACAGGAGATCATCCTGATGGGCAAGGGCATTGGCTTCCAGAAAACCATTGGCTACAAGCTCTCGCCCAAGGAGATCGATAAGGTCTTTGTGCTCAAGGATCGGGAGCTTTCGCGCCGGATCATCCGGCTGGCCGCCGAGACAGACAGCATCTATTTTGAGATGGCCAAGTCCGTCATCGACTATGCTGTGGAGAACTACCACATGAAGCTGATGGACCATATCTATCTGGCCCTGACCGACCATCTTGCCTTTGCCGCCAAGCGCATCCGGAACGGCGTTATCCTGCAGAACTTCTACACGCTGGACATGAAGAAGTTCAACCCCCGGGAATTTCAGGTGGGCGAGTACGCAGTCCAGCTCATGAGCCGCAAGCTGAAGGTGGAGGTGCCGCTGGACGAGGCGGGCAATATCGCGTTCCACTTCATCAACGCCCAGTACGACAACCCCAGCAACAGCCAGAATCTCATCATTGCTCATGCAGTCAGCGCCGTTCTGGATATCGTCAAGTACACCCTCGGCCTGACCTATAATGAGGACAGCCTTTCCTATTCCCGTTATGTCACCCACATCCGGCTTTTCGTTCAGCGCCTGGTCAGTCACAATCAGCTGCCGGAGGACACGTCGCCTTTGTTGTATGATCAGATCGCCCCGGTGTGTCAGAAGGAATTTGCCTGCGTAGACAAGATCCAGATCTACGTCTCAGAGCAGTTCCAGACCCAGATCACCAATCAGGAGCGGCTGTATCTGGCCCTGCACATCCACCGCATCCTTGAGGATCAGTCCTGAAAGTGCATCGCTGATATTTAATGCAAAAGGAGTATTTTTCAGTCCATGAAATCCGAATCCAATAAACTTGCAGTCCGCGGTGAGCTTGCACTGATCGCCATGGTCATCATGAACAGCGCCGGTGTGCTGCTGATGCTGCACTCTGGTTCCGGCATCTCGGCCATATCCAGCGTGCCCTACGGCTTCCAACAGGTGTTCCCCCAGCTGACGCTGGGCACATGGACATACATGTTTCAGGGCCTGCTGGTGCTGGTATTGATGCTGCTGCGCCGGAAGTTCATGCCCAGCTACCTGTTCAGCTTTGTGGTCGGCTTTGTGGTCGGCAAATTGATGGATCTTGAAAAGCCGTTCATCGACGCGCTGCCCCTGAACATCCCCATGCGGGTGCTCTACTTTGTACTGAGCTACCTGATCCTATGCTTCGGCATCTCGCTGGGCAACCGCTGCGGCCTGCCCATCACCCCCACCGATCTGTTCCCCCGGGAGATGGCGGACATCACAAAGCTCCCCTACGCCCGGGTCAAGATCACCTTTGATCTGACCTGTCTGATCACCACCGCTGTCATCACTTTTGTGGGCGTCGGTGCCATCCGCGGTCTGGGCATCGGCACTGTGGTCGCCGCCTGCACCATGGGCAAAGGTATCTCCTTTATCGGCAGCCTGCTGGATAAAAGACTAACGTTTCACTCCGTACTGGATGGCCAAAAGGTGTAAAATAAGAAGGTAAAAAGCAATTAGACCCACCAGCTGATCTGGTGGGTCTAATTTGTTTGCGCTGTCTTTGATCGTTCCGGTCTTTATAACGGTTCGTATTGTCCCACCAGATTATCCAAATCATCCAGCCTTCAAGAATCTGCTGTCTGTTTGTGGCGCAAGGCAAAACTGCATTTTCCGGCCTGCCTTGCAGGATGGCGGCAGATTCGCTGTATTCGTGAAGGGGTGCCTGAGGAACAGCAGCGTGTCGTTCATTATCATGGATGATTTCCTCGGCTTAGCGGAATGCACAGTACAAGCCAGAGTTTTTATAGATAACGCGCAAAGAAGGTGAGCCAGAAGAACAGCGTCACCACGCTAGTCACGGTGCTGATGGCCACAAACTCGGCCGCAAGCTTTCCATCACCGTCCATGGCTTCAGCCATGGGGTAGGATGCGGTGGCCACCGGCGTTGCAAACACCGACAGCAGCAAAAAGCGCTCTACCGGCTGCAGGCCCAGCAGCCCGGACAGCCACAGAGTAACCGCCGGGAACACCAGCAGCTTGCATGCCAGTGTGGCCGTAAGGCAGCTCAGATGTTCCCGGATGGAAGAGAACTGCAGCGTACCGCCCAGCACGAACAGCGCCAGCGGCGTCGTGAGCGCCGAAAGCTGACGGATGGGCGCTTCCAGCACGGAAGGGATCCGGACGCCCAGCATCGTGAACGCGCCGCCTGCCAGTGCCCCCAGGATCAGGGGATTGGTGAAGATCTTTTTGAGCAGCGGCACCAGCTTTGGCCGGCAGCCGCGGTAGTATTCCAGCACGATCACCGCCATGACGTTATACAGCGGCACCACGATGGTCACCATCACACCGGCGGCTGCCGAAGCATACTCGCCAAACAGGCTCTGCACCAGCGGCAGCGCAAACAGCAGAATATTGCTGCGGTACAGCGCCTGTACCACCACTCCCTGCTGCGCGGGGGCTTTTATGAACCGCGGCACCGCCAGCATACACAGCCCAATGCACACCAGCACGCTTGCCGCCACCAGTGCAAGGAACTGCAGCCGGATGCCGTCGCCGCCGGCACCATAAATATTGCAGAAGGACACGATTGGATAAAAGCAGTAAAAAATAACCGAATTGAGCTTCCTTAAAAATGGTTCATCCACAAGGCCGGTCCTGCGCACGCCCATGCCAAAACCGATGTACACTACAAACGGGATGACTGCCTTGGCCGCGATTGAAAATCCATCCACCAGAATCTTCCTCTCTCTTATGTTGTCTGGCCCTAGTATAGCGGCAACATCCACTACATGATATTGGGCAAAGAAGAGAAAAGCTTCCGGTGCGTTTTGGTGATTCTTGTCAGGATCCTGCGCTCTGAAATCAAATTTGCAGAAAAAGAAGGCGAGCACACTACAAAATTGTAGTGCGTTTATCCTTCTTTTGCGTCTTTTTTCTTACTGATAAGGGTTCAATTTTTATCTTCGCGGTATTCCGCCAGAATGGCGTCCCGCTGCTGGAGCTTTGCACGGAAGCTCTCCGGCTGTGCCCAGCACATCAAAATCAGCAGGTATTCCAGAATACCCTCCACCCCGATCATGGAATGGAAAAAGCCGCAGTGCTCGGTATCCGCCAGCAAAACCGCCTGCGCGCCCTTTACAAACGGCGATGCCATGCTGTCCGTAATGACAAAGTACGGCACCTGCTGCGCCGCAAGCATCTCCGCCATTTTTTCGTCGATCCGGTAAAAACGCGAAAAATTCAGCACCAGCACAACATCCTGCCCGGTGAGCTCTGCCAGCGAGCACAGCTCGTCCTGCCCTTCATCGGAAATGCAGGCCACATCGCTGCTCAAAAACTGCAGCAGCCGGGCAAAACGCACGGCACAGCCCTTGCCACCCCGCAGACCAATGATGATCTTTTTCCGCGCCGAGAGCAGCTTATCGGCCACGGTGTGGAAGGTAGCTGCCGGGTTCTGCCGCAGCGAGTTCTCCAGGTTGCCGCCCATCAGAGTCAGCATTTCTGAAAGGTCCAGCTCATCCTTGCTGTATTTTTCTTCCTGCATCACGAACCGGTCATACAGGGAATGCTTGCCGATCTTTTCGCTGTGCAGGGAGAGCTCCTTTTGCAGCTGCACCTTGAGATTGGCAAAGCCGCTGTAGCCAACGGCCCTGCAGAAGCGGATGACCGAGGCATCGCTCATGCCCACTTCTCGGCCTACTTCCAGCGCCGTCATGCCAAGCACACGCTTCTGATTCTTTAAAATGTAGCCTGCCAGCCTTACCTGGCCTTTGGTCAGCTCCGCATGGGCGATCTGATATGCCAGCTCTTTTTCCATGGCCCTTCCTCCGCGCTAAAATGAAGTCTATTTTCTTACATTTTACTACAAAAAAGTAGTTTCTGCAAGCCGTTTTTCCGCGAAAAGCCCGCCAAAACGAACTTTCATTGTGGATTCTGATCGTTTTCGGCCCGCACATTTTGTCTTGTTGTGCCAATTGATTGTAGTGGATGTTGCGGCTATACTGAAACCACCGAACAAACAGACGGAATGGCCATCCGGAACACTCATGCGGTTTGGGTGCACAGGCAGCCTTTGCACGGTGCCGCGCCCGAATGAAAGGAGAACAACATGCTGGATTACAAGAGCTCTGCCGAACAGATTCTGGATCTTGTTGGCGGCAAAACAAATATTACACAGTTTGCACACTGCTCCACACGTCTGCGCTTTACCCTGAAGGACAACAGCAAAGCCAACCTTGACGCACTGAAAAAGGTGCCCGGTGTGATGGGCGTCGTGCTGAAGGGCCAGTTGCAGGTGATCATCGGCAACAATGTGGTCGAAATGTACGAAGCCCTGCAGAAGGCCGGTCAACTGGAGGGTGCAGGCATCGTCCCGGACGACGATGCACCTGCCCCCAAAAAGAAGGTCAGCGACCTTGTGCTCGATTTCCTGATTGGCACTTTCCAGCCGCTGATCGGCGTGATTACCGGCGGCGGCCTGATCAAGACCCTGCTCACCCTGCTGACCATGGCGGGCTGGATGGACAAAAGCAGCGACCTGTATCAGGTCATGTTCAACATTGCAGACGCAACCTTCTATTTTCTGCCGGTCATGATCGCCTATACAAGTGCCACCAAGCTGAAATGCAACAAGATGTACGCAGTGATCATTGCCGCCGTGCCCCTGCTGCCCAAGCTTTCCGGCCTGATCGGCGACGGTCTGACCATCTTTGGCCTGACCGTGCCGAACGTTTCTTACACTTCTCAGATTTTCCCGGCCATCCTTTCCGTATTCGCTCTGTACTTTGTGGAAAAGTATTTCACCAAAATCTGCCCGAAGCCTGTGCGCGTCATTTTTGTGCCGGTGGTGTGTTTCCTGGTGGTTGTACCTCTTGAGCTGCTCTTCCTCGGACCTCTGGGCTACAATGCGGGCGTTGCCTTCACCAGCTGCCTGCTTGCACTCTATGGTTCTGTGGGCTGGGTCGTGGTTGCCGTGCTGGCCGCTGTGCTGCCTTTTATGACCGCCGTTGGTATGCATAAGGCTCTGCTTCCCTACATCACTGCCACCTATGTTGACCCCGGCTACGATATGCTCAACGCCCCCGCCAAGACTGCCCACAACATCTCCGAATGCGGCGCCTGCTTTGCCGTCGCCCTCAAGAGCAAGAACCCGGATACCAAATCCGTTGCCCTGTCCGCCGCCATTTCCGCCCTGTTCGGCATCAGCGAGCCGGCCCTTTACGGTGTGACTCTGCAGAACAAGCGTGCCATGGTCGGCGTTGTGACCGGCAGCTTTATCTCTGCGCTGGTCATGGGCATTGTCGGTGTCAAGTCCTTCACCCTGATGAGCACCTGCCTGATCGGTATGCCGCAGTTCGTGGACGAAGCCAACCCTGCCAACTTTATCTGGGCCTGTGTGGGTTTTGCCATTGCCATCGGTGTTTCGTTCGTCGTTACCATGGTCCTTTACCGTGACGAGGAGTTGAAGGAAGTCAGCGAGGCCCAGAAAGCCGTCCTGCGTGAAATGGGCATGTAATTATTCTTGAGCAAAAGGAGCAACACACATATGGTTTCCACCGTTTTTCCGCACGATTTTCTCTGGGGCGCTGCCACCTCTGCTTTTCAGGTAGAGGGTGCCTACAATGAAGATGGCAAAGGACTTTCCCTTGCCGATCTGCGCAGTATGGCCATCGACCCGGCCGAAGAGCCCACCAAGGCTCTGGCCAATGTGGGCGATACCCTTGCCGACAGCCGCGTTGCCAGCGATTTCTACCACCGCTGGCAAGAGGATCTGCGCCTGATGAAGGAGCTTGGGCTCAAGTCCTACCGCTTTTCCATTGCGTGGACCCGCATCTTCCCCAATGGCGACGAGGCTCATCCTAACGCCAAAGGCTTGGAATTTTACGACCACGTGATCGACCGCCTGCGGGAATACGGCATTGAACCGGTGGTCACCATCTACCACTTCGATTTCCCCTGCGGCCTGCAGCAGAAATACGGCGGCTGGGCAAACCGGCAGTCGGTGGAGGATTTTACCCGCTACGCTTCCACCTTGTTTGCGCACTTCAAGGGCCGCGTGAAGTATTGGCTGGTAAACAACGAACAGAATGCCATGATCCGCCGGGATGGTTACCTTGGCATCACCGAGAAGGACATTCTCAAACGCGAGCAGCTGCGCCATCTGTGCAACCACCATATGTTCCTTGCCTGCGCCAAGGCCATTGCCGCCTGTCACCATATCGACCCGGACGCAAAGATCGCGCCCGTTATGGCCTACTGCCCGCAGTTTCCTGTGGACAGCACCCCCGCTAATGTTCTGGCGGCCAAAAATGCCGATGACCTCTATTTTCACTATATGATCGATGTACATGTACGCGGTGAGTATCCGGGCTACTACCTCAAGTGGCTGCGGAATAACCACTGGGATTTCCCGCTGACAGACGAGGACAAAGCCATCCTCAAGGCGGGCTGCCCGGACTTCTTTGCCTTCAACTACTACCGTTCCAGCTGCGCGGAGGCCTGCCCTGCGGATGTTGACCCGGCTCTGGTGGAACGCTACCGCGTGGACGCCCGCCGCCGCATCCTGCCGGGCATCTGCCGCTGTCTGGACAACCCCCGCGTGGAAGCAGACCCGCTGAACAAATGGAAGGTCGATCCCATCGGTCTCCACATTGCATTCCGCAATGTTTACGAGCGCTGCCATCTGCCTTTGATGCTGTGCGAGAACGGTTTTGGAGCACCGGATACTCTGGAAGCCGGCAATGTGATCCACGACCCCTACCGTATCCATTATCTGCATGACCACATCAAACAGCTGAAAGCCGCTGTGGAAGAGGGCATTCCCGTGATCGGCTACCATATCTGGACCTTTCAGGATGTGCTGAGCACCAGCGAAGGCTTTAAAAAGCGGTATGGCCTTGTTTATGTGGACCGTGACGAAAACGGCGGCAGCCTAGACCGCTATAAGAAAGACTCCTTCTCCTGGTACCAAAAGGTGATCCGCACCAACGGCGCCGACCTGGAGGAATGAGCAGTGCTATCACACAAGCTCCTCCGTATCGGAGTTTGTAGCGTGTGCACCATGGGCAAGGACATCGCCTTTATCGGCAGCCTGCTGGATAAAAGGTTAACGTTCCATTCCGTACTGAATAGCCAAGAGGTGTAAAATAAGAAGGCAAGTCAAAACCACCGGCTGAGCCGGTGGCTTGAGTAAGCCCTAGAAGGGCATCCTACTGGCAAAG
>ERZ791829.1538-NODE-1538-length-13064-cov-7.861250_pt1 | contig 13064 bp, 10 predicted proteins | sample MGYA00510296_ERZ791829 | MGnify/ENA primary metagenome ERZ791829 (study PRJEB30046, sample SAMN00791973) | human gut metagenome | study: EMG produced TPA metagenomics assembly of the A metagenome-wide association study of gut microbiota in type 2...
GTTCTCTGGTCAGCTTTGAGACCGGCGAGGCCGTCACCTACGGCCTGTTCAACGCTCAGCAGCGCGGCACCCTGCTGGTTGGCCCCGGCGAGAAGGTGTACGAGGGCATGGTCATCGGCTACACCGCTTCCGGCGAGGATGTGGACGTGAACGTCTGCAAGACCAAGCACCTGACCAACACCCGTTCTTCCGGCTCCGACGACGCTCTGCGCCTGATCCCCATCAGCAAGCTGAGCTTGGAGGGCTGCCTGGAGTTCCTGGCACAGGACGAGCTGCTAGAGGTCACCCCGGAGAACCTGCGCATCCGCAAGCAGATCCTGAACCATGAGCAGCGCATGAAGGCCAAGAGCCGCATGAAGTAATTGCGTTACCTATTATAATAGTCTCCCGCATCCCGGCAGAAACCGACCCGTTTCTGCCGGGATGCTTTTTGTTTTTGCACTTTTTTGAAATCAGGGCTTGCAAAACGGCCAAGAATGCGGTATAATATCACTCGCAGTCACTTAAGTGATCTGCCTCTTTAGCTCAGTCGGTTAGAGCACCTGACTGTTAATCAGGGTGTCGCCTGTTCGAGTCAGGCAAGAGGCGCCACGAAGGCAATGTTCTTTGGAACATTGCCTTTTTTGTTTGCCATACCGCATGTTTCAGAAGTGTTAATTTTTCACACTTTTTTCATTTCTCACGATTTCTTAAAAAAGAAGTTCTTGAAGATGCTGTCATATTGTGGTATACTGCACATAAGCTGTAACGCCTGCGCATACAAACTTTGCAGGCATTGCAAGCCGGAAATCTGAGCATTCTGCCCCATTCCCGGGCGTTCAGAGGCGGTAAATCCTTCCGGTTTTGGCGGTTTTGTCAAATTCACTGCATGTTTTCCGGTCCGTGTGTCTGGCAGATGTGTATGGTGTTTGAATAAATTTGTATAGTTTCAAAGGAAGCATCTATGCGTTATACCTATGTCCGGCAGCATGACACTACCGACTGTGCGGCTGCCTGCCTCGCAATGGTGTGCCTCCATTACAAAAAGGAGATCACCATCACGCGCCTGCGCGATATGATGGGTACGGACCTGAAAGGCACAAATCTCGTTGGTCTGCAGAAGGCCGCCAACGAGCTGGGTTTCACCACCGCCGCGGTGCGTGTGGACCGTGAAAACTTCCTCAGCGACTTCTCGCTGCCCTGCATCGCGCAGGTCATCACCGACCAGGGCCTGGCCCACTTTGTGGTGGTGTTCAAAAAGACCACCCTCCGCGATGACGGCGAGCGCCGCAAGCACATGCTGGACGAAGCCGAGCGGGTCAAGGAAGCCGAGGAAAAAGGCAAAAAGCACAAGTGCAAGGATTACGTCATCATCGGCGACCCTGCTACTGAGCTGAAAAAGATCAGCCTGGATGAGTTCTACAAGAACTTTACCGGTGTTCTGCTGCTGCTGAACCCCACCTCGGAGTTCAGCGTGAGCCAGCGCAAAAAGCTGGCACCCGGCGCCCCCGGCTATGAAGCCCAGCAGGCCAGCGAAAAAAACGACGGCAAGCCCAACCGCTGGGGCATGATGAAGCGGTACATCGACCTGCTGCTGCCCCAGAAGAAGCTGTTCTTCTACGCCATTTTAAGTTCCGTCATCACCACCATCCTGGGCATCGCGTCCTCGATGTTCAATAAGATCCTGATGGATGAGGTGCTGCCCTACGGGCTGGACAACCTGCTGGTCACCCTGATCATCGTGTTCAGCATGGTGAGCCTGACCAGTTCTCTCATCGGCTTCGTGCGGCAGTGGGTGCTGATCCATCTGTCCATCAAGATCGACATCCCGCTGATGCTGGGCTACTTCGGGCACATCTTCCATCTGCCCATGAAGTTCTTTGCCACCCGCAAAACGGGCGATATCACCACCCGTTACTCGGACGCAAACACCATCAAGTCCATCTTCACCAGCATTGCGCTGAGCCTTGTGATGGACATCTCCATGGCCATCATCACCGGCATCATCCTGTTCCGGATGAACGCCATGCTGTTCTCCATCTCGCTGTTCATGGCACTGGTCAGCATCCTGCTGGTGCTGGTGTTCAAGCAGCCCTACAAGCGCATCAACGAAGAGACCATGATCCAGTCGGCTGCCCTCAACAGCCAGATGATCGAGAGCCTGCGCGGCATTGAGACCATCAAGTGCAATGCCAACGAGGACACCCAGCTGGAAAATCTGGAAAAAGAGTACATCAAGAGCCTGAAGATCAGCCTGCGGTCCAGCCGCATCAGCACGGGCCAGGGCCTGATCTCCACCTTCATCTCCACCGGTTTCAGCATGCTGACCACCTATGTGGGCATCAGCCAGGTGCTGCACGGTGAGATGACGCTGGGCGGTTTCATGGCCTTCAGCACCTTGTCCAGCTACTTTACTTCCCCGCTGAGCAACCTGATCAGCCTGCAGATGAGCATTCAGGAAGCCGGCATTTCTATGAAGCGTCTGACCGAGATCATGGATTATCCGGCCGAGGACGAAAACGACGAGGGCAGCGAGCTTACCCCGCTGGAAAAGGTGGAGGGCGACATCGAGTTCAAGGACGTCACCTTCCGCTACGGCAACCGTGCTCCGGCCCTGGACCACATCAGCTTTACCATTCCCGCCGGCAAAAAGGTGGCTCTGGTGGGCAGCAGCGGCAGCGGCAAGTCCACCATCACCAAGCTGCTGCTGAAGTATTACGAGCCCGAAGAGGGTGAGATCGACTTCAACGGCGTGAATCTGGCCGAGTACACCCATGATTCGGTGCGCCGCGCCATTGCCTATGTGCCGCAGAACATTGAGCTGTTCAGCAAGACGATCTATGACAACATCCGCATTTCCCGCATGGATGCCACCATGGAGGAAGTGAAGGAAGCCGCCAAGAAGGCCGATGCCCATGAGTTCATCCGCCATCTGCCGCTGCAGTACAACACCTACCTGGAGGAAGCCGGCAACGGCCTGTCCGGCGGTGAGAAGCAGCGCATTGCACTGGCGCGTGCCTTCCTGAAGGATTCCGGCCTGTACATCCTGGACGAGTCCACGAGCAATCTGGACTTTGCCACCGAGAATCTGATCTTCAACATGATCTACGAGCAGCTGGCCGACCGGTCCATGCTGATCGTAGCCCACCGTCTGTCCACCGTCCGCGACTGCGACCTGATCCTTGTGATGGATCACGGCAAGATCGTGGAGCGCGGCACCCACGATGAGCTGATGGCCAAGGATGGCAAGTATGCTGAGCTGTGGAACATGCAGCAGGGCATCTACCGCCGCCGTGAGCCGGTGGCCAAGCAGCCTGTGGCTGCCGCCGTGGTAGAGGATGACGATGACGGCGAAGCCTTTACCTACTGATTCGTTGCAGTCGGGTGCGCACCCGATTACATAAAACCGGTTCCCTCCCGGCAGCGCAGCCGGGGAGGAACCGACAAAAGTTCATTATTTGAAGGGAGTAATTCATCATGATGATGCCTGCAAATTTTTCCGCAATCTCTGAGAACGAGATGACCTACGTCAACGGCGGCGCAAGCCTGTCCGACATCCTGGCTCCTAGCCTGACCCTTGAGAACTGGAAGAAGTTCAACACCAACATGGTCACCATTATCGGCAATTCTTTCCTGGGCGACTATGTCAGCAACACCGTTGGCACTCTGTTCGGCGGCGCATACGTCCCCGGCAACCTGGGCAAGGCCTGGTTCAACTCTGTCAGCAAGTACTACAATAGCGGCTACGATGCCGTTGTCGGTAACGGCACCGACGCCGGGATGACTTATGGCAATACTGCTCTGGGCACTCTGAACGGTGCTCTGAACGCTGGCCTGCGTCTGGCTGGTTCTGCTGCTGCCATCTACAACCTGGCAACCGCCAACGTCAAGAACGGTCTGCCCAGCCTCTTTGACTTCAAGGCGAATGAGACCGTCTTCCCCAAGGACTAATCCTGTCTGATCCTGGCTTTCTGGGGGTCTGAGCAACTGCACCGGTTTCCCCGCCGCACATGCTCCTGATGCAGACAGGTGCGCACCTGTCTGCTGAAAAAGTGCTTTGCGGTTGCGCAGCCGCAAGGTGCCTGACAAGTATGGCAGACGGCAGAGTGCCCTGTGGTATCTCAGCCCCGACAAAAAACGATATGCAGTGTGTTTTCCGGCCCCGCTGCAAAGCGCCGGACCGGTGACAATGCCTCGTTATGGTGTGCCCGGAGGCGTCCTGCCTCCGGGCACATTCTATTTTTCGCATCACCCATTACTGCTGCAGTAATAGGTGATCAGAAGCAGAGAAGGTGTGCTCTGCCCTTTCTCTGCCTGTGATTGCCTATTACGGCCTCCCCTTTGCGGAGGAAATTCAACGATAGGACAAAGAGGTATTTCAACATGAACGAGATCAAAGTTGCTGAAAACAAGACCCTCAAACTGACCAACGTGGTGTCTCGCCGCATCGCCCCCGAAGAACTGGGCAACATGATGGTGGCGCTGACCCAGCTGCAGAACTTTATCAAGAGCCACAACGCACAGCCCATCGGCCCGCTGGTGCAGGCCATCAAGATCGGCCCGGCCCCGGAGCATGCCCCGGAGCTGTACCTGATGCAGCAGGCCACCCAGCTGATCACCCAGACCGAGCCCGGCTACGAAGTGGATGCCGTGCTGCGGGTGAAGAACTGCCTGTACGCTCATTATACCGGCCCCATGGCCTACAGCCAGCTGGCAAGCTCCAAGCTGCAGATCCTCGCCTTTGAAAAGGACCTCAAGCTCAGCGGCGATACCTATACCATTTTTGTCAATCAGGACGACGATGACGCCGTGATCGACGTGTTTATGGAGACCAAGTAACTATGACAACGACCATCCAGAACCTCGATGATCTGCAGGACCGCCGCATTATGATGGACCGGGACGTACCTCCCTACGGATACGCCTTTGTCATTCTGGTGGGCTTGTTCATGATCTTTCTGCTGGTGTGGAGCACCCGCACCAACCGCATCTACGTCAGCCAGAACTCCGGCACGGTGCAGGCCAGCAACAAGACCTACATCATGTCCAGCTATTCCGGCACCCTCACCGAGCTGTACATCTCCGAGGGCAGCTATGTGAACGAGGGCGACCTCGTGGCCCACATCAAGAGCACTGACCTGGACATGCAGCAGGATAACCTGGAAAGTCAGCTCAAGATCTACCAGACCCAGGTGGACCAGTACAATAAGCTGCTGCAGTGCATCCAGGATGACACGAACTACTTCAGTGAGACCAGTGTCGAGGATCAGCCCTACTACTACCAGTACGAGACCTACAAGAGCCAGGTGGAGCAAAAGACCTTTGACGCTTCGGCCTATCAGGCGGCCGGTTATTCCGATGCCCAGATCAAGACCCTGATGGAGCAGAACCAGAGCGAGATCCAGGCTCTGTACTACTCCACCATGCAGTCCATCTCCCAGAGCATCACCAGCGCCCAGAGCAACGTGGACAACGTGCAGGCGCAGATCGACGCCCTGAACACCGGTGCCAACGACTACTATCTGTATGCCCCCACCTCCGGCGTGATCCACATGGACAGCCCCTACAAGGAGGGCATGGTGCTGAGCGCAGGCTCCCCGCTGGCCACCGTTGCCAGCGAGAACGATGACCTGGAGATCGTGGCCATGGTCACCGTGAACGACCGCCCGCTGCTGCATGTGGGCGACCCGTGCAAGATCGCCATCACCGGCTTGTCGGAGTATTCCTACGGCACCCTGACCGGTACCGTGACCGCCATCGACAGCGACGTGACCACCAGCACCAGCGCTTCGTACTACAAGATGACCATCAAGCCGGACAGCACCTATGTGGTGAGCCGCAGCGGCGACAAGGTCGATCTTTCCAACGGCATGAGCGTGACCGCCCGCGTGGAATACGATCAGGTCACCTACTTTGAATATGCAATGGAGGCTCTGGGTGTGCTGTTCCGCTGATGCGGGCACCGTTTCCGGCGCTGAATCCTTCGCTCCATTTTTAACACCCAGAGAGGTACACGAACCATGAAATCAACCGCAAAGACCCTGGCCCTTGGCGCGGCACTGCTCTGCCTGCTGGCCGGCGGCATGGCCCTGCCGGCATCGGCTGCCGTGCCCCTGCCCGGCACCGCCGTGTCGCTGCCCTGGAACAGCGACAACAGCGTGCCTGCCGAGAGCATTGAGGCCGGCACCTATTCTTCCAACATGCTGTTGGGCGAGACCCAGCAGCTGTCGCCCACGGTGCGCCCCCGCAACAGCACCGACTCCGTCATCTACCTCACCGATGACAGCAGCGTGCTTACCGTGAGCAACAGCGGCGTGGTGCAGGCTGTGGGCGTGGGCACCGCCACCGTGACGGCCGCCGCAGGCAACCAGATCTGTGCTTACACCATTTCGGTTTCCATGGACTCCACCATGATCGTCACCGAGATGGATCTGGCGCTGTCCTCCAACACCATCTATGTGGGCAACTCGGTGTCGGCATCGCTGCAGGTGCGGCCCTCGTCCGCCTCGCAGTACGCCACCATCTCCCTGACTTCTTCCAATGAGAAGGTGGCCACCGTCAACAGCTTCGGCCGCGTGACCGGCGTGAGCCCCGGCACCGCCACCATCACCGCCGCCTGCGGCTCGGTCACCGCCAGCACCACCGTTACTGTGCTGGCCATCCCCACCGATACCACCGGCACCGTCAGTTCCGGCACCGCCTCCGCCAACAGCGGTCAGGTCATTACGGTAACCCCCTCCTATGTGGTGCTCAAGCCGGGTGCCACCCGCACCCTGTCGGCCAAGGCCACCCCGGCTTCGGCCTCCCAGAGCTTCACCTACAAGTCCGGCAACAGCAGTGTGGCCACCGTGAGCCCCAGCGGCGTGATCACCGCCGTGGGCACCGGCTCCACCTCCATTACGGTTTCCAACGGCAAAGCCACGGCGCTGGTCACTGTCATCGTGAACCGCTCTGCTTCCGCTTCCTCGGGCAGCGACAGCAGCAACGGCGATGACGCTTCCAACGGCGACGATGACAAGATCACACTGGACCCCACCGTGCAGACCATTCAGGACAGCACCGACCATGAGGTCGTTTTTGCTCAGTCGGAAGTCCCGGTGATCACCGGCGACATCCTCAACTCTCTGCGCACCACCGGCAAGACCCTGTGCGTGGTGGGCGACGGCTACACCCTGCAGGTGTCCGGCAAGGACGTGCGCAACACCACCGGCGAGCTGAACACCTCGCTGGAACTGCAGCAGGTGGAGCAGGGCCTGGAGTTCGTGGTGAACGACGGCAAGACGGTCCCCTGCTCGGCCCGCATTGATCTGGACAAGTGTGATTACTCCCGTCTGTACCTCTACAACGAGACCACCGGAAAGTGGCAGTACCTGAACAGCTACAAAGACGGCGTGATCACGCTGGACACCGCCGGTCGTTATCTGCTGACCAACGAAAATCTCCGCTTCGCCAACATCAACTGGACCTTCTTCATCGCTGGCGGCGCGGTGCTGGTGGTCATTGCGGTGGCCTACATCGCGTTCAAGAAGCGTTACTGGTTCTGGTAAGCCGCTCTTCCTCATCTGAAACAAAGATACAGCGAGGCCCCTCTGAAACGCTCAGAGGGGCTTCGCTTTTGTTGTAATTATATTCTGGCTGCCGTACTGTCAAAAGGCTCCATCCCTGAGGGAGCTGGCTTTGCGCAGCAAGGACTGAGGGAGTTCCCGTAATTCCCGTAAGCAGCAGTTTATTCCACGGTCACGCTCTTGGCGAGGTTGCGGGGTTTATCCACGTCGCAGCCGCGCAGCACCGCCATGTAGTAGGCGAACAGCTGCAGCGGCACGATCAGCTGCAGGGGCATCAGGATGTCCTCATATTCGTCCAGACGCACCACGGCATCGGCCACGCCCTCCGGCACCACGGCATCCTTTGTGGTGAACAGCAGCACCCGTGCACCGCGGCTGCGGGTCTCCTTGGCGTTGGAGATGGTCTTTTCGTACACCTGTTTCTGGGTGGCCAGCGCGATCACCGGCACACCGTCGGTGATCAGGCTGATGGTTCCATGCTTCAGCTCACCGGCGGCATAGGCATCCGAGTGCACATAGCTGATCTCCTTCAGCTTCAGGCTGCCCTCCAGTGAGAGGGAGTAGTCGAACCCGCGTCCGATGAAGAAGCAGCTCTGGGTGTTCATATAGCGGCTGGCAAGGTATTTGATCTGATCGCAGTCCGCCAGACGGGCCCGGACGATCTCCGGTGCCCGCAGCAGCTGGGCCGTATAGCGGCGGGTCTCTGCCGCGCTCAGGCGGCCACGGGCGTAGGCCAGACGCAGCGCGAACAGATACAGCACGCACAGCTGCACCATATAGGCCTTGGTGGAGGCCACGGCGATCTCCGGCCCGGCGTAGGTGTACAGCACATAGTCTGCCGCGCGGGCGATGGAGCTGCCCACCACGTTCACGATGGCCAACACCGGCACGCCCCGGCTCTTTGCCAGCTTGAGGGCGGCCAGCGTATCACTGGTCTCGCCGGACTGGCTGATGATGATCACCAGATCGTTGGGGTTCAGGATGGGGTCCCGGTAGCGGAACTCGCTGGCGATGTCCACCTCAGCGGGCACCCGGGCCAGTGTCTCAATGGCTGCCTTGCCCACCATACCGGCATGCATGGCCGTGCCGCAGCCCACCAGATGCACCGTACCGATGCTGCGCAGCACCTCATCGGTGAGCTGCGGGATGCGCAGGTCCGGCATGCCGTCCTCCACGCGGGGACTGACCGTAGCCGTGATGGCCGTCGGCTGCTCGTTGATCTCCTTGAGCATGAAGTGCGGGTAGCCGCCCTTTTCGGCTGCCTCCATATCCCAGTCCGCCGTCAGCACCGGGCGCTGCACCGGCTCGGCAAATTCATTGTAGAAGCGGATGCCCTCGGCCGTGCACACGGCCATGTCGCCCTCTTCCAGCACGCTGTAGCGACGGGTATACTTGAGCAGGGCCGGGATATCCGACGCTACGAAGTTTTCGCCCTCGCCCCAGCCCACGATGAGCGGGCTTTCGCGCTTGACTGCAAAGATGGTGTCCGGGCGGTCCCGGAACAGCACGGCCAGCGCATAGCTGCCCCGCACCTTGGCCAGTGCTTCCTGCAGTGCCCGCAGCGGGTCGCCGGTGTAGCAGCTGTCGATGAGCTTGACCAGCACCTCGGTGTCCGTTTCGCTCTCAAAGGTATAGCCTTTGGCAATCAGACGCTCCTTGAGGATGCCGTAATTTTCAATGATGCCGTTGTGCACGATGCTCACCCGCGGGGTGGAATGCGGGTGGCTGTTCACGTCGCTGGGCTCACCGTGGGTAGCCCACCGGGTGTGCCCGATGCCGCAGAAGCTCTGTGCCAGAGCCTGTGCGGCCAGTTTCTGGCGCAGCTGTGTCAGCCGCCCCTTGCTCTTTACCACGCGGATGCCGCCGTCCAGAGCCAGCGCAACCCCCGCCGAATCGTACCCGCGGTACTCCAGTTTTTCCAGACCGTCCAGCAGCACATCCTGTGCGCTGCGCTTGCCGACATAACCAACAATGCCACACATACAAAACACCTCCATGCCGGCGTCCCCCGCGCAGAAAAAACGCACAGCCGGGGCCGTCAGCTTCCCTATCAGTTTATGCTCTTGTATGGCTTTCTTTGAAGGGATCTGTTGCGGTATCACTGCCGTTTTTTGCCCTTCTCTGCGGCTGGTCTAGCCTTCAACCGGAGAAACATCCGCCGAATTTTTCGATGATTCCTCTCCTCGTCACCCTCGCGGCTGTCACCCGCGTGGCCCGGCGCTTTGCGTCAACTGGTGGTTTTGCATTCCCTCTTTCTGCGGCCCCTGTGGGCTGCTGGTGGCTCAGTATACCACACTTTCCCATTTTGTGCAACTGCTGTGCAACAACCGTTCTCAGTGCATGCCCAGCATCCGGTGCAGCTTGGGCTGCCACACCAACCGGTACAGCATGAGCAGGTTGTGCAGGGCCCGGTCGTACAGCAAAAAGGCCACGTTGCCCATGGCCAGCGTGGACAGGGTAACTATCCACGCCGTGGTGCGCAGCTCCTGTGAGATGCTGCCCGCCGGGATGAGCACCAGCAGCAGGCCGTACATCGCCAGCACGGCGGCGTTGCACAGCAGCAGCTTGCACACGCACCGCAGCACGGCCGGGCGGATGCGGTCGAACCGGGGTTTTGCCAGCGGGTAATACCCCAGCAGGAACACGAAAATCAGGGCCACTTCCTTGTCCGGCACAAACAAAAGCGCCAGCAGGCTGACCGCCGCGTAGGCTGTGAGCGCCATGGTGCGCCCGCACTCCACACACACTGTCGCGATCAGAAACCCTGCCAGCGCAGGCGCAATGAACATGGCAATGGGGATCACGGCCCCCAGCAGCATCAGCGCGACGCACAGCGCCGCCGCCATGCCGCAATAGGCCATGGCCCAGCTTTTTCGGTTCTGTTTTTTCATGGGATCTCCCAGTTTTCCTGCTCTGCGCCCACTTCCAGCGGTTCCACCGCGTGGTGCAGGCCCAGCAGCATGATATTATCCAGCAGGCTGCGGTTGAGTTTGACATCCAGCATGCTGTACACCCGCATCAGGTCGTTGGCGGCGGCCAGCGCCTGCCGACGGGCATTTTCCACGGCCGAGGCCTGCCCCATCAGGTCATTGACCACAAACACGTTGTACCGACCGCTGCACTTGTCGGCTTCAAAGCGCTCGGCCTTGTCCATCAGGTAAAAGATGCGCCCAATGCTGCTGCCGATGTAGCGCATGCTCTTGCGCTGGTTGGGGTCATCGGTGGCGAGGGTGGAATACAGCGCGCCATAAACATTGCTCATGGGCTCTGCAGCCAGGTTGTAGTTCTTGGCATTCAGGTTCATCTGCACCACGGCCTGGTCCCGCTCCTGCCCGAACAGGCGTTCCAGGGCCGGGTTCTGCTGCACGACCCGCTCGTAGGCACGGCGCAGCAGAACCCGGTCCAGCGCGCGGCGCAGCCGCTTGGCAGGCCGCAATTCATCCGGCCGCCGGTCCTGCAGGTTGTGCCAGCCCAGCAGCACTTCCACCTGTGCCGCCTGCCGGATGCCCTGCGTCTGGCACATCATCCTGCGCCAGCACAGGGTGCCCGGCACCCGCTGACGCTGGCAGGTGGCCGCACGCCCGGCAAGGCTGTCGGACAAAATGGCAAACACCACGCCATTGTGCCGCAGCAGATGGCAGGAATACCAGCCAAACTCGGTGTACAGCTGCCGCCGCACGCCTCGGAGATACTGGAGGTAGATATTATAATCACGGATGGTCAACTCCGGAAGATAGGGTTTCATTCGACCCTTCATAGGGGGCACCGTTCCTTTCCGCCACAGGCTGCACAGGTCATGGTAATAAGGTAAGTATAATCTATTTTGTTCCGCTGTGCAACGGTAGGAGTGTAAATTCTCCATGAATTTGTCTCATCTTGTTTTAGCCTTGTTCATAATACTTCATAAAACTTTGTTTGCATTCGTCCTTTTCTCCGGCAGGCATTGTGTGGTCATTCGTTCCGGAATTTCCCGAATTTTTCCGGCAACCATGCAAAAAGCCGCACCGGGCAGTTCCGGTGCGGCTTACGGGATCATTCGGGGTCAGTCCTTCTTCTCAAAACGGCGCTTGCCGTCAAAGCCGGACTTGGGCATGGGCTTTGCGGTGTGCTCGAACTTGGGGGCGTTGTAGTACATATACAGCTGGCAGGGGATCATGCCGTTGTACATCTTGCGGCGCTTGTTGGCGCGCTTGCCGTAGTGGGTTTCAAAGTCCATGTCAGCGGTGATAGCGTACACACCGGCGCAGGGGTTCGCCTCCATCTGACGGCCCAGGGTGCGGGCCAGCTTGGCCGCGCCCTCAATGGTGCTCATGCGCTCACCGTAAGGGGGGTTCGTCAGCACGATGGCCTCCTGCTTTGCGGCAAAATCCGCCACATCAGCCACTTCAAAGTGGCAGCGCTTTTCCACACCGGCCAGCTTGGCATTGGCGTTGGCCAGCGCCACGGCGGCGGGGTCGATATCATATCCAAAGGCCTCGAAGCCCACATCCAGCTTGGATTCAGCCAGGGCCTTCTGGCGCTGCTCAGCCCACACAGCGGCCGGCACAAAGCTGTAGCGTTCGGCAGCAAAGCGGCGCTTGAGGCCCGGTGCGATGTTCATGGCCTTCTGGGCGGCCTCAATGAGCAGGGTGCCGCTGCCGCAGAAGGGGTCCTCCACCAGGCTGTCCCGGCGCACACGGCCCAGGTCGGCAATGGTAGCGGCCAGCGTCTCGCGGATGGGGGCCTCCATGGCGTTGCGGCGGTAGCCGCGCTTGTGCAGGCCCTCGCCGGTGGTATCCAGCATGATCTCGCACACGTTCTTGCGCAGCATAAAGCGGATCTTGTACTCGGTGCCGCTCTCCGGCAGCACGGAGGTGTGGTGCTTGGCCATCAGGCGCTTGACCACAGCCTTCTTAATGATGCTCTGGCAGGCGGGCACGCTGGAAAGCTGGCTGTCCAGCGAGGAGCCGGTGACCGGGAAGGCCGCATCCGTCGGCAGCAGATCCTCCCAGGGGACGCTGTACACGCCGTCGAACAGTTCATCAAAGGTGGACGCCTTGTAGCGGGCCAGCAGCAGCATCACGCGCTCCACGGTGCGCAGGTGCAGGTTGGCTGCCGCGATCATCTCCGCACCGCCGGAGAAGGTCAGGCGGCCGTCATCCACCCGGATGTTCTCCGCGCCGATGCGGTTCAGTTCAAATTTTGCGGTGGACTCGCACCCGAAGAAACAGGGGGCGATCAGTTCAAATTTTGCAGGCATGGTGGTTCCTTTCTTTTCCTCTTGGGCGAAAAAACAGACCCGCCCGACCAGGGGACAGGTCTGTTCTGTGCATTCTGATCGGCTGCTCAGCGACCGCGACGGCTGCGCGGGGCATAACCGCCGCCGCGGCGGTTGTTGGTCTCGTGGTCCAGATCCGCCATCTTTTCCTCGCTCTGGCTCTTGAAGCGGCTCATCATGTCCTCAAAGCTCAGGTTGTCGGAGCGGGCCGGAGCCTTGGGCTGCCACACGCGGGGGGCAGCATCGCGGGGCTGACGCGGGGG
>ERZ791829.1547-NODE-1547-length-13009-cov-12.094102_pt1 | contig 13009 bp, 14 predicted proteins | sample MGYA00510296_ERZ791829 | MGnify/ENA primary metagenome ERZ791829 (study PRJEB30046, sample SAMN00791973) | human gut metagenome | study: EMG produced TPA metagenomics assembly of the A metagenome-wide association study of gut microbiota in type 2...
ACATGATGAGGTCTCTTTTTTTCTTTTAAGTCACCTAACCGCACTACCCTGCATCACAGGCATTGACGATGGTATCCACGTCGGAGCGATTCATCAGAGCACGGAGATTTTCAAAGGCATCCTCTTTGCCGGGTGCCAGCACATAGCGGAACGGCTCCGGCAGAATAGGAAGATCGTCATAGCGCCATTTCTTGAAACGTTCGTCATAGCCGCCCGCGTCCAGCGGGGATACCAGGTGCCCCACGCACCAGGAAACGATCAGGCCGTTGCCCTCATAAAAGCCATTGGCCCTGGATGAAGCACCCAGGGCCGACGCAATAGATTTTGCTACACTCGGTTTTTCTGCGATAATCAGTTTACTCATTCTTTTCCTCCGTTTCCTCATCCTCGGTCAGGTATTCTTCTTCATCCTCCAGGTCGAAATCATCCAGATCAGCGGGAACTTTCTTGCCCTGCTTCGGTTTCAGCACCAGGAAATAGACCGCCGCGCCGCCTCCGGCTGCAAGGATCAGCAGCACCGCCAGGATCGCCCCGGTATTGCTTTTCTTTTCAGGCTCCGGATTCTCCGGCTCGGTGGGCTCCGCAGCTTTCTGTTCTGTGCCAACACATTCACTGAGATTCTTTACGCAGACCGGGCAAGCGGTATTGACCGCTCCGGCCTGGCACTTCTCCGTACAGGTGCAGACAATAGGTGTTTCCGCCTTTTCTCCATCCTCCGTGAGCGCCATGAGATCGGCTTCATCTACCTGGTTCAGAAAATGCACGGTTTCCTCGCCCTCGTCGTCACGGTCAATAATAAGATAGAACACGTTGCCGTTCTTCGTTTCCACTGTGATAAACTGCTTGCCACTGGTGGTAGGGCTGCCAATATCGTCGATCAGCGACAGGTTCCCGTCCGGCGTCAAAGCGGCACCGCCATTCAGACCGCCGCCCAGCATCCCCAGCAGATTTTCCAGCGTTTCCGCGTCCAGAGAGAAAGAACCTTCCCCGGAACCAGCCTCGCCGTCACTTACCGTCATGTAGCCGGAATAGACATAGCCGACCTTCTCCGGCAGGATGACCTTCAGCCAGTCGCCGTCTGTGCCGATCACCTTTACGGTCGTTCCGTTTGGAAGCTGGGTGAAGGCGGTATAATCCATTCCGGCGCCCGTGCGGACATTCAGATTGCCGCCGCCCGTGGTGACGGTGCCGGTCTGCTCAGAGTCATTTTCGCCGGAACTGAACTGGATACCATCCTCGGTGACGGATACCGTGACCTGGCTGCCTGCCAGAGCGGAAAGCAGATCAGAGACATCCCCAGTCGTTTCCTGTTCAGCCACAGACTCCGTGCTTTCCTCGCCGCCGCTGGCAAAGGCGGTGATAGAAAAAGCGGCAGTGCTGAGCACCACCGCCAAAAGAGCCGATACCATTTTTGTCATAAAGTTATGCTTCATCCTCGTATCCCTCCGTTTCCTCATTCTCGGTGTTGCCCTCCTGCAGCATACCTTCCGGCAGGGAGATCATACCGCTGGCATAGGCTTTCAGGAAGGCGGTCAGTTCCTTGTTATCCATCTTCACGGCTTTCACCATGCGGACGATTTCCAGATTTTCTTCCTCCGCAAGCTGGGCCTCCAGCGCGCGAAGGCGTTTCTGCTGCTCCGCAATCTTCTCTTTAGTTTTCGCAATGTCATTGCGGATCTTCTGTGTCGTTGCCATAAATCAAATTACCTCCATATCGTTTTTTAGTTGTAGGGCGGTCGCCCGAAAGCGTAAAAGTGGGATTGCCAGTAGCTTGTGTTGATATCTGCATACTGAATGGGGTCGCCGCAGTGCAGCATTTTTCCGCCGCCCACATAGATACCCACATGGGAAACGCCCGGTGTATCGTAAGTGCCGACGAAAAAGATCAGGTCGCCGGGTCTTGCGTTGGCAGAGGATACCGGGGTGGAAATATTGTAAAGCCCCTGGGCTCCCAGCCTGCCCGTGTTGCAGACGCCGCTTTGCGTCAGCACCCAGGACACGAAGCCGGAGCAATCAAAAGAAGTGTTTGGATTGCTGCCGCCCCAGACATAAGGATAGCCGATGTACTTCTCCGCCTCGGTAATGAGCGCCGCAAAGGTTTCATCTTCCAGTGCGGAAGGCGGAATATCATAGGTGGTGGGCGGTTTGGTGTACTTGTCTACATAGCCGGAGCCGGGGAACAAATCTTCCCGGTTTCCCAGCGTTGCCATATAGACCGCATACAAGGAAAGCGTTTCTTCGTCCATGATGTAGACCGGCACATGGGAAAGGTCGAAGTTTTCCAGCTTCACCTTGCAGATATAGTAGTTATACGGTACTTCCACGTCATAGTCATTTCCCTCGCTGTCTGTCCGTGTCTCTGTCCGATAGTGTACCTCCACTTCCACGGTCTGCGTCAGGATGTACTGCTTTTCAAAGAGCATTTGCAGCTCCGCCTGAACCTCATCGATGGTGAACACCCCTTCATGGAACGCCGTGAGAATGGAGATCAGCACATAAGGGTCATGCTCGATCTCGTCCAGATCAAAACGGTATTCGTCATATCCGGGGTGCAGAGCCTCATAGTGGTCCAGCTCATATTGAAGCTCCTGCTCCAGTTCGCAGTAGGCCGCCTCCGCAGCCAGCATATCCGCATCCTCAGAGAGATAAGAAGAAGTGAATACACCGCCCACGCCGGAGCCCGCCATCATGGAACAGGAAGATACCCCGCCAAACAGCAGAGCAACACAGGCGCCAATGCCAATCACCAACAGCACCGCCCGGCTATGGTGTTTGATGTAGAGGAATGTTTCCTTGAAGGCGTCCTTTGCTTTCTGCGCCGCACTTTTCGCCGTAGCTGCTGTGTTCTTTGCGGTTTTCTCTGCCTGTCGCAGCTCCTTTGCATAGTTCCGCTTGATCCGCTGTTTCTGTAGAAAGCGGGATACCGGGTTAGAAGCCGCCAATGCAGGATCATCATGCAGTGCCTTTTGGTAAAGGTAGTCGGCGTTTGCCTTAAAAGAAGCCTGCTCTGCCTTCGCCGCGTCACGCCAGGGCTTTGTGCGGTGATGGTGAACGGCGGCACGGACTTTGCCTTTTCCGTAGGCAAGCCCGCGTTCCGTCAGCACCTCGCCTTTGTGTCCGGCCTCTACACCCACATTTTCCTGCTCTACCTCATGCACCTTCGCATGGGCAGCGTGGACAATCTCATGGACCGGCCGAGAAAGCGGATTGTGCCACAGGCGTCCGTTGGGGCGTTTCTCCACTTCTTCAAAGTGAAGCTGCGTCTTGCCTTTTCCGGCTGTCTCGTCAAAAACACGCTCGGTACGGAGAACTTTCTTTGTGGGGATAGCCGCATTTGCCGCGTCCAGCCTGTCCGCCGCACGGTCGGAACGGTCGATGTACTTTCCAAGTGCGGGATCGGCACGTTCTTCCTCGGTAAATTGCAGGCGGGAGGACGGGCGCTGCCTTGCAGCAGAACCATCCCGCACCGCCTGGGTGTCAGCCTTTTCCGCTTTTCGTGCGGCTTTCCTCTCATGGCGTTCCGCCGCACGCAGGGCAAGATCGGCCGCAGCGCCAGCGGATTCTTCCGAAGAAGCGGACAGTTCCGTTTCCGGCTCCCGGCTGCTGATATGTTCCACCTCGCCCGTGGCAAGGTTTTCCGATACCGCACCGTCACGGGTCATTTTCTGCGTGATCTTATCGGTCGCTTTCAGTTCCCTCATAGGCAGTCACCTTCCTTTCCATAGGGGCAGAAGTCACCGCAGGTGCCATTCTCGATCATGGCGATATAGCGGAAAATGGGATACGCCTGGGGCGGGCAGACCGCATTTCCCAAAGTTTTCAGCCTCAGTGCCCGGTCATCCATGCGCTCAGTCATGCGGGGGACTCCTTCCGGCTCGGCGGCCCAGAGGATACGTCCGTCCATCCTTTCGGGAAGCCCATGAGCCATTCCACCCAATCCGGGTTCAGCGCCGCCGTTTCGGACACCGGCTGTTCCTGGGAGATGATCTGTGCCGACAGGTTCCCATCCTTCTTCGCCGGATCGAAGGCCGACGGCTTCAAGGTCGAGCGGAAACCGTCCGACGCCACCGGGGTCAGATAGAATACTGCTGCCGACAGGCTGAGGCTCCAGATCGCCCCGTTTCGGTTCCTCTTGCGGAATATTCCATTGTCCGACAGGAACACATCCAGGCTTGCCGCGTCCCTGGCGGTGTTGTTGTCTGAGGCAAGGGGTGTGGGAAACATCAGCCGCGACGATAAAAGTTCGCTGGCGCTCATGCCATGCGCCGACACCGCAAGCCGGAAATACGAATGGGAGAACAGCGTATCCCGCTTTTGCCAGGTCAAAGATCGTTTTGTCGAGCCCCATATTGATGAAGCCAGCAACATTTTCCCCAAGCACCCAACGGGGCCGCAGCTCGGTAATAACGCGGCACATTTCCGGCCACAGGTAGCGTTCATCCGCAAATCCCTTCCGTTTTCCGGCGGTGGAGAAGGGCTGACAGGGAAAGCCGCCGGAGATAACGGTAACTGTTTCAAGTCCTGTTTTTTCAAGAAACGCCTCCTTCGTGAAAGTAGTAATATCCCGGAATCTGGGAACATCCGGCCATCGTGCGGAGAGGACGGAGTGCGGAAAATCCGCCCACTCACACTGGCAGACGGTTTCAAACCCGGCAGCCTCCGCCGCCAGGTCCAGACCGCCAATGCCGGAAAACAGGCTCACATGGGTCAGGTTATTCATGGAGCATCCGCTCCCGGATGGATTTCTCCATTGTATCGTAGGCCCAGGGTGTATCATCCGTGGGTAGCCCCCAGCGCCTGCAAAGGCGTTTCATCCTGCGCTCATAGCCGGACACGCTTTTCTGGATTTTCAAAAGTGCCTTTTCGTCCGCAGCCTCCGCCAGTCTGCGGGTCAAACTGAAATGATAACAATAGAGATCATACAAATCACCGATCAGAAGCCGAAAACTTCCGCTGCCGATCACATATTTTTCATCATTCATGCGCCGTGCCTCCTTTCCCGGTTTCACCAAGTTTTGTCGTCATAATGCTGTAAAGCTCATTATCCTGCGGAAAGTGATCCACAAATGGCAAGATCACATTGCCGAAGAAGATCAGCCCCTCGCCGGGGCCTGCGTTGCTGATATGTGCCGCTTGCTGGGTGGAGATATTCAGTCGTTCACAGAGGATTTTCCGATCCCCGCTGGCCTGATTGAGAAGATAGATGAAGTCGCTGTTTTCAAAAATGTTCTCGATCTCCGGGGAGGCAAGCAGGTCCTTGATGTTCTGGGTGATTCCCGTTGGGATGCCGCCCCATTTGCGAAAGCGTTTCCAAATCTCCACGCTCCAGGCGCCAACCTCGCCGCGCAGCAGAAGGTGGAACTCGTCCACATAGTACCGGGTGGACTTGCCCTCGCTCCGATTCACCGTGACGCGGTTCCATACCTGATCCTGAATGACCAGCATCCCAAGATTTTTGAGTTGCTTGCCAAGCTCCTTAATGTCAAAGCAGACAAGGCGGTTGTTGATATCCACATTGGTTCGGTGGTTAAAAACATTCAGACTGCCATGCACATACAGCTCTAATGCCGCCGCGATCCGCTGTGCTTCCGGCTCTGGCTGCCGCCTGATCTCGTCATAGAGGTCGCCAAGGACAGGCACATTTTCCGGCTTCGGGTCGGCAAGATAGGGGCGGTACACCACGCGCACGGCCCGGTCAATGACCGTTTTCTCCACCGGCTCCAAGCCGTTGCGTCCGCCTGCTGCCAGTTCGCAGAATGAGAGAATGAAGTCGCTCTTTAGGGCAAGTGGGTTATCGTCCTCGGAGTAGTTCAGGCTCATATCCATGGGGTTCACATACTGGCTGCTTGTGGGAGAAATCTTGATGACCTGCCCGCCCAAGCGGTGGACCAGCGGAAAGTATTCCGCCTCCGGGTCGCAAATGATGATATCGTCCTTTGTCACCAAAAACACATTGAGGATTTCACGCTTTGCCGAGAAGGACTTGCCGCTGCCCGGCGTACCAAGAATCAAACCGTTGGGCGTTTTGAGCTGCTTGCGGTCTGCAAGGATCATGTTGCCGGAAGTAGCGTTCAGACCGTAATACAGCGCCTCGCCGCTCTGGAAAAGTTCCTGAGAGATAAAAGGAACAAAAATTGCCACGGCAGAAGTGGTCAGACCGCGTTCGATCCTGATTTGGTTGACGCCCAGCGGCAGCGCCGACACAAGCCCCTGCTCCTGCTGAAAGTCCAGCCGCACCAGATGACAGTTGTGCTTCTGCGCCACAGAGGAAGCCCGGAAGATATCGTTCTCCAGCTTTTGCTTTGTGTCCGCCACATTGACTACCAGGAAGGTCATCAGGAACATTCGCTCATTCCGGCTTTGCAGATCACGGAGGATGTTCTTTGCTTCACCTGCATAGGTGGCAATGTCGGTGGGGATGATGTCCATATCGAACCCTTCCCGCGCCGCCCGCTTCTGAGCGTCGATCTTCATACTGTCCAGATCGGTGATCTTGCGCTTGACAGTTTTGATGGCTTCATTCTGATCCATGCTGCGGATATGGACGCTGACAAAAATGCTGCTGTCCGTGTCAAGCAGATCGGCAAGCACCCGGTCATTGAGTTCCGGGGCTGTGATTTGCAAAAAGCTGACCGCGCCGACTTTGCTGCCTATCTGAAACCGCCGTGCTTCGCCAAACCGAAAAGAGGACGGCGCAATGAAATCCTTGACCGACAGGCCGGAGGGCGCCAGCCACTCCCACGCAAAGGAAAACGGGTCTCCGTCTGGGTGAAGGACACCGTGCAGCACCGCCAGCCACTCCTTGCCATCCAGCACCTTTGCCAGTGCGCCCATGGCCTTAAAGTAATTCAGGGCATCCAGCATGATCCGGGAAAAACGGGCTTTTGCCTCCTTGCTGTTCTTTGCTTCAATGGTCAGCACCAGGAATTTTGTCTTGACCATGCCGTTGTTGCCGTGTTCCAACTGCCCGCGGAGCATATCCGTGTAGAGGGCGCGTACCGTGTCGAACTTGTCCTCCTGCGCCGCGATCTCAATTCGTTTGCGAAAATCCGCTTTGTTCACCTTGCGGCAAACAAGGGATAATTCCATGCCGATAGAAGCGTCATGGGCGTTATACATATCGCAGAGGGCTTCAAAAATCGCCGTCTGGTCATCTGGCTTTGCAAGCTGGTAATTCACATCCTCAAATTCCAGGCAACGGCTCCATGTTGTATCATCCAACCGGCACAAGCCGTCCGGGTACATCTGACGGAAGGGAATGGTGTCCTGCGCCGAGTGAGGTTTCCCATCACCTCTGGCGGTTTCCAGGATACGGCTGATCTCACGCTTTTCCGCGGCGGTGAACTTTACCGTAGGTTTTGCCGTCTGCCGTGCCTGCGGCTCTGGCTTTCGCTTTCTGAACAATGGCTTTCACCTCCTTTTCCGCCTGGGCCTGCCGCTCCAGGGCTGCGTAGAAATTGTTTGTCTGGTAAGGCCGCTCCTTCGTCCGCAGGAACATACAGCGGATGACCTGTCCGGCCACCACCTCCAGGGGTTGACCATGCCGCTCATACATGGCAAGCAGAAAGAACGGGAGCATGACGATAATCATGCAGAACGCGGCGGCACTGTTGCTGGCCGTGCGTCTGAGCAAAAAGAAAAGCGGTACTCCGATGAGTGCCGCCGCTCCGAAACATATAAGCTGCCGTTTGGTAAGCCCAAACAGCACTTTGGATTTTACTTTCGTCAAATCCTTTGGAATGGTTACATACGCCAATTTATCAAGCCTCCTTAATGCGCTCCGAACAGGCTCTTAGAGAGGCTGCCGGTCTTGAACAGGGCGAAGCACAGCAGGACCGTGTAGCCCATGCAGGCCCATATCGCGCCTGAGATATTTCCGTCCGTGGCGATACTCTGTACCAAAACAGAGTAGATTCCCACGCACACCATGATAAGAAATGCCTGGAATGCCAATGCAAACAGGGATTTCAAATAGTTCTGTCCTGTATGGCTCCAATCCCGGTTCGTCATGGTGGCAAGTGGAATTGGTCCAACGGAAGTCGTCAAATACACCTCGATCATGCGGCCGTAGATGACAAGCATGATACAGATGGAAAGGGCGTTCATGGTAAGCCCCACGAAAAGGGACTGAAACCACAGCCCGAACAGTTCTCCTGTGCCCAGGGCTTCAAGCTGCGCCTCCATATCCGTGATAACGCTGCTGATATCAATAGAGGTATTTCCGATGATGACGCCTGCGCTGCTGTTCACAACGCTTTGCCCTACATCGAAGATACCCATGACGATATTCCATGTGTTCGTCACAATGAGAACGGCACAGAAGGTCTTGAAAATCCACTTGAAGAACATCCAGGTATCTACATCGTGCAGATTGTTTTTCTCTGTCACAAGCTGGATCAGCTCATAACACATTACGAATGTCAGGATAACCCCGGCGATTGGAACGATCACCGTTTCAGAGAGGTTTCGGATCATAGAAAAGACGCCGCTGTTCCATGCCAGCGGCGTCTGGCCCACTTCACCGGCGATCTCGCCTACTTTGGTATTGACCGTATCGAACATGCCCGACAGGTTTCCCGTGATTCCCTCGATGAGCAACCCTCGGAGCCATTCATCGAGTTTGTCGAGTATGCCGCCCATAAGCGATCACCGCCGGACGATCAACCGAACAGGCCGGAGAGCAGAGGTACAAGAGTGATGCCGATGAGGGCGACACCGCCGCCAGCCATCAACTGTTTCATACCCTGGCTTTTGGAAGCAGGGTTGTCCTGGCCGTAACCTTCCAGAAGGTTGATAACGCCCCAGATACCAAGACCTGCGCCCAGGGCCACTACGAGAGTCTGCAAAACACCAACTGCACTGTTGAAAAATGCCATAAAATAATCCTCCTAAAAAATGTTTTTGATTTGGGTTTAAGTAGTTGCGTCAATCTCGTACACATCGAAGGTATCCGTGGGCCTTACCACGGCACGCTGCTTCTTCATGTACCGTTCCATGTCAAAGACATTTTTAGGGTCGGCGTCGGCCGTGTATCTGTAATTCGGGTGCCGGGTGAGGTCGTACTTGTCCGAAAGGAACGGACGCACGCCCCGCAGCATGAAGATACACTTGCCGCCGTCCATCACTGCCAATTCGTCCTGGGTCATCAACTCCTTTCCTAATTTCTGATAACTGAGGCCGTGGGAAACCTGGCTGCCCCGGTTTTCGGACTGGTTATAGAGATCAATGGTCTCTTTCCCCAGCAGTTCCGAAATTTCCTTGAGCGTGGATTTTTCCTTGCCTCCCAAAAACAAAGTGCTGTCACAGTTACCGACAATGGTATCTGCCGCATCCTTGTAGATGGTCTTTAACTGGCTCTGCGACTGCAAAATAATAGAAGCCGATATCTCACGGCTTCGGATGGTGGCAATCAGCTTATCGAAGTTCGGTATCTGGCCGATGTTGGCAAACTCGTCCAGGATCAAACGGACATGGACAGGCAGCCGCCCGCCGTAGAAGTCATCCGCCTTGTCGCAGAGCAGATTGAAAAGCTGACTATACATGAGGGCGGCCACGAAATTGAAAGTGCTGTCCGTATCTGACAGGATCACAAACAGCGCCGTCTTTTGGTCGCCCAGGGTATCCAGTTCCAGTTCGTCATACTCCATCAGGTCCCGCAGCTCCTTGATATCAAAGGGAGCAAGCCGGGCACCGCAGGAAATGAGGATGGATTTTAAGGTCTTGCCCGCCGCCATCTTGAATTTGCGGTACTGCTTGACGGCAAAGTGGTCCGGCTCCCGTTCCTCCAACTGAGAAAAGAGCAGGTCCACCGGGCTTTGATAAGTTTCGTCATCCTCTCTGGCTTTACTGGCATTGATAAGGTCCAGAAGTGTGATGAAGTTCTTTTCTTCCTCCGTGGCCTCATACCAGATGTAGCCGATCAGCGCGGAATAATAGAGGCGTTCTGCTTTGACCCAGAAATCTTCCGAAGATTTTTCGCCTTCGCCCTTCGTGTTCATAATCAGGGCGTTCACCAGCTTTAAGATATCTTTCTCTGATCGGATATAAGCCAGCGGATTGTATTTCATGGATTTTCGGAAGTTTATCAGGTTGAGGCACTTGATACGGTATTTCTTCCGTTCCAGGAAAGCGCCGATCTCCGGCAGCAAGGTTCCTTTCGGATCAGTGCAGACATAGGACGAATGAGCTTGCAGCAGCGACGGCTTACAGAAGAACCGCGTCTTGCCGCTGCCGGAACCGCCGATCACCAGAATGTTTTTATTTCTGGCATACTTCGGCTGCTTTGGACGGCTCGCCATCGTAATCCGTTCCGTCTGCGTCATGGGGATGTTCTGGAAAAAGTCCTTGTCCATGTAGGGAGCGATATCTGCCGCCGTACCCCAGCGGGCAGAACCATACTCGATCCCGTGGCGATACTTCTTAGCGTTCTTGCCTTTCAGGTAGACCGCCATGCGAAGGATCACCGCACCCGCTATGCCGATCAGCAGGTCCGTGGGATGGAAACTGAGCCACGGGGAGGAAAGGGCTGCCGTGAAGCCGTCCCCAATGGAGAGCAGCTTGCCGGAAAGGTCAGCACCGGGCGCAAGCCGGAAAGCCTGTGCCAGCTTATCGAAGGGATACACGAACAGGAGATACGGGAGATTCAGCAAAAACAGTTTTTTCATGTTCATCTCTGCACGCTCCGATCTTTGACCTTTACTTTCTCCCGGTCAATGGTGCGGTGTTCCACTTTCTCCGCCGCCTGTTCCTTCGCCTGGGTCAGCCGCTCCCGGATGGAGAGCTTTTCCTCACGGCTCATTTTCCGGCTGGCAAACTCCTGAAACGCCGCTGTGATGGCATCCGCGTCCCGGCTTTTGAAAAAGACCAGGTAACGGGGCTGTTCGGCGGCGGTGTCCTTCTTCAAGGCAAAATCCACATGGTATTTCTTCGCCACATGGGAGAAAGCCTTGATATTCTTGTCGCTGATCTCGATATTAGCAAGACCGGCGTTCTGACCGGCAAGCTGTTTGAGGGTCTGCTTTCCACGGTAGATTTTCGGCTTCTGGCTTTTCTGGATTTCTTCCAGAAACTTTTTGACCGCCTTTTCAAAGACCTGCTCACTTAGCTTGGCTCCGTCAACAATGAGTGTCACGGCACCCCGCGTTACTTCCTCCTGCATTTAGCCTCGCCCCCTTTGCCCGTCCCCGTACATATCGTGCTGCACCAGGGAAGAATAATAGCTGTTGATGGTGGTCGGGGCGTTATACAGCGCCGCCAGAAGGTATTTCTTGATATTGCGGACATAGGTGGTGTTGTCCTTCATGCAGTCCATGACATACTGAACATGGGAACTGTCCAGCTTCATAAACCGGGACTTTACCACCTCCGCCGGATAATCGTCTCCGGCAATGCGAATGACTTTGCGGGCAGAACACACGGTATCCACGATCAGGTCAACAATCTCGTCAAGCTGCTCACGGTCGATGTGGCTGTCCTGCACCAGATAGCTGTACTCGATGTTATCCAAAATCACTTCACGATAACATTCTCTGGCTCCCATCCGATCCGTTCCCATCCTTGCCTCTGCGGGGGTAGGGGGATTTGATTGGATAGGATTTGATATCTCCGTACTTGATAAATCAGTCTTTGTTTGATTAGTATTTAATTGTGCGGGGTTTTCCGTACACGGTTCCGCCGTATCCGGGATACCCATATCCGGGTTTTCCGTATATGGCTTTGCCGTACCCGGTAAAGGCGTACCTGGGCTTGACGGCGGCTCGCACTGAGGCATTTCGTAAATCACATACTCGGTATCCGTGATCTTGCCTTTTTCATCCCGAAGCTGTGTGCGCCGGATATACCCGTGGGTTTCCAGCTCCTTCAATGCCGCACCGATGCTGTCCACACCTTCCCGGCAGATCGCCGCAAGACCTCTGGTGGTGTAATTCCACTCGTCAGGGAGCGACAACATCATGGACAGCAGCCCTTTGGATTTCAGGGTCAGCGTTCGATCTTTCAAGTGATGGTTCGACATGACCGTATAATCACGGGTCTTTTCAATACGAAAAACAGCCATCTTCGCACCTCCTTCCTGTGAAAATAAAAAGTGTTGATTTTGAGCGGTTTACCCGTCTGTATGCCTCCATAGCCTCCTGCATGGGAAAACATCCACGCCCCATTCAGAACGCAAGCCACAGAGGAAGAAACAGAAGATATCCCACTGATTTTGATACAGTTTTCAGTCGGCTACCTCTCACGGTCTTTATGGTCATAGTGGAGATCGCCGGAAAGTACCTTCGCATGGCTGCGGATTTTGATGTGCCCCTTTTCCTGATTTTCCAAAGCCTTGCTGTATCCGGCGTCGGTCAGGAACAGACGCATTTTCTCACCCTTCCAGCCAACAGGCGAGTCATGGGTAAGAACATCAAAGACAATCATGTGTCTGGTCGCCGGGTCGAAACGCTCCAAAGCCATAATGTCATGGCCGGATAACTTCTGCGCCCCGGATCGTTGCCTGGCTTCTGCCAGCATTTCCCCGATGGTGCGGGCTTTCTCCGGCAGACGGTATTCGGCCTGCACCTTGCGGATCAAATCCATGCACTCCTGATCCGACAGTGGGCGGAGCTTGTCCAGAAGGCCTTCCGCCGTTTCTTTCGTTGCCGGGTTCGGCGCATAGCGCCATGTCATGTAAATCTCATTCAGGGCGGCGTTCTGATTGGTACTTTCAATCTGAAACACCATCCTCATTTCTGCTTCTGTCAGTTTCATTGCCAGCCTCCTTCAAAAATGGGTATAAAAAAAAGCCATAGGTTTTCAATGCCTATGGCTTGTGGGTATAGGAAAAGGGCGCTGATACTTGCATATCAACGCCCTTTGAGCCTGTCAGTATTTGATTGTTTCGACTTCGCACCGTGTTTGCACCATAAAAAACATTGATTTTACTGACTTTTTCAATGTTTTCTTATCTGGTGCTACCATTGCAGCGCCGTGCCCTTTTGTTTTATGCTGTCTGAATTTCAGAACACCCCGG
>ERZ791829.1554-NODE-1554-length-12952-cov-2.839342_pt1 | contig 12952 bp, 12 predicted proteins | sample MGYA00510296_ERZ791829 | MGnify/ENA primary metagenome ERZ791829 (study PRJEB30046, sample SAMN00791973) | human gut metagenome | study: EMG produced TPA metagenomics assembly of the A metagenome-wide association study of gut microbiota in type 2...
GCGTTGTCTTTCCGCTTCCCGATGGTCCGAGAAGTGCGACAAGCTTACCTTTTTCAATTCCGAAACTCACATTGTCAGAAGCCCTGAAATCGCCATATTGTTTATAAATATTTTTCATTTCAACATACATATTTCACACCACTCTCAAGAAGCTGCCTGCTCCTGACCTTTCTTTTTCGCCCTGTATTCAAGTATATTTCTAAGCACAAGCACAACAACCGCAATAATAACAAGTATTGAAGATGCTGCAAATGCCGCCGTAATCGAGCTTTCCGTTCCAGACATATACAATGCGTCTATTTCAAGAGGAAGTGTAAATGTCTCGCCTCTCGTCTTTGATAATGCATTTACCGCACCAAACTCGCCGAGTGCTCTCGATGTACAAAGAATAATTCCATATATTAAAGCCCATTTTATCTGAGGAAACGTAATCTTAAAAAAGATTTTAAATCCGCCCGCTCCCATAAGAGCCGCCGCTTCCTCCTCGTCTTTTCCCTGTGCATTAAGCACCGGAATAATCTCTCTTGATACAAACGGAAATGTTACAAATATTGTCGCAAGCACAACTCCGGGAATTGCAAATGCGATTCTTACATTCGCTCCGAATACCGAATTAAACCATCTTATAACAGGATAAAACCAGCCGAGACGCCCAAATGTCATAAGAAACGCAAGTCCAACGATAACGGGTGATATTGAGAACGGAATATCAATAAGTGTCGCAAGCACCTGTTTTCCCTTAAATGAAAACTTTGTCGTAACCCATGCCGCACACAATCCAAAAAATGTATTGATAACAACCGCAATAGCAGTTGCAAACAAAGTAACCTTCAAAGCACTGACAACATATTTTGACGATACCGATTTAAAATAAAATCCAAGTCCCTGCTTGAGCGAGCTGGATACAATACAAAACAGCGGCATCACAAGCATAAAAAATACAAATAAAACGCTTATTGTTATAAGAACATATTTAGTTATCTTTTTTCTCTTTTCAAATTTTTCCTGTTCATTCATAACTTTTCCCTTCCTGTTTTTATCATCCGCCATTTTAACATTGTATGATTATATATTATTGGTTCTTTTTGCCTGCTTCATCTGGATAACATTTATCGCAAATAAAAGCAGAAATGATATTACAAGCATCACAAGTGCTATAGCTGTTGCCGACGCATAATCAATATAACTTAACTTCTGCATTATTACATACGATACAACCTGTGTATGCTCTTTGGCACTGTTGCCCGAAATGTAAATAACGCTTCCATACTCACCGATTCCCCTTGCAAATGCAAGCCCAAAACCTGTAAGTATCGCAGGTCTCAATTCGGGAAGTATTACCTTAAAAAATGTCTTTGACGGCGACGCACCAAGTATGTAAGCTGCTTCCTCATACTGTCCGTCAAGTTTTTCAAGCACCGGCTGCACATTTCTTACTACAAACGGAATTCCGATAAATATAAGTGCAACTATAATTCCAAGATGTGTGTAACTTACCTTAATTCCTATTGCGGCAAGCGGTTTTCCAAGTATTCCCGTATCCGAATACATCTTTGAGAGCGTTATGCCCGCAACTGCTGTCGGAAGTGCAAAAGGAAACTCTATAAATCCATCAAGAATACGCTTTCCGGGAAAATCATATTTTACAAGTGTCCATGCAAGAATTACTCCAAATATTACATTTATCCCCGCCGCTATAAAAGAACAGACAATACTCGTCGTAAATGCGTAAACTACATTCTGCTTTGTAATCAGTTTTATAAATTCCGACGGTGGCAGTTTCAGCGAATATACCATAACCGATGCAAGCGGAATCAATACAATAAGTGAAAGCATCGTCACCGTAATTCCCATTGTAAGCTTAAAGCCCGGAATCACTCTGGTTTTCTTTGCTTTTTTTAATTTTACGGTTTCTTCCATACTTATTTTTCCTTTCCGCTTTTATTTCTGTGTATATATAAATATAATTTCCACACAACTTCATACCCTATATAAATACAACTTCATATCTGCATTTAGTTACACAGCTTGTCAAACAATGCACCGTCATCAAAATACTGTTTATACGCATTGTCCCAGCCGCCGAAATCATTAATTGTTGTACATTTTACATTCAGATTAAATTTATCCGAATATTCATTAAGGATTTTTTCATCACTTGGGCGATATCCGTAATCAGCCGCAAGTCTCTGGGCATTTTCCGAATACAGATAAGAAAGATATTCTCCTGCTGCCTGCCCTGATTTATTAACTTTTACATTATCATCAACAACCGCAACGCTCGGCTGTGCAAGAATACTTACTGACGGCGTTACAATCTCATATTGTCCCGGATAATTGGCGACTGTCATCATTGCTTCATTTTCCCATGCAATAAGAACATCGCCTTTCTGATTCTCAACGAATGTTGTCGCTGAACCTCTCGCTCCCGAATCAAGAACTGATACATTAGCATACAATTTTTTGATAAATTCATTCTGCTTAGCTGTATCCGTATATTTCTCCCTGGCATAACTTAATGCCGCAAGAAAATTCCAACATGCACCGCCGCTGCTTTTCGGGTCCGGCGTTATAACTTCAACACCGTCTTTAATCAAATCATCCCAGTCTTTTATATTTTTCTCATTTCCTTTTCTTACAAGAAAGACCATTGTTGAAGTGTATGGTGCGGAATCATTGTCATATTCCTGCTTCCAGCCACTGTCAATAAGTCCGGTTTTTTCAATAAGCGAAATATCATGTTCAAGTGCAAGTGTGACAACATCTGCATTACAGCCTTCAACAACTGAGCTTGCCTGACTCCCGGAACCGGCATGTGACTGTATTACTTTCACCGGCTCACCATATTTTTCTTCATAATAGCTTTTGAAAATCTCATTATAGCTTTCATAGAATTCCCTTGTGGCATCATATGAAACATTGGTGATTGTCATTATATTCGATTTTTCACGGCCGCATCCCGCAAGCCCCGTAAAAGCACATGCAGCTAACAAAACTGCCTGCATTTTATATATTTTTTTCATATGGTTTACCACCCATTCCTACAGCTTAAAATTCAAATAATGATGTCGATAAATATCTTTCTCCCGTATCAGGAAGGAGAACAACTATATTCTTTCCTGCATTTTCAGGCTTTCGTGCCTCCTTTAAGGCTGCACAAAGAACCGCTCCTGATGATATTCCAACTAGCAGTCCCTCTGACTTTGCAACCTGTCTCGTCGTCTCAAAAGCCTCATCATTTTCTATTGTTATAATCTCATCAACAATTCCGGTATCCATAACCTCAGGTATAAAACCTGCTCCGATTCCCTGAATCTTATGCGGTCCGGCACTTCCACCAGAAAGCACCGGTGAACCAGAAGGCTCCACGGCAACTATTTTTGCATTAATTCCAGCTTCTTTAAGACCTTTTGCTGTTCCCGTTATAGTTCCTCCTGTTCCAACTGATGCAATGAATATATCAACCTTTCCGTCTGTCGCTTCTGCGATTTCCTTTGCTGTTGTAACCCTGTGAATCTCAGGATTGGAAGGATTGTCAAACTGCTGTGGAATAAATGCGTTGCCGTATTCTTCCTTTAACTGTTCAGCCTTTGCTATTGCACCTTTCATTCCGAGTCTTCCCTGTGTGAGAACAACTTCTGCTCCAAGTGCCGTTACAATCTTTCTTCTCTCTACACTCATAGTGTCAGGCATAGTAAGAATAAGCTTTAATTTCTTTGCGGCACACACACCAGCAAGTCCTATTCCCGTATTGCCGCTTGTAGGCTCTATAATAACCGTATCTTTATTAATCTTTCCCTGTTTGATTCCGTCTTCAATCATCGCATATGCAACTCTGTCTTTCACGCTGCCAAGCGGATTGAAATATTCAAGCTTCGCTATTATGTTTGCATTAACATTATTGTCCTCCTGAAAGTTACATAACTGCAACATCGGAGTACGTCCAATAAGCTCTGTTATCTGTTTTGCTATCTCTGCCATAATAACCCTCTTTTCTTTTTAAGTTCTGCAACTTTTATTATAATACACTACTATTCATATCGTTTCAATATGATTTAAGAATTTATTTAAAATTTTTTCCAGTTCTTCATCATCCGGAATGTTTCTCCGGCTATATGTAAGCTCTGCCATATATGAAAGAAAACGTGCCCTTAGTACATCATTGCTTATCTTTTGTTTAGCGTAAGGACGCAATTTTTCAAGGTAATCAAGTATTTCTTCTATATTGTCAGGCAGAATACTGTCAATTTCCCCGGCAAGAAGTGTTGTGATTCTTGGGCTTGCACCACTCGACGATATTCCTATTTCCAGCTTTCCGCGGCTTACAACCGACGGGAATATAAAATCACATTTATCTTTTACATCAACTACATTAATAAGTATTCCTTTATCGTTACAAAGACTTGTTATATGCTCATCAAGTTCTTCATCACCTGCCGCTGCAATAACAAAACGCACACCTTCTACGTCGCTGTCCTCAAACTCTCTTTCTTCCCACTCAACACCTTTGATATTTTTAATTCTCTCATCAACCTTTTTGGCAACAACCTTTATCTTAGGTTCATAATCCAGTATTCTCTTCACCTTGTGAAGTGCAACCTTTCCGCCGCCAACAATAAGTACCGAAACATCCTTTAATTCTACATAAAATGGAAAATATGCCATAATTGTCCATCCTCCTCTAATACAAAATATCCGCAAGTTTCTGATAAGCCTCACCCCAACGCTCATTAGGCTTAAAATTGTAAAGACTCTTATCAAGCACATAATATCTGTTATTTTTTACTGCTGTGAGACTGTTCCATACAGGATTGCTCTTTAAAAGTGTGTCAACATTCTTTAATGCCGCCTCAGTATTAGTTCCCTGAATTGTCACAAAAATAAAATCGGGATCTTCCTTTACAATGGCCTCGAGACTCAGATCATCAAGCAAAGAACTGTCGCTGTCAGCAATATTTACACATCCCAAATCTTTTAAAATCTCGCCGCTTACAATTCCATCGCTGCCCTTCGCCTTGACATTTTTGGAAGCTGCACGAAGAAGCAATATCTTAGGATTACTTCCGTCAATCTGTTTTTTTGCATTTTCAACTTCTGTCCGCACAGAAACACCATTTTTTTCATATAAATCCTTGCGTCCCGTTATATCTGTGCATATATCAAGCATTGCTATATAGTCTTCATAATTATTAACATCAAAATATGCAACTGTAATTCCTGCATTTTCCAATGTTGCAAGCATTTCGACATCAGGCTTTGTATTGGCACTGGCAATAACAAAATCAGGCTGTGAAGCTATAAGAAGCTCTACATTCGGTTCAAGTATCGCCCCAAGCTTGACAACAGAATCGTCGAGTCCCAAATCAAGGCTGTCCCACGCATCATTAACCGAAGCCACAAGCTTTCCTCCAGCAAGAAGCCACACATCAGAAAAACTTCCGAGAAGCGAAGCCGTTCTGTCTGCCGATTTTACGGTAACACTTCTGCCCAGTGCATCTGTAAATGTAACACCGTCCTGCACATCAGCATTGGCATTATCAGAATTTTTCACTCCGCATCCTGCAAGTGCAAATATTGAAATTAATGTTGTAATAATTAGTACGTCTGCAATTAATTTTTTAACTGTCTTCTTCATATTCTACCTTTCCTACCATATTACTATGTTTTATTTTTCATAGCGTACTATAATTTCATATAAAATGCAACAAAAATATGCTACAATTGTTTGAGGTTTATTATTGAAAATATGGAAACGGAGGATAATTATGTATTCAAATTATTTTACTGAAATAATACCCTATGCCGGATATGATATAAAACAGATTGCATGGCACGAATGTATGGCATGCGGCAACGGACACATAGGCGTTCTCACATCTGGTGCCCCAAAAAACGACAGCTTTATTTTTCAGAATACTGAATTTGTAATGCCATCAGACGAGCCAAGATGTGTTCCCGCAGAAGTAACAGAACAGCTTGACGAAGCAAGACAATCTGTAATAAATATGGATGACACATGGAATATACATAACAGAAAAAGAACCAATATGTACTGTTATCATCCGGGACACCAGTTAAGAATATCTTTAAAAAATGCCTCAGATATTACAGACTTTGTGCGTTCTACAGATTATGAAACATCTGAGCTGGTTTCATCGTATAACATGTCAGAATACAATACGTATGCAAATCATATAAAAAAACGTACCTTCGCATCATCTGTTGACGATGTAATAATCACAGAAATATCAGGTAACAGTTTCACTGTTGACATATCAATTGATGATTTTGAATCAATGCACAAATTTGGCAGACAAAAAAGCGGTGACGCACCCGAATTAAATATGAAATATACGCGGTTTGCAACTGATGGATTAATCGGCTTTTGTGCATTGTATCCGCAATACGAAGAAAGTGAATTAAAAAATGGAGGATTTGCAGGCGTAACACGCATTATCCCTTATGACGGAACAACTTCCCTATCTTTTACGGACACTGATATGCGTGCAAAATCATGCCTTGACCCCAAAAATCCCATCATAACATTTTCGGGCAAAAAACTTGTTCTTATAACATACCTTGACTGGACTTATAAACAGCCTGATAAAATAACCGCAGATTTTTTCACAATTCCACTTGTCTCACAGTGTATAAATAAAATTAACAAAACATTAATAAAATACGCTGACGCAAGTTCTTTATTTTCATATGAAGCTGCATTAAAGCCTCATATAGAAAAATACAGCAGTATTTTTAACCATGTCAGCCTGAAACTTAACAACGCCGATAAAGCTCTCAGCAACGAAGAATTATTACAAAAGCAGAAAAAAACTGATTACATACTGCCTGAACTTCTGAAACGTGTATACAACCATGGCAGATATGCAATGTATTCCTGTGCCGGACATACTGCACCTCGTCTTTCGGGGCTTTGGACAGGCGAATGGAATATGCTGTGGAGAAGTGCCTACACAATGGACGCCAATGTAAATATTCAGGTATCAGGCATGAACACATGCGGAATGTGTGATGCAGGCAAAGGTTACATCTGGTTTGTGTTAAAACAGATTCCCGACTGGGAAATCAATGCCAAAGCCGTTTACGGCATGAAAAACGCTGTCCTCACCCCCGTAAATACCGACGGTCACCGTGCAATGATGGTTGAATATGACATCAATTATCCATTTCAGTACTGGAATGCTGGAGCAAGCTGGATGATTATTCCGATTTATGAATTCATGCAAGTCTATGGCAACGTCACAATCACAACACACGATGAAAACATAATACGTATATATAATAAAAACATTTTCCGCATTAAAGAAGACATTCTTCTTCCTTTACTTGCAAAAACATTCAACTTCTGGGAACAGCTTTGTACTCCCGAATATTTTACAGATTCAAACGGAAATGCCCGCTTTGTAAAGGGAAAAACATCCTTGGAACCAGATGAAAAATATCTTATAATCCCATCGTTTTCACCCGAAAACAAACCGCTCGGTTATAAAAGTGCAATAACTGCCAATGCGGCTATGGATATAGCTGCTGCCGTTGATTCTCTGAATATGTACAAAAATATACTCTCAGACATAAAGCCTAATGGTTATCAGAAAACCCTTGAAAAAATCACACATCTGATATCGTGCCTGCCTGTATATATGTTTGATAAAAGCGGTGCAATAAAAGAATGGTCCATGAACGAATACAAAGAAAATAATGCCCACCGCCACATAAGCCATCTTTATTGTGCATGGCCATCATCAGAAACACAGCACAATCACGCACTTGCATCCGCATGCCGTCAGGCAATAATTAACCGTAACCGCGAAAACACAGGAAAAGACGACACCGCATCACACGGCTGGATTCACAAAGCTCTCGTAGAAGCCCGCCTCAAAAACCCGGAAGCTGTATATAATACGCTTTTGCTGCTTTTTAAAAGCGGCATATTTTACAACACATTTTTTACAGACCATAATACAGACCGCTCAAAAGGCGTATTCTGCACAGACACTCTTCTCGGAATAGTCGGCATCATAAACGAAATGCTGGTGTACTCTGACGAATGTACGGTCGAACTGCTCCCTGCATTAAACACAGGTCTTATTAACGGCGAAATATGCGGTCTTCTCACAAAATGCGGCATAAAAATAAACCGCCTGTCATGGGATAATAACAAGCGGTCTGTATACATAGATATATCTGCATTACGTGATACATCATTCGATCTTATATATGATAATGAATCAATACACCTTGATATGAAATCTGGCGAACAGACATTACATAAATTCCTTCATTGATGTATACACATGGAAACCTTTATCAGTCAGATACTTTTCAACTTCAAAGCTGTCTTCTGTTCTGAATACAATAACAGGCTCCTGGTTATGGCTTACAAATGTAAAAATGCAGTCCAGATTAGTACGTGCATTTTTAAGTTCCTTTAAAAAATCAGACATATTTGTAAATCTTTCCTGGAGTCTGACTGCTATTACGAATCTTTCAAGTACAGTATATCCCTTTGAAGAAAGCACATCATTACATCTGTCAGGGTCGTCCACTATCATATGAAACACACCAAAATCCGTAGCATCATATGTTGACAGTCCATAACATTCAATATTATTTTCCTTTAAAATTTCAACAACATTAAATAAGTTACCCGGATTGTTGGAAACAAGTACCGATAATTGCTTAATCACAGATTAGCCCTCCTTTAATTTTAAATACAATTATTGTATTGTACCACCTCTGTATGACATAAGCAATGTTTTAATTATTTTATTCCTCTAAAAGCCATTTCCATGCAGGAACAACATCAATTTCTATGCCCTCACATTCAATGACAGCTTCCTCACTGTTCGTAATCAAAATACATTTTGTATCAGTAAGATAATTCTTTAATTTAACAAATGCTCCCGTTTCACGTTCTTTAGTATCAATGTTATCCAACACCTGCATACTAACCTGAATGGCAAGATTTTCAGTTGGAACATAAAAATCTATTTCCACATTACTTTCAAAAAAATAAACATTTTCTATTCCATAACGCCTTATAAGTTCAATCGCTACGAGATTTTCCAGTTGTGCCGATTTACAGTCAAGCAACATCAGCTCAAGAAATCCTGTATCCATAAAATAATATTTTGGAGAAGTTTCCTTATCAGCAAGCTTTGCCGCATAATTTTGCAATGAGAAAATCAGGTAAGAATCCGTCATATATCTTACATAATTAATTACAGTCTGTTTTCCTAAAGAATTTCCTGTGCTCTTTACAATATTTGTCAATCTGCTAAAAGACAACGGCTTTGTAATTGATTCTGCAATCTTTTTTAATATAAGTTTAACAGCGAAATCATTAGTAATATTATTTCTTGTTATTATATCTCCAATATATACTGTCTGATATATACTGCTCAAAAAATTTCTTTTATTTTTTATTCCAACCAATTCGGGAAATGCTCCATATGTGACATATTCATTATATTGTGCCGCTATGTCTGCTTTATCTTTTGTACTTAATGCTCTGCAATAATCATTATCTTTGCCGTTTGCAATCAAATATTCAGAAAATGAATACGGATAAACATTCATGACTACAAATCTGCCACCAAGTGTTGATGCAATTTCTCTGCTTAACATTCTGCTGTTACTTCCCGTAATACTTACTCTGTATTTCATATCAGCAACTCTGCGGACAAACTTTTCCCAACCGGCTATATTTTGAATTTCATCAAGAAATAAATACGGCTTCTTATCTGTACCTGATATTTCCAATCCTATTTCTAGTATAACATTCAGGTCATCTACATTCATTTCCAAAAGACGCTCATCTTCAAAATTCACATAAACAATCTGTGACAACGCAACACCTTCGGCTATCAGATGTTTTATCTGCTGATACATCATATATGATTTTCCGGTTCTTCTAATTCCGACAAAACAATAATTTACATTATCTTCCAATGTATAATGTCTAAAAATCAATGAATTATTTAGATAAATATCTTTCTGGTCAATTATAATTTCTTTCAAAATATCTCTATTCACATTATCATCTCCTTTAACAAGACAATTATATATTTTTTTTGTTCTGTCAGCAAGACAATATTTTTTAATTATTTTATTCTCTCAAGCACACCCAAATCCATCTCACACACTGTATCGCAAAGCACCTCTATATCCTCCGCACTGTGATTCGCCATAATTATCGTCCTGCCCTCATCTGCAAGTTTTTTAAACAACTCTCTCATCTCTGCAACACCATGTTTATCAAGACCGTTCATAGGTTCGTCAAGCAGAAGCAGCTCGGGATTTTCCATAAGTGCCTGTGCAAGACCGAGACGCTGTCTCATTCCAAGCGAATATCTTCCGACATGTTTTTTACTGTCTGGGTCAAGCCCAACCATTTTAATCGCATCACGAATCTGCTCTTTTCCAATCTTCCTGTTTATGCCTGCAAGAAATCTCAGATTATTATATCCGCTGTAATTATATAAAAATCCCGGTGTCTCAATAATCGCACCGATATTGTCAGGCACATCAATATCCTTGCCAATCTGTTTTCCGTTTACAATTATTTTTCCCTCTGTAACCGGGACAAAGCCGCATATACACTTCATAAGCACTGTTTTTCCTGAACCGTTTCTTCCGATAAGTCCATGTATCTTTCCCTTTTCGAATGATACATTTATATCATTAAGCACCGTCGCCTGTCCGAAACGCTTAGTAACATGTTCAACTGTAATTATATTTTCCATATATCTGCCCCTTTACACCTCGTCTGATGAATTAATACTTGTTTTTCTTCCTGCCGCAACTGCGATTACGCTGAGAACCACTATCATAACTATATATAGTGTCAGCACATATACAATTCCGGGATATTCCGTCATTCCGCCAATATCAATATTATTAAGTGAATTCCAGCTCATTGGCGATACTCTTGTAATCATTGACTTTCCGTCAGCGACCGCCGTAAATATAATAAAAAATGACGCCACACATACACCTATAAATTTCGTTCCCGTTATTATATTAAGCACATAAATAATCAATCCTGTAAGGACAAAACTAAGCCACATCAAAAGTGCCGAAAAAAACATTGCCTGAACCGGCGTAAAATACTTTATAACAATTCCAAGCACTTTAACAGTATCCGTAGCATGCCCAAGCACAGTCTGAACCGTGCTTGTTCCTGCAAGTCCGAGCACATTCCCCCATGTATTATCCCACTTGATATGTCCGATATTTAATACAATTGTTGACATCATAAGAACAAGCATATAAAAAAATGAACCTGCAAATATGTATAAAACCTGCCCGATTCCCCATGTCGTCCTGTCAGTCCTTAACATAACATACATCTGATTGGAATCGACAAAAGGTGCATCACAAAAAATAAACACAAGCGGTATCATAAATTCAATCTTCATATATCTGAAAATAAACAAAAACGGAAATATCCACGGACTCATAGGTTCACCGACATAACTGCATATATCCCAAAGCCCTCTTGTATACAGATGAACCGACAATATTGAAAGAATTATAAGCATCCATATCCGTCGGTTGCCGCCCCATTTACGTACATTCTGCCAGCATATTCTTAACGCTTTCATCAATATCTCACCTGCCCCGTAACAGCATCTATAACCATAACTTTGGCACTTTCATTATATTCCTTATCACCGGTAACCATCTTCTTCGTTATATCAAAATCACACACCCAGCATGGTATTATCATCATCTTTTTCTCCTGCTGGCTGTAATACGATATATAACCTAATTCAATCGAAGTCATATTACCTTCTTCTGTAAGTCCGATTGTGTAATAATTACTTTCCTTTATCCTCTTTAATACATCATCCACGCTTTTTAGCGGCTCTGTAATCTCCTCCCTGCTTTCGATATTATATATTCTATAACAGTTAATCCAATATACTTCATCTCTTCCAACTACAAATTCTAATCTTGTCCCATTAACATCGCCTGATGTCAGATGCTTATACATATTTGTAAGATATGCACCATCAAGCTCAAGTTGATATGATATAAAATATGCCTCATCATCCCTTGTCCATACAACCGGCTCTCCGCCTTCTCTATAACGTCTTGCATCCTTACTCGGATAATATATCTGAGCATCTTCACCTATTTCATTCATTCTGGCTGTCGCATTCTCTGCATCTATCGCAACTGTCTTGTATAACTTTGCATTTAGTCCTAATATGTCCAGTATTTTTTCAGTAACCTTCAAAGCATCATTTAAAGGAAATCCATCAAGTTCCGTAAGCGGAAAGACTTCATCCATATTCTTTATAAATCCGTCACTTCTCTGACCATGAACATAATTACTGTAACTTTTCTTTTTTGCTTTTAATGTTGTATATGTTATTCCTTCTCTATTGGACAAAAAACTTTTATCTTCTGTCTCTTCTTCATAATTAAGATACTCTTTTAACCTATTAGTTCTGTCCTCATCGATACCATTCAGTTGTGCAGTATATTTATACCACTTTGATGGATTTGATATACTTAATGTTGCATCTGCCGATGTTACTCCGTTAAGTTTTCCTGTAATCTTTGTCATATCTTCGCTTATGCTTACTTCCTCTGTTGCTTCCTGAGTACCGTTGTTCTGTCTCTCCCAACTGTAGCTTTTTCCGTCAGGATATAAAGAACAGCCGCTTACCGTAAGCATAACCGCCGCTGCTGCCGCTGCACCGATTCTTTTAAAATTATATTTTTTCATAAACCCCTTTAACTCCCTTCTTGATTTTATCTAAATCTTCTCCGACAAGTTTATTTTTTCCCCAATTTGTTCTTTTTTTGCATTATTTTTATCTTCTCCTCACATTATTTAATTCAATCACTATCCTTATAACTTTTCATACACCAATTTTTGCATTTATAACTTACAAATTTAATAATATGAAGATTTTATTTT
>ERZ791829.1556-NODE-1556-length-12949-cov-3.551807_pt1 | contig 12949 bp, 10 predicted proteins | sample MGYA00510296_ERZ791829 | MGnify/ENA primary metagenome ERZ791829 (study PRJEB30046, sample SAMN00791973) | human gut metagenome | study: EMG produced TPA metagenomics assembly of the A metagenome-wide association study of gut microbiota in type 2...
GGGGCAGCCGCAGCACGGTGAAGGTGCGCACCGCCATGGCATCGCCGGCCAGCAGCGCCGCCGGTGTTATGGGGTAGCGGCCCAGCGCAAGGGCCGCACCAAAAGCCATAAAAACGCAGAGCGCTGCGCCCAGAAGGCACAGCGCCGTGCGCTTGCGGTTATTCATAGGAGGCAGGGGTGAAGCCGTAGTAGGCCGTGTAGAAGGCATCGGCGCAGTCATGGTAGAACTGCTCACTCACCTGCTCGGGATGCAGCACGCTGCCCAGATAGACGCTGCCCAGGAAGCTGCCGGGCACGGGGGAGTCCACAGCCTCGATGGCGTGGGGCAGCTGGTAGACATGGCCCTCCTTGACGGCGGTGCAGTCGGCCAGTGCGGCATCGTTCAGGACGGAATCGACATCATAGTCGGCATCGGACGCCAGAATGATGTAGTCGGGGTCCCAGTCCAGCACCTGCTCATAGGAGACCTCGGCCCAGTAGGTGTCCTCGACACTGGCGGCAGCGTTGAGACCGCCGGCGTTCTCGATCATATAGTTCTGGTACATGGCGGGGCCGGCGGTCTGCAGCACAGAGCTGTTGCCGGCCATGTAGACGGTGGGGGCCTCGGCATCGCCGATGGCCTCGTGCAGGCTGAGCAGGTTGTCCTCGATCGCGGACTTCAGCTCCTCACCGCGGGCAACGGTGTTGGTGGCCTGAGCCAGCAGGTCGATGGCGCCGTACAACTTGTCCTGATCCTCCGGCTTGACGGCCAGCACGGTCAGGCCCAGCTCCTCCATCTGGGGGATGGAATCCTTCAGCTTGGCGGGCACGATGACAAGGTCGGGGGTCAGCGCGGCGCAGCCCTCAAGATCAAACTCCTTGGCGGTGCCGATGCTGGGCAGGCTCTGCAGCTCGGGGGCGGAGAGGCTGTAGATCGTGCGCTTGTCGGCCTTGGCCTCGACGCCGACCAGCTCGTCCTGCACGCCGAGGGCAATGAGCAGGCTGGTGGAGATGTAGTAGCCGCTGGCCAGCGTCTTGGGCTCGGTCTCGATGGTGACCTCGCGGCCAAGCTGGTCGGTGACGGTCAGCGGATAGGTGACGGCGGTCTCGGCGGCAGCGGGTTCAACGGCAGCCTCCTCGGGGCTGGCGGTGACCTCGGGGGCAGCGGTGGCGGAGGCGGCAGTCTCACTGCTTACGGCGGCGGTGCTGCCGCAGGCGGTCAGCGCCATGGCGGCGGCCAGCAGCAGAGCGGTCATTTTGGTCATTTTCATGGATCTTCTTCCCTCATACAATAAAAAATATCGTTGTATTTTTAAAACAACAACGGTATTGTACCAGATTTTATGGTAGAATAAAAGTACCTATCCACGAAAAGTATGATTTTTTCGCCCAAAATAGAAAAAAACGGAGATTGACCCATGATGACGATACGCGAATATGCCCGCCCCGCCACGCTGGAGGAGGCATGGCAGCTGAACCAGAAAAAGCCCAACCGCGTGCTGGGCGGTATGCTCTGGCTCAAGATGGAAAAGATCAATGTCGGCACGGCCATCGACCTGTCGGCCTTGGGGCTGGATACGATCGAGGAGACTGACACCGAGATCCTCATCGGCGCTATGGCAACGCTGCGCGATCTGGAAACGAGCGCCGCCCTGAATGCCTACACCGCGGGGGCTGTGCGGGAGGCTGTGCGCCACATTGTCGGCGTGCAGTTCCGCAACTGCGCCACGGTGGGCGGCAGCATCTATGGCCGGTTCGGCTTTTCCGATGTGCTGACGCTGTTTTTGGCGCTGGACTGCGAGGTCGAGCTGTACAGGGCGGGCCGGATGCCGCTGGCGCAGTTTGCCGCGATGCCCTATGACCGCGATATTCTGACCCACATCTGCCTGCGCAAGACGCCGGGGCTGAGGGTACAGTACCAGTCGGTGCGCGCGACCCAGACCGATTTCCCGATCCTGACCTGTGCGGCCACCCGCACGGCGCAGGGGCAGTACCGCTTTGCCATCGGCGCGCGCCCGATGAAGGCCGTGCTTGTCACGCCGGACTGCGACCCGGCGCAGCTGCCCGCCGCCGTGCAGGCAGCCGTCAAGACCGGCAGCAACCTGCGCGGCAGTGCCGAGTACCGCACCCACCTGACCGGTGTGCTGGTCCGGCGTGCCGTGGCCGCGCTGGAAAATTGACGGAGGTATACCATGCAGATCACATTTACCTTAAATCATAAAAAAGTCACCGCCGAAATCGCGGCTGACACCGTGCTGCTGGACCTCGTGCGCAGCCTCGGCTGCAAGAGCGTCAAGCGCGGCTGCGAGACCGCCAACTGCGGCCTTTGCACGGTCTTTCTCGATGAAAAGCCGGTGCTGTCCTGCTCGGTGCTGGCGGCGCGGGTCAACGGCCGCAGCGTCACCACGCTGGAGGGGCTGCAGGAGGAGGCTGCCGAGTTCGGCGCCTTTATCGCCGATCAGGGTGCGGAGCAGTGCGGCTTCTGCAACCCGGGCTTTATTATGAACGCGCTGGCGCTTTTCCGGGAAAACCCCGACCCCGGCGAGGATGAAATCAAGGAGTATCTGGCTGGCAACCTCTGCCGTTGCTCCGGCTATGAGGGTCAGCTGCGGGGTATTTTGAACTTTTTAGCGTGGAAAAAGGGGAAGGAGGCCGCCCAATGAAAACCGTGAACCAGTCCATGCGCAAAAAGGACGCCATGCAGCTTGTGACCGGCCAGCCCGTCTACATGGATGATGTCATCCCGCAGGACTGCCTGATTGTCAAGCTGCTGCGTTCCCCCCATGCCAACGCTATCGTGCAGGAGATCGACACGAGCCGTGCCCTGCTGGTGCCGGGCATCGAGGCGATCTACACATGGAAGGATGTGGACCAGCAGGGCCGCCGCTACACCCAGGCGGGCCAGACCTACCCCGAGCCGAGCCCCTATGACCGACTTGTCATCGACCGCCATGTCCGCTTTGCGGGGGATGTTGTCGCAATTTTGGCCGGCAAGGATGAAAAATGCGTCGATAAGGCGATGAAGCTCATCAAGGTCAGGTATGAGGTCCTGCCCGCCGTGCTGGACTACCACACGGCGCTGGACAACCCCGTCCTTGTCCACCCGGAGGAAAACTGGGAGTCGCTGGCACCGGTCGGAGCCGACAACAAGCGCAACCTCTGCGCCCACGATGAGACCGGGGCGGGCGATATTGAGGCGGTGCTGGCGGGGTGTGATGTCGTCATCGACCATACATACCACACCCGCGCCTGCCAGCAGGCCATGATGGAGACCTTCCGCACCTACTGCAGCATAGATGCCTACGGGCGGCTGAATGTCCTCAGCTCGACCCAGATCGTTTTCCACTGCCGCCGGATTCTGGCCAATGCGCTGCACATCCCCAAGTCGATGATCCGGGTGGCCAAGCCCCGCATCGGCGGCGGCTTCGGCGCCAAGCAGACCTCGGTCTGCGAGGTCTACCCCGCCTTTGTGACATGGAAAACCAAAAAGCCCAGCAAGATCATCTTCAGCCGGTACGAGAGCCAGATCGCCTCCACCCCGCGCCATGAGATGGAGCTGCATGTCCGCCTTGGTGCGACAAAGGACGGCATCGTCAGGGGCATCGACCTCTACACCCTGTCCAACACCGGTGCTTACGGCGAGCATGGGCCTACAACGGTGGGCCTGTCCGGCCACAAATCCATCCCGCTCTACGGCAAGGCCGAGGCATTCCGCTTTGTCAGCGATGTCGTCTACACGAACCACATGTCCTCGGGCGCTTACCGCGGCTACGGTGCGACCCAGGGCCTGTTTGCGGTGGAGTCCGCCGTCAATGAGCTGGCCGACAAGCTGGGCATCGACCCGTTTGTGATCCGCCAGCGCAACATCGTCCATGAGGGCGATGTGATGCCCGCCTACTACGGGCAGGTCAACACCAGCTGCGCGCTGGACCGCTGCCTGCAGGCCGTGCATGACAACATCGGCTGGGACGAAAAATACCCCGTGCGCGACATGGGTAACGGCAAGGTGCGCGCCGTGGGCATGGGCATGGCGATGCAGGGCTCCGGCATTACGAGTGTGGATGTGGGCAGCGCCAGCCTGAAGATCAACGATGACGGGTTCTATACCCTCTCGATCGGTGCGGCCGACATGGGCACCGGCTGCGACACGATTCTGGCGCAGATTGCCGCCGAGGTGCTGGACTGCCCGCTCGACAATGTGACGGTCCTCGGCGCGGACACCGATTCCTCGCCCTACGATTCCGGCTCCTACGCATCCAGCACGACCTATGTCACCGGCAAGGCGGTTGAGCAGTGCGCCGAGCAGCTCAAGCAGAAGATCTGTCAGGTCGGCGCGGGGCTGCTGGGCCTTGATGAGCGTGCGGTCGTCTTTGCGGGCGATGCCGTGACAAGCGAGGACGGCACGCAGCGCGCCACGCTGGCGCAGATCGCCGCAGCCTCCCAGTGCGGCAGCAATACGGCGCTGGAGGCAGTTGTGACCCACAGCTCGGAAATCTCGCCCCCGCCGTTCATGGTGGGCGCGGCCGAGGTCGAGGTCGATCTGGAAACCGGCGAGGCGCAGGTCATCCGCTATGAGGCGGCCGTTGACTGCGGCACACCGGTCAACCCGAACCTTGCGCGGGTGCAGGCCGAGGGCGGCATCCTGCAGGGCATCGGTATGGCGCTGACCGAGAATGTCACCTACGATGACCGCGGCATGCCGCAGGAAAACTCGCTGATGCAGTACAAGATCCCGGCGCGCAACGACATCGGGCATATCCATGTCGTATTTGAGAGCAGCTACGAGGGCACCGGCCCCTTCGGTGCCAAGAGCATCGGCGAGGTGGTCATCAACACCCCACTGCCCGCCGTGGCCGATGCGATCTACCACGCCACCCACAAGCGGTTCTATGAGCTGCCCATCACCCGTGAGCAGATCGCACTGGCCGGGCAGTAAAAGGCAGGAAACGGCGAAAAAGACCCTCTGCGGGGGATAAAAAAATTGCAAGCCAGCAGATCGCCGGCTTGCAATTTTTTTCAGGCTGCAAAAAAACTCTTGTAGGGGCGAGCATTGCTCGTCCGTGCCCGTTTGTCTGTGAAAAACCTTCCCGGAAAACGCGCTGCTGCGCCAAGCCGGCGGGCGGTCAATGGCCGCCCCTACACATTCAACAGGCCGTGATTTTTTGGAGGAAAGAAATCCGTCAAAGCACCTTGCTGCCCAGCGCCTGGCTGGTGCGGGAGAGCGAGAGGTTGGCAAGCTCCTGATTGTCAAGGGTGTAGCGCAGGACCAGCACATTCATATTTCTCAGTGAGACCAATGCTGCGCATTTATTTGAGCGGTGCAAGTCAGAATCCGTCTCACGAATTTGCCCCCAAACTGCCCCCAAAAGGGTTTGAAACGGTTCAGCACGGTGCAGCACCTTTTTGTACACATGGGACAAAATCTATTCCGAGCCTTGGTACACAACACCACCAAACCCAACAAAACAACACTGTAACGCACGATTTTTAGATTTCTCATAACCCGGAGGTCGCAGGTTCAAGTCCTGTCCCCGCAACCATGGCGAGTATTCTTACAGCATTTGAAAGGCTGTTAAGAACACTCGCTTTTTCTCATACAGCAAGTTGACCTGGGGCGTAGTTGACAACTACGCCTTTTCTTGTATTTACCGACACCTGCGGTGCCGGAAGTGGAAACACATCGGGGATGAAGATGGCTCCCACACAGTTGTAATGGATCACAAGATGCTGCTCCCATATCCCGTCGATCTTCTCCGCCTGATTGACTTCGATGTGATTGATCAGCTCATTGAGCATCCTGGGGGTCAGAACCTTGGCTCTGGTGTATTTGCGGACGGTGAGCTGCAGGGCAGCAACCTTGGACCAGCCACGCTTGTCCATTTCAGCACGGAGGGCCTTGATCTTCTCGGATATCTCCTTTTGTTCATCCTCATACCTGCGGGACATTTTGGCGAAGCGGTCATCCGAGAGCTTGCCGGAAACATTGTCCTCATAGATACGCTCAAACAATCCATCCAGTTCTTCATCACGGGCTTGCAGGGCTGCAAGCTCTTTTTCTTTGAGCTTGCGGTCCAGAGCGACATTCTGTTGGGTGCTGCCCATAACGGCCTTGACGAAATCATCTTCATACCGGCTGGCAAACTTGGTCAGGCGCTTGATCTCCCCTAACACCACCTGTTCGAGAAAATCCACCCGGACATAATGGGTAGAGGTACAGGTACCGCGGTTGCCCTTATAATTGCTTTCGCCGTAACAATGTGTTTGGTGACTGTATTCAAGTACGGGGTTCAGCTCCAAAAAGAATCGGATGAAACACTGTAAGGGGGCGGACAATGGGACATATTATTTTAAGGTTGGACCGCGTAATGGCGGACCGGAAAATGAGCCTGAATGAGTTGTCGGAGAAAGTCGGCGTTGCAAATGTAAACCTTTCCAAGATGAAGAACGGGCATATCAGCGCCATCCGGTTTTCTACATTGGCTGCGATATGTGACGTGCTACAACGTCAGCCGGGTGACATATTGGAATACAGCCCTGAAGAATAAAATGAACGTGGATGAAGCATATGCCGATGAAAAGGGCAAACGATGACCATGGCGCCGGAGCAAATCCTCAAGGATCTCTTTGTAAGAACCGAAACATAACAAGCGGAAAAACAATAAAGCGGAAATTTCCTGTAAGGTGCCCGCCTTACAGGAAATTTATTCTGATCATAGGAGAAGCCACTCTTTTGGGAGTGGCTTCTCTTGTTTTATGTTCTTTTGCCGCTATGGGTTAGTCGCATCCACATAATCGATGAGTTCTGTGCCAGACAATGTCGGATCAAAACTTCCATAGATCGCTGGCAAAGTTCGCGTATTCAATACGAAATTTTTCGGCAATTCTTTTGGTGTATAACCCGTGATGCGCCTGAATTCGCGATTGAAATTGCGAATCGTTGTGAACCCACAGCTTGCACAAATCTCCGTGATTTTTGTGTTTGGTTCCGAATGGATCAACTGAACAGCCTTTTCTACGCGTACGGTGCTGAGATACTGCGAAAATGTCATACCTGCCTGCTTTTTAAAGTATCGCGAAAAGTACGCCGGAGAGAAGTTCATGAATTCAACCGCATCGTCAAAGGTGATGCTGGAATAATCTGTATCGACACGGTTCAATAGCTGCTTATATCGGTTCACCTGTTCATTTTCTTGTTGGCAGTCTATCAATGGTTGTGCCCGATAAATATCTACAAGAATCAGAATCATTAACGCCAGTGTTCTCTGTTCAAAGAAAGGCTGCTTTTCATAAAGCTCACGACGAATTTCCATCAGCTGGTTTTGAATATGCCCATCGTCATGAAAAAGCGATTGAGTCGGCATACGACCACATGTGAGCGATGTTGTTGTTCGCTCATCGATCAATGATACAAAAAGAACACAGTCTTGCCCTGCATTAATTGAATGGATGTTGCCACTGTAGCAGAGTAACCCCTTTCCCGGTGTTAGGCTGTACTCGTGTTCATTGAGAGTTATATGTGCAGTTCCAGTCTTGCATAGAATCAATTCATGCTCCATGTGCCAGTGGGATATGTTATGCAGATTTTTGTACTCTCCAACCCACACACGTTCGTTCCCTGCATAGTATCTTTTTTCGAGTTTTGCTATCACAATTCGTTCCTTCTCTCGCCAGAACAATAAATGTCCATACCTTGCCAAAGGTTGTCTTTCAATTCGTCAATTTGTATGTTAATATTACCACAAATCCATGAATTAGTAAATTATTTATGTGCAAAATTGACCATTTAGGCAGAATCCTAATCAAAAGTGGTATTCTACCTGCAACGGCACGAAGTCAATACCCAGCAAGAAAAGGAGGCTATTTGTCGAAAAAACGCATTTAACGCAACCAATTTAATGAAAGGAAACGGATTACGATGAAAAAGCAAAAAAGCTTGATTGCCTTACTGATATGTCTGGCGTTTTGCCTGATCAGTATGTTTGGAACTTGGTCTATGTTGACTTGCAACGGAACGGTTGAAGTAAATGATTTGAAGATTTCGACCTCCAAGGGTGACTTGGTTCGCTTCCTGGAGTATCGTCCTAAAACAGCTACTGCAGATAACCCTGTTCCTGCGATCGTTTATAGCCCTGGTAATGATAGCACCGCCGAAAGCGTTCGCCTTTGCTCTTCGGAACTGGCGCGTCGTGGTTATGCCGTGTATGTTCTGGATCTGCTCTCCGCAGGTCACTCCTCCGAAGGCATTGGTAATTCGCCCACCTTTGGTTTTGAAGAGCTGATTGACTATGTCTACAGCAACCTCGACTATGTAGACAATGCTCATATCGGCATCGCAGGTTATTCAAAGGGCGGTGGAAATGTTATCCGCGTCATGACTACTCTTGGCGATCAGCAACGTGAAGATCCTGACAACTATGTCCGCAAAGTTGACGCAGCTCTGATCCTTGCTCCGCCGTTCCAGCCTTTGGATGCTCTGGCTACCGGCGTCAACCTTGGTTTTGGTGCTGGCCTGTACGATCCTTATTCTCGCATTGGTTTCAAACCAGTAGAAGGTTACTGGCCAGGCGACCTGAGCGTAAAACGCGAAATGAAGGAAACCATTAACCTTGGTGTGCCTGGCACTTTTGCCGAAGATGAGCTGGACGACCCGAATGTTAAGGTTGAAATCGGTCATGTATACGGTAGCTTTGCTGAGAACAACGCTCGCGTCGTTTACAATCCTGCTGACTCTACCCACGGTTCTGGTATGATCAGCCGCGGCTTTATTCATGATACTGTGGACTTCTTTATGCAGGCTATTCCTGCACCGAATCCCATTGATGCCAACGACCTGGTGTATCCTGCGTTGATGCTGTTCTCTGCACTCGGTTTGATCGCTCTGTTGGCGATGACGGTTCCTGTTGCTCTTCTGCTCCTCGAGACGCCTATCTTTGCTGCGCTTCACCGTCCGGCCGGCGCTCCCGTTTCCGGTTTGAACACCAAAAAAGACTGGACCATCTTTATTGTAGCTTCTCTGATTGCTGGCTTTGTTCCTCCGATCATGGCTCCTGTCATCATTCAGCAAACCAGCAAGATCTTCTCTCTGACTGGGCAGGGAACCACTGGCAGTGTCTTTGTTTATGGTGTCGCAAACAACGTCGTTGTATGGATGATGTTCAGTGCTTTGTTCCTGTTGGCAATGTTCTTCCTGTTCTATAATGTTATTCACAAGAAGAATGGCGTAAAACTTTCTGATTATGGATTGGCAATTTCTCTGGCTGATATTGGCCGCATCATTCTTCTGGCTATTGCCGTTATCCTGACCTGCCGCAGCGTTGTCTGGTTTGCAGATTACTTCTTCAAGGTTGATTTCCGTCTTGTTGATTTGTCCATGGCTACAATGGACTGGAATCATCTGCGTGTATCCCTTTGCTACGCTCCGTTCTTTATCCTGTACTGGTGCATCAACTCTCTTGCAATGAACGGCTGCAACCGCTTTAAAAACATGAGCGAAGGCAAAAACCTTCTGATCTGCGTGCTTTGCAACACTTTCGGAACGATTGTTGTAGTGCTGGTCTACTATATTATGCTGTATCGCACTGGCTGCGGTATTGGTGCATTCTCCAACTGGAAAGCATATATGATGCTCAGCTACATGATTCTTTCCGCTACTGCAGGTACAATTATCAATCGTAAGATTTATAACGCAACCAGCAGCCTTTACCTTGGTCCTGTGATTTTCGGTACGCTGATTGCCATCATTAACACCACAGTTTATACGTTGCCCGCAGCTTAACTGCAAGCAGACCATTTGGGCTAAAGTAAATTGGACAAAATATTTACCTGAAATGCCGAGAAGGAAATAACAGATCCCCCCTAGTGGATTACGCAAGCTAACTAGGGGGGATTTCTCTGGATTATTTAGAAAAGAAAACCAAGGCGGTGATAAGAGTATTATGGCAACGAAACAAAAGTTGACCACTTTGGGCATCGAATTAGGCTCAACACGCATCAAAGCAGTTTTGACGAGTTTTGATGGTACAATACTAGCCAGTGGTATGCATGACTGGGAGAACCGTTTTGAAGACGGTTATTGGACTTACCATCTAGATGATGTATGGGCAGGCATTCGAGATGCCTATCGTGATTTAGCACTGAACTATGAAAACACCTATGGGGAAGTTCTTCAGACCGTTGGCGCTATTGGCGTTTCAGCCATGATGCATGGCTATCTTCCATTTGATTGTAATGGACAACAGCTGACAGCATTCCGCACCTGGCGTAACACTACAACTCAACAGGCAGCAAATGCTTTGACAGAGCGTTTTCATTTCAACATTCCTCAGCGATGGAGCATAGCTCACTTTTATCAGGCCATTCTTAATGGAGCGGCACACGTTAATAATGTTGCGTTTCTGACAACTCTTGCCGGTTATGTCCATTGGCAGCTAACTGGTAATAAGGTTCTGGGTATCGGGGACGCATCCGGCATGTTTCCTATCGACAGCAACACCTGTAATTATAATACTTCCATGCTCGATTCCTTCGATGCTTTGCTCAAAGAAGCAAAGTTACCATTTCACCTGCGTGATTTGCTTCCCAAGGTACTGTGTGCGGGGGAAGATGCCGGTTATTTAACAGCAGCAGGTGCCAAACTCCTCGATTCCACGGGAACACTATCTCCCGGAATTCCGTTTTGTCCACCAGAAGGTGATGCTGGAACCGGCATGGTGGCTACTAACAGCGTTGCACAGCGCACCGGTAATGTCAGCGCCGGCACAAGCGTTTTTGCTATGATCGTGCTTGATAAGCCGCTGAAACAAGTTCATCCAGAGATAGATATGGTCACTACTCCACAAGGTGCTCCTGTTGCTATGGTTCACTGTAATACTTGCACATCTGATCTGGATGGCTGGGTGAATTTGATGGGAGAAATGACCGAGGCTGCCGGGACCACACTGACCAAATCTCAGCTGTATAATCTTTTCTACCAGAAAGCATTACAAGGCGATGCTGATTGCGGTGGGTTGATCAATTTCAACTACTTCTCCGGCGAGCCAGTCACGGGCATATCAGATGGACGGCCAACATTTATTCGTCGCCCCAATGCAAAATTTAATCTTGCCAACTTCGCACGAGCCCAATTGTATTCCTGTATTGCGACTTTGAAGTATGGTTTGGACATTTTGTTCGAGCAAGAGCAGGTAACAGTCGACAATCTACTTGGCCATGGTGGTCTATTCAAGGTCCCCGTAGTTGGGCAGAAATTACTGGCCGGGGCGTTGGGTGTTCCGGTATCTGTAATGAAAACAGCCGGAGAGGGCGGACCGTGGGGTATGGCACTTTTGGCTGGCTATCGTTTGAATCGGAATAAGGATGAGAACTTGGAAAACTATTTACAGAACCATATCTTTATCCATTCCGAAGGAAATACCCAGACACCCGATAAAGCTGATCAGTTCGGATTTTCCACATTCATGAAAGAGTATATACGTTGCTTGCCGGTCGAACGCGCCGCCGTAGATGCTCTTCGCTAAATTAGGAGGCTATTAATAATGCGTATGCAAGACTATGAATTTTGGTTTGTAGTAGGAAGCCAGTTCCTGTATGGTCCCGAAGTGCTCGAAACCGTAGCTGCTCGTGCTTCCGAAATGGCCAATGTGTTAAATGCTTCTGGCAACTTGCCTTGCAAATTAGTATACAAGGTCACCGCAAAAACTAATAAAGAAATTGCTGATGTTGTACGTGAAGCCAACTATGACCCGCACTGCGCTGGCATTATCACATGGTGCCACACTTTCAGCCCAAGCAAAATGTGGATCAATGGCTTCGTTGACCTGCAAAAACCTTATTGCCACTTTGCCACTCAGTATAATCGCGAAATCCCAAATGAAGAAATCGATATGGACTTTATGAACCTGAACCAAGCTGCTCACGGCGATAGGGAACATGGATTCATTGCCGCAAGACTGCGGATGCCTCGCAAAATTATTTTTGGTTATTGGCAAGACGAGGAAATTCAAAAGCGTCTCGGTCGTTGGATGCGTGCCGCTGTAGGTGTAGCAGTTTCGCGGAATCTAAAAGTCATGCGTTTTGGTGACAATATGCGTGAGGTTGCAGTAACCGAAGGCGATAAGGTTGAAGTTCAGGCTAAACTCGGATGGCAGGTAAATACCTGGGCAGTAGGTGACCTTGTGAAAGTAATGAACGAGGTCACCGATGCTGAAGTCGATGCTTTAATGGACACTTATCGTTCCAGCTACGACTTTGCTACTGATAATATCGATGCTATTCGCTATCAGGCCAGAGAAGAAATTGCCATCAAAAAAATGCTGGATGACGAAGGATGTCAGGCATTTTCTAATACATTCCAAGATTTGTATGGCATGGAGCAGCTGCCCGGCCTGGCCAGTCAACATTTGATGGCTCAAGGATACGGCTACGGCGGCGAAGGGGACTGGAAAGTTGCTGCCATGACTGCCATCATGAAATCGATGGGCGATAACGGCAATGGATGCTCGCTCTTCATGGAAGACTATACTTACAATCTGGTTCCAGGTGCAGAATATAGCCTTGGTGCTCATATGTTGGAAGTTTGCCCTTGCTGCGCAGCAGAAAAGCCCCGTATCGAGACCCACCCCCTGGGTATCGGGATGAATGAAAAAGACCCGGCACGTCTTGTGTTTGAAGGTAAAGCCGGCCCGGCTATTGTTGTCAGCCTGATTGATATGGGTGGTCGTTTGCGACTGATCTGCCAGGATATAGAGTGCATAAAACCCATTCTGCCAATGCCTAATCTCCCCGTTGCCCGTGTCATGTGGAAGGCACTGCCGAGCTTGGCAACTGGCGTAGAATGTTGGATCACTGCTGGCGGTGCCCATCATACAGTACTGAGCTATGACGTAACTGCTGAGCAAATGCACGACTGGGCCAACATGATGGGTATAGAATTCGTCCATATCGGTAAGGATACCACTCCTGAAAGTCTGGA
>ERZ791829.1577-NODE-1577-length-12797-cov-6.237796_pt1 | contig 12797 bp, 9 predicted proteins | sample MGYA00510296_ERZ791829 | MGnify/ENA primary metagenome ERZ791829 (study PRJEB30046, sample SAMN00791973) | human gut metagenome | study: EMG produced TPA metagenomics assembly of the A metagenome-wide association study of gut microbiota in type 2...
GAAATCTTGTAGAAAAAATTATTATAAATTAAATATTTTATAATAAAAAAATAATACGAAAAATACTTGGATTTTGCTTTGAAAAGTCCAAGTATTTTTTAAAGTATAGAGTGCATTTGATAGGAAAAAGTAATAATTTTAGTACTAAAAAAGAGCATATTGTTGTCCTAACAAGCAATGAATTTCATCAGCTCGAAATTCTAAATGGGGAAATTCCCCAATCCCCTTTTTTAATGAGAGGAGAAAGCAAATGGCAACAACAAAAATATGGAAAGTACAAAAGAGACTAGATCATGTAATCAACTACGCAACAAATGAAGAAAAGACAAAAAATAATTATAACGAATATGGAATGGGTGAGTTTGATAGTATCAGGCAAGTAATGACTTATGCAACTAATCCAGATAAAACAGAAAAACAATTTTATACTACAGGAATAAATTGTGAAGTAAAAGATGCGGTTAAGCAAATGCAACTTGTAAAAACAATATATGGAAAAGAAAATGGAATATTAGCATTTCATGCTTATCAATCTTTTAATAAAGGAGAAGTTACTCCAGAAATAGTACATGAAATTGGAGTAAAACTTGCAAATGAAATGTGGGGAGATAGATTTCAAGTTGTAGTATCTACTCACTTAAATACTGGGCATCTTCATAATCATTTTGTCATCAATTCAGTTTCATTTAAAGATGGAAGAAAATATTATAGTAATTTGACTAATACAGCATTGTTAAGAAAAACATCAGATGAAATATGTGAAGAATATGGCTTAAGTGTTTTAAAAGAAAAGACATGTAAATCTGGAATCAATTTTGAAAATTTTTATAAGAAAAGTACAAAAGAATCTGAATATATTCAATTTGCAAAAGAAGATTTAGATTATGCAATAAATCATGCATTAAGTATAAAACAATTTGAAAATATATTATTTTCTATGGGATATAAATACTATTATCGAGCTGGAAAATTAAGTATTAGAAAAGAGCCACATAAAAGAAATATAAGAGTTGAAAGAAGATTTGGAGAAGAATATTCTATGGATAATATTAAACATATTATTTTTGATATTAATCCATGGAGAAAATATGAAAAAATAAATTTTGTTGCTACAATTCCAGCAAGGAAATTTATATATCATGGACATGCTAAAAATCTGTATAAATCTAAAGGACTAGTGGCACTGTTTAGATATTATTGTTTTTTATTAAAAGTTTATCCAAAGAAACAGCAACAGTATAGGATGTCTCCAGAAATGAGAAGAGAAGTAAAGAGATTAGAACAATATTCTGATGAGGCAAATATGATGTGCAAATATAAATTGAAAACATTGGACGATGTAAGAAATTGTAAAGAACTAAAACAGAATGAGTTAAAGAATTTATATAATGAGAGGAATAGGCTTTATTATAAAAGAAAAGGTTTAGATGGAGGAACTGAAAAAGATGCTGTTACTGAAGATATTATAAAAGTTACTGATAAGATTAAAAATGCAAAAAGAGAAGTGTTTTATTGTGATGATATAGTTGAGAGAACTAATAAAATATTAGATGAGATTAAGTTTATTGAGGAAGAAAGGTGGAATAAGCAGAATGAGAAAGATAAGGTAAAAGACAAGAAAAAAGTTAGATAATATAAAAATATACGAAATAGTATAGAAATATAATAAAACGTGATAAAAGTATATTGCATTTAAATATATAATATGATATAAAAGGGATAGAATAAAAATGTGAGAGGTGAAAAATGGAGAGTAAAGAGAAATCACAATCTATTAAGGATGAAGTTAAAGGATATATCACTTTAAGTGGTTGGCAAATGGGTGAAGTGGCAGAAAAACTTAGTGATGGAAAAAGTAAGGTTGCATTACAAAATTTGTCTAACAAACTTACAAAAAGAACAATAAAATATTCAGAAGTTAAAAAAATTGCAGAAATAATAGGATATGAAATTGAGTGGAAAAAGAAATAGGGGGATAATATGAAAAATATTTATGATATAGTAGTAGATTTATTAAAAAGTAATGAAAGATATTTATCTGAAGATGGAAATTTATTAAAAGCTAACATATATAGTGATGCTATGACTATGAATAAAGAATTAATAGAAATATTATTAAAAAATGAGGCTACAAGGGAAAAATTTTTTGTTGAAATAAACAATAATTATGTTTTTGATAAGCAAGGATTTGCCTGGTTTGTGGAGGAAAAAGAATTTTTGCCAGATAGCTATACAAAATATTCTAATAAAATAGGATTAACAACTAATGGCAAATTTATAAATCAAAATAATGATGTTGTGATTGATTTTCCATTTAAGGACTGCGTTTTGGAAGGTGGACAAACAAAAGAAGATCAAAAACGTGATGAAATATTCTTTAATGAAACAATTGCAAGTGATGAAATTTCAAGAATGCTATCGCCAAAAGTATTTTCAAATACTAAGAGATATAGCGTTGATAAGATAGAGGAAAATGTAGAATTATTTGACAATGATAACTTAATTATTAAGGGCAATAATTTGATTGCAATTGCATCTTTATTAAAAAGATTTGAAAAAAGAATTAAATGTATATATATAGATGTTCCGTATAATACAGGAAGTGATAGTTTTGGATATAATGACAATTTTAATCATAGTACATGGCTGGTTTTTATGAAAAATAGATTGGAATTATTAAAGAAATTATTGAAAGATGATGGTGTAATAATTGTTCAAGTTGATTACAATGAACAAGCATATTTAAAAGTACTAATGGATGAAATATTCAGAAACGGATATATTTCTATGGTAACAGTAAAAACATCTTCAGAAAGTGGAGTAAAAGTTAATGCTAATAAGCCAATAAAAACATCAGAATATTTGTTAATATATGCTATGGACAAAAGTAAATTTACATATATACATCCAAAAATAAAATTGGAAACATATGATAATAATTATTCATATTATGTAGAAAATGTTGATGATGACTATAGTAAATGGTGTATTTCTAATATGAAAGATAAGTGTGCGGATTATTTAAATAAAAAGAAAAATGATTTATCTAATGAAGAAATATTAAAATTTCAAATTGATAACTGTGATAATATTTTCTCTGTACGAGATATAAGCGATTCATTAAAAAAATATATTAAAGAGAATAATATAGATAAAAACAAGATTTATCAATATATAACTTCAACAGGTAAAGAAACACTTCTTTATAAGAATGGAGAAATAGTATTTGTTAAAAACAAAATAGCAGAAATCAATGGAGAAAAATGTTTAACAAAAATGGCAAGTGATATATGGACTGATATAGCGTGGGATGGAATTGCAGGAGAAGGCAATGTTGTTTTAAAAAATGGTAAAAAGCCAGAAAGATTATTGTATAGATTAATTAGCTCTATGACAGATAAAGAAGATATAGTTCTTGATGCTTTTTTTGGCACTGGAACAACGGGAGCTGTAGCATTGAAAATGAACAGGAGATTTATTGGAATAGAACAATTAGATGCGCATATAAATTTGGCTGTAAAAAGATTGAAAGAAACTATACAAGGAGAATCAACAGGTGTATCTAGAGATGTAAATTGGAATGGAGGAGGTTCTTTTGTTTATTGCGAATTAAAAGAAAACGGACAAGAGCTAGTAAATTATGTATTAGATGCAAATGAGAATAGCATTGATGAAATAAAAGAAAAAATTATTAATGATGATAGGATAATATCTTATATTACAAAAAATGAAATTAAAAAAGCAGATGAAGAGTTTAATAATTTGTCATTGGAAGAAAAAAAGAAATCATTGATTACATTAATAGATAAAAATAAACTGTACATTAATTATAGTGATATTGATGACATGAATTATAATGTTACAGAAGAAGAAAAATCATTTACTAAATCTTTTTATGAGGGAGTGTAAATGATATGGAAAATAAATATTTATATGAAACAATAAAAGTATTAGAAGAAATGGGAATGCTTAATGAATTGCCAACTATAATAAATGAGGGATTATCTGATAATATAGTTTTACGTGATTATCAAATTTCTGCACTTAAATATTTTGTAACTTATTTTGAAAATGAAAATATTCATAAAAACAAGCAAAAACATACTCTTTTTCATATGGCAACAGGAAGTGGAAAAACTGTTATTATGGCAGGATTAATGCTTTATCTATATACAAAAGGATATAGAAAGTTTCTTTTCTTTGTAAATCAATCTAATGTTGTAGAAAAAACAATAGATAACTTTACAGATACAGCATCTAGCAAATATCTTTTTTCAGAGGAAATTAGTTATTTAGGAAATAAAATAAAAATAAAAAAAGTAGAAAATTTTAGCGTAGATCCATTAGAAGAGGATATACAAATTTGTTTTACAACAACACAGAAATTACATTTGGATTTATTCACAGCTAGAGAAAATGCACTTACATATAAAGATTTTGAGGATAATAAAATAGTATTTATTTCAGATGAAAGTCATCATATAAATACGCTTACAAAAAAAGAAACCAAGACAGAAGAAGATGAAAGAAATAGTTGGGAATATTCTGTTACAAATGCACTAGCTCAAAATAGAGATAGTATAATGCTTGAATTTACAGCAACAGCTGATTTAAAAGATAGAAATGTTGAAGCCAAATATAGGGATAAAATAATTTATAATTATCCATTGAAGGATTTTAGAGAAAGTGGATATACTAAGGATTTTCAAAACTTTGCTACAGAAAGTGAATTGTGGGATAGAACATTAATGGCTCTCGTATTAAGCGAATATAGAAAATATCTTTTCAATGATAATAAGATAAATATGAAACCTGTAGTAATGTTAAAATCTCAAAAAATAAAAGAATCAAAAGAATTCTATGATGTTTTCTTTAATAATTTAGAAAAATTAAATAGCTATGAATTAATAAATTTATACAATTCCAATATTGAAATATTAAATAAAGCTTTAGATTATTTTAAAAGTAAAGATTCAACATTTGAATTATTAGAACATAGTATACAAAATTCATTTACAAAAGAAACAGCAATAATAATGAATGAAACTACGGATAATAATAGAGAAAAACAATTATTAGTTAATTCCTTAGAAGATAAAGATAATCCAATACGTGTTATATTTACTGTAGATATGCTTAATGAAGGATGGGATGTTTTAAATTTGTTTGATATTGTTAGACTATATGATACTAGACAAGGAAGTGGAACTGCTGGAAAAATTGGAAATTACACAATAAAAGAAGCACAGCTAATAGGACGTGGAGCAAGATATTGTCCATTTAAAATAAACGAAGAACAAGAAAAATATAAAAGAAAATATGATAATGATTTATCAAATGAATTGAGAATATTAGAAACTATGTTTTTCCACAGTAGAAATGATTCTAAATATATAGCAGAATTAAGACAAGCATTAATACAAACAGGATTACAAGATAAGAATCCAATAAAGCTAGAATATAAATTGAAGGAAGAATTTAAAGGATCACAATTTTATAATAAAGCATTGGTATATGCCAATAAACGTATTCCTAAGGATAGAAAAGATGTTGTTGACATTGAGGATAGTATAAAAAATAAGGTATATAGATATACAGTAAAATCAAATCAGGGAAACGTGTTTGATTTAATGGGAGAAAACATAAATAATGAATTAAATATCGAAAGCAAAATTAGTACATTTAAGTTTAAAGATATCGATTATAATATTTTGATTGGGGCTGCAGAAAGATATAATGAGTTAAAATTCAATGTTATAAAAAGTAAATACCCTAATGTTAAGACAATGAAAGAATTCTTAACATCTGACGAATATCTTGGAAATTCAGTTATTGAAATTACATATTTAAATGATATTAAGGGAAAAGATTTAAGAAATGCTTGTATAAGAGCTTTCAATAGTATTTCAAATCATGTGACATCAATTAAGCAGGAGTTTGAAGGTACTAAACAATTTGAACCAATGCAACTTAAAGCAGTGCTAAAGGATAAGGTGATATACTTGTCAAAAATAGATGAAAATGGAGGAAAAGGAGATTCTCAAAACAATTGCAGAAATACAGAGTACAAACTTGATCTAACAAATGAACCATGGTATGTATTTAATGATAATTATGGTACAAGTGAAGAAAAACTATTTATAAAATATTTTAAAACTGACATTGAACCAAAATTGAAAGAAAAAGGATTAGAATATTATATAGTAAGAAATGAAAGAATTTCAGATTTAGCAATATACAGTTTTGAACATGGTGAAAGATTCGAACCAGATTTCTTATTATTTGTTAGGAAGAAAACAAACGATAATTATATTATACATCAATTATATGCTGAACCAAAAGGTAATAATTTATTAGAAGAAGATAAATGGAAAGAAGAGTTTATGCTAGAAATGGAAGAAAATGCATTTACTAATCCAATGTTTGATTATGGAAACGAATATAAGATAATAGGATTGCCATTTTACAATGAGGAGTATCGTAGAAAAGAATTTGGAGAAGCAATAGATAAGTGGATTAGTAATTTGTAAAACTAAAGAAAAGCAAAATAATGATGTAGATAGTACTGATTTGTTTTGCTTTTTATTAATAAGGAGAAGATAATTTGAAAAAAGATAATGAAGCAGATATAACAACAGAAGATATATTAAATGCCCTTGGTACTGAAAATAGGGAAGAGAAACTATATAAATTATTGGAATTTTTAACTAAAGATCGATTAACTGAATTAAAGGGAATTTTTAGAAATCTTTGCAAAAGTAGATACATAGTTCCTTTAAGAAAAAATACTAGTAAAAATATTAAGAAACTATATTCAATTGATGATAAAAAATTACCTAAAGAAAGTTGTAATTTGTTAAATCAATCTTATATGACTATAAAGAATGTGCAAAAATTAGTTAGAAATAATAGTCTAGTAGATTCAAACACATTAATAAGATCGGCTTTTGAAAATCTTGTTATGGGGATGATGATATATTTAGACTCTAACGTATATGAAGAATTTAAAAAAATGGGATTGAGAGATGAAGAAAGAGTTTATACTAAACAGCAAAAACTTAGAAATCTTTTTAAAGCAAAATTAAAAATGATAGATAAAAACATGTTCGGAGATATGAGTAATAGGCAGATTCAGAAATTATTAGATGAGTATTATGATAAGTTATGTTTGTTTACACACAGTACTTTAGTTGTAAATGAAATGGTTGAAGGTACTTTAAATAATGATGAGGATTTATTCTTAATGATAGCCAAACAAAATATGTACTTTTTAGAAATTTTATTAAATTGCTGTTTAAAGTATATTACTAATGATGCTAGTAATTCAATTGGATATGAGTATATGTTTGGAGGATGGTATATTTTAATATCTGATATTAATAGCGAAAAATATACAAAAGAATACTTAAGTAGGTATAGTGGTTTACTATATGAAGATATAAATAATGATTATCTTAAACAAAGTAATAATGATTTAAAACAACTTCAAGAAGAAATGAAAAAATTGGATATGGTTATAAAAGAAAATCCAGTTGCTGTTATTGAATTTTTAGAAAGTTTTTTGAAACAATGGTGTGTGCCAAATGAAGTATGAGGAAAGATTAAGAAAACTAAATGGCTTAAGTGAATTTATTAATGGTGAAAAACAAGATGATATTTTATTAGTGCTCGATAAAAAATACTCTGATGACAAATGGAATATTATTTGTTCAGCAGTACACTGGTTTAGAACAGTTGAGAGTTATCTAAATAGTGAGAATTTGTTAAAAGAAAATAAAGAAGATTATAATTGGGGAGAAGTTTATTTATTTCTTTCATCGGTTGATATAGTTATTGAAGGAATAAACGATATTAACAAAATAGCGAAAGATAATGAAAAAGCTAGACTGTTTTATAAAAGTAGTGAAATTTTTAAAGATAAAGAAAAGGATGATTGGGAGCACTTTAAAAATATTAGAGCTATTTTTGGAGCACATCCAACAAAGCTTAAAGATAATAATGAATTTATTGTTTCAACTTATCCAACTCCATATAATTCTTTGCCTGATAAACTTTATGGAAAAGTAAAAAATTGGGATTATTATACATTGCTATGGAAAAAAGATAAGAAAAAATCATGGGAGCAACTCGAATTCGGATTTAGCTTTAAAGATATAGAAAAGTACTTGGATAAATGTATTAATTATTTAGATAATATTTATAATGATTTTTTAGTAATGATCAATGCATATAAAAAAGAATTATCGAAAATAAAAATACAAAAAATAGATAAGCCTATTAAACAATTAAATGTTTTAATAAAAGAAGATGAAAAAAGATTAAATGGCAGATATAATGTTGCAATAAAAGATGTAAAAATGTTATTAAATATAAAAATAACAGATAAACAAAATAGGAAATTGTATGAAAAGTTTAAAAATGTATTAATTAATCAAATACCATATTTATATAATGCGTTACAAAATCCTGAAAAAGTAGAAAACATAAATGAGGTTGAAAATATTATAGATAGTAAAGTAGAATATTTTACTAAAAATTCAAGTTACTATTATACTAAATTATATGAGTATTGGAATAATGAAGATATGGAAATGATATTGATTAATCATTTTAGTGATAGAATTAAACCTTTTAATGCTAATATTTTGAACATTAGAGAATTATATTGTTTAGTTAAAGCTTATAATTATTTTAAAAGCCTTGAAAAATAAAAAGCTTATATTAGTTATACTATATGTTTTCTGTAACTTTTTAGAAAGGAATTGATTATGTATGGCAGATTGGAATGCTAAAATTCATATTTTACCAGCGAATGCAGGGGATTGTTTTTTAATTGAATTTAATAATAATGAATGTATATTAATTGATACAGGATTTAAAGAAACGTATTATAATTATTTAAAGCCATTACTTATAGAATTAAAAAAAATAGGAAAAAAGATTACTTTATTAGTAATAACTCATATTGATAAGGATCATATTGGTGGAGCAAAAAGGTTGCTAGAAGAAAATGGTGATTATAATAATCCAAATATTATAAAAATTGAAAATATATGGTTTAATGGATTTAAAAATTTAGTTTTTCAAAAAAAATCATCTGATACTTTGAACCAAAAACAATTGGACAAGATGAGAATAATAAAAGCAAATAATAGAATGAATTATATTGATGAAATGGACAATAATGTAAGTGCAAGTGATTTAAAATCGTTTGAAACCATTTGCAATGAGTTAAATTATCCTATAAATAGACAATTTATTGACAATACAGTAATACAGTCTGAAGATATAGAAATAGGAAATGTTAGTATAGATGTAATTTCACCTAATAAATTAAAGATAGAAAAATATACTATGTATCTTGAAAAACAATTAGAAATATTATTTGGAAAAGATTATGAAATAAATAAAAATGAAGAATTTATGACATTTTTTGAGACATTAATGCTGAATGATGAAGAAAATATTCAAACAACAGAAGCTATATCTTATCAAAATGAAGAAGATATAGCAGATTGGTTAAAGATTAATCATAAAAATAAAATATATTCTATAGTTAATGATGTATCAATTGGCATATTAATAAAATTTAATGATATCAAAATGTTATTTACAGGAGATTTATATTTTGAAAAAAAATATATAAACGAAAAAGCACTCATGGTTGATGTTTTAAAAGTTCCACATCATGGGAGTTACTGGAATAATTGTGAAATAATGAAAAACTTTATTGCTAATAATTACATAATATCTACAGATGGAAAAAAATATGGACATCCAGATAAAAATATATTAGCAAATATAATTACTAACAATAAGCAAAATAAAACAATGATTTTTAATTATGAAATAGACAGTATAAATATATTGAAAAATCAAGAACAAAAAGATAAATATAATTATGAGTATATTATTGGTAATGAATTAATAATTTAAAAGGAGAAAGGTATGGAATTTCCTAAATATATAGTAAAAGTAATTGGAAATGATAATGTGGGAACAGGTATCATAATCGATAATGATTTAATATTAACAGCAAATCACTTAATGAAACAAGATGAATATAAAATTGAATTATATAATGGAAAGATTATAAATGCTAAGGAATATACAATTGATGAAAACGAAATTATAGGATTATTAAAGTTAGAAAAATCAATTGAAGAGGATATTAAACATTTATTGACATTGGATTATATTCCGTATGAAGATGATAAATGGGAAATATATGGATATATAACTAATGAACAAATCATTCATTATATTAAAGGAATAGGAACACATCATATAATTGATGAAGAGAAAGTATCTGATATCCAGGTATCCAATATAAGTGTGGGACAAGCAGTAAATTATAAAGGAATATCGGGTTCTCCAGTAATCGTAGATGAAATGATAATAGGGATTGTACAGGAACAAATTATTTCTTCTAATAAAGCAACTGGTATAAAGGTATCTAGTATATCATCATTTGCAGAATACATAAATAGAAAATATATTGAAGCCAATAAGATAAAAAGTATTTTTAAAGAAAATATGAATTTATATACAGAACAGCAAATACAAAAAAATATAAAAAGTGGTAAATATATACCAGAAATTTTTGTAGAACAAAATGATTATAAGGAATATATGAGATTCTTTTCTGAACCGAAATTATTTATAAATAAAGCAATAGAAGAAATACAGTCATTGAATTTTAAAGATATTAATGAATTTTTAGAGAAAAACTTTAATAAAAATATTAGCTTTAGAATCCCAGATAGAATTGAGAATGATGAAAAATTATTATTAGTCTCTAAAGAATTATCAGAAGATTTAAAAAATGCCAGAAAGCTTGTAGAAGATAGAAATCAAATGCAAAATCTATTAAAAAAGGGATTTGATCTTTATTACAGAGAAACGAGAGATTATTATAATAGAGCTTTACAATTTGATTTTGGAGATATTGATAGAAACTTAGAATATATAAAATATAAGTATTTGATAATTACCAATAGTGCAGGACAAGGAAAAACTAATTTTATTTGTGATTTTACAAAAAATTTTTTGCTTAAAAAGAAATTTTTTGTATTATATATAAATGCTTATGAAGTAAATAAGGACTTGTATGAATTTGTATGCGACAAAATTACAAGCTTTTTAAATAGTAAAAATTTAGATTATATATTAAAATTGCTGAAACAGGAATATGAAAAGACATTTAAACCATTTGTAATAGTAATAGATGGTTTAAATGAAAATAATAAATTTGATGATTTTTCTAATATAGTAAGACAGTTTTTAGAGAGAATTTCTGGATTTAATTTTATAAAGGTTATTATGACAACAAGAGATGAATTTTATGATGAAAAATTTAAAAATATAGATACAGGTATATATTCTAAGTATTTTAAGAGAGTTGAAATGTTTAATTATAACCAAGTTTTTCAAGATAGAATATTTTGGGGATATTTGAATTTTTTTGATATAACAATAAGAAGGTACAGTTTATTTAAAAACATCTTTGATAGATTATCTAGAGACACGTTATTACTAAGATTTTTTTGTGAAGCTAATAGAGGGCAAAAACAGCTGTATATGTATGATATTTATAAGTACAATACATTTCAAAGGTACATTGATAAGAAAATAGAAGCGTACGATAATAAAAAATTTGGAGCAGGAAAATTATATATCAATGTATTAGATAAAATAATAGACTATATGATTAATAATGAACAGTATTATAATATACCTATAGATATTATGAATATTGAAGAGCTGGAACTAGTACATGAATTGGTATTAAATGATGTTGTTTTAAAAGATGATATAATAATAAAAGAAGGTTTTCTAAATGAGCAGAAAACGGTTATTAGCTTCACATTTGACGAATTTAGGGATTTTTTTATAGCTAAGTATATAGCTAGAAAATTTAACAAAGAGCAGATAGAAAAATTTATCAAAAGTTTAGATCAAAAGTCTAATTTTATCATCAAAGAAGGTGTATATGGTTACTTATTCTTTATTGGAAGAATGTATAGTAATGATCTAATTGAAATATTAAAAACAAGTGATGATTATAATATAGTTTACTGGGATAATATATTTAAATTAGTAGATGAAAAGATAAGTGATGAAGATATTGGAATAATAAAAGATGAATTTTTAAATGAAGGTGAAAATAGGGATAAAATCATACTAGATTTGATTTTTAGATATGATACATCTTATTTTAAAAAATTAAATATTAAGGAATTATATAATATAATGGATTCATTTTGTGAAAAGGATTATGAAGGGTATCAGAGTTTTATAAAAGTAAAATTTCAACCAGATTTTTCCAATAATTATAGTTATGGAATTACGACAATATGGCCATATGACAAAATGATTGAAAAACTTAAAAGTGTAATAAGAAGAAAGAATCCAAGAATTTATAGAGAACTATTTAAGATAACTGTTTATTTATATAATGTAATTAGATGGAAGACAAATGAATTTTGGGAACTTTATATAAAATATTTACCCAATATGGCAATTGAAACACTAAATGAAATGAATAATAACGTTCCAGAAGAAATTAACAAAAATATAAAGGATATTTTGTATCATATATTGTCTATAAATATAATACAAAAAAAAGAAATCAAAGATAAAATACAAATAATTTATGATAAAAATAAGACAGAGTTTGAAAAAAATACTATGCTAGAGGAGTTGTTAAAATATTTGAAGAAAAAGGAGGATGACGATGAAGATTATTAAAATAGGTGAAAATTTTTATTGTATAGCTCCTAATAATATTAATTTTA
>ERZ791829.1585-NODE-1585-length-12738-cov-4.096271_pt1 | contig 12738 bp, 8 predicted proteins | sample MGYA00510296_ERZ791829 | MGnify/ENA primary metagenome ERZ791829 (study PRJEB30046, sample SAMN00791973) | human gut metagenome | study: EMG produced TPA metagenomics assembly of the A metagenome-wide association study of gut microbiota in type 2...
CTAGTATTTTGACAGGTAGCTTCGTCATTGAAACTATTTTTGCGATACCAGGCTTAGGGCAATATTTTGTAACTAGTATTTATAATCGAGATTATACTGTAATTTTAGGTGTAACAATTTTTTATAGTGTGATTGTAATTGTTTTAAATATGGTAGTGGATTTACTTTATCCGTTATTAGACCCACGCATTAAAATCGGTGAAGAAAAAGGTGAATGAAGATGATAAATAAAGATTTATTTGTGCCTTTAGAGCGAGAAATTTTGCAGGTGCAAAAAAAAGAAGAAACTTTGGGATATTGGCAAGATGCGTGGATTAGATTAAAGAAAAATAAAATGGCTTTGTTGGGATTAATTATTATCATATGCTTAATAGTTGTAGCTATTTTTGGCCCTATTTTTTCTAGCCATACTTATGATGAACAAAATTTGATGATGACAAATAGTTCTCTAAGTTGGGAGCATTGGTTTGGTACAGATAATTTGGGGAGAGATATTTTTATTCGCGTATTATATGGTGCGAGAATTTCTTTAGCTATTGGTATAGTGGCTAGTTTATTAAATCTTTTTATTGGTGTAATCTATGGCGGAATAGCAGGTTTTTGCGGTGGTAAGATCGACCGCATAATGATGAATATTGTCGATATTTTATATAGTGTACCGACTTTATTATATGTGATTTTATTGATGGTAATTTTAAAGCCAGGACTTATCAATATTTTTATTGCTTTAGGTATTGGTTATTGGCTACAGATGGCAAGAATTGTGCGTGGTCAGATTTTATCAATGAAGGAACAAGAATTTATTTTGGCAGCTAGAACAATAGGTGTATCGAAAAAAAGAATTTTATTTAGACATTTATTGCCAAATGCCATGGGGGCAATCATTGTAACAATGACACTGGCTATTCCTGATGCAATATTTACAGAAGCTTTTTTGAGTTTTATTGGACTAGGTGTTTCTGCACCGATGGCTAGTTGGGGCGTTTTAGCGTCAGAAGGCGTAAATAATTTGCGTGCATATCCTTTTCAATTATTTTTTCCAGCAGTAGCTATCAGTGTCACTATGTTGGCTTTTAACTTTTTAGGTGATGGTCTGCGAGATGTTTTAGACCCTAAGATGCGTCGTTAAAATAGTGAAGAAATGAGTGTTTACCATGGAAGAAAATAAAGAAATTTTACAAGTAAAAGATTTAGCAGTTGCTTTTCAGACTTATCGAGGAAAAGTAAAAGCAGTACGCAATGTTAGTTTTGATTTAAAAAGAGGACAAGCTCTAGGCATAGTGGGCGAGTCAGGCTGTGGAAAATCAGTGACGGCTCATGCTATCATGGGTTTATTGCCTAAAGAAAATAGCATAATTGAAAATGGTCAGATTTTATGGCAAGGTCAGAATTTAGTCAATTTTAAAGATGAAGATTTAGCCAAAATTCGTGGCAATAAAATTGCGATGATATTCCAAGACCCAATGACATCTTTAAATCCTGTACTTACGATTGGTACACAGATAAAAGAAGTTTTGTTTTTGCATAAACAATTATCGGATAAAGAAGCGACAGAAAAAGCTGTAGAATTATTAAATTTAGTAGGGATACCATTTGCTCAAAAAAGATTAAAAGATTATCCCCATCAATTCAGTGGCGGTATGCGTCAACGTGTGATGATTGCAATGGCACTTGCCTGTGAACCAGAATTATTGATAGCAGATGAGCCGACAACAGCTCTTGATGTAACTGTGCAGGCACAAATTTTAGATTTATTGAAATCCTTACAAGAAAAATTGAATATGTCCATCATTATGATATCGCATGATTTAGGGGTTATTGCCAATATTTGTGATGAAGTAGCAGTTATGTATGCAGGTCAAATTGTAGAAAAAGCAAATGTTGACGACTTGTTTTATCATGCACATCACCCTTATACGCGAGGTTTATTAAAATCTTTGCCTCATTTAAATTTAAATAAAGAAGATAAATTATATGTGATCGATGGTCAGCCACCAGATTTAAAAGAAAGTATTGATTATTGTCCCTTTGTCAAACGCTGTACAAAAGCAATGAAAATATGTATGCAGTTGATGCCAGAAAAGACACAATTAAATAAAGATCATTATGTAAAATGTTGGTTGGAGCATGAATTTGCACCCAAAGAGAATAAGGAGGAATTTTGATGAATTTATTAGAAGTCAAAAATCTACATAAAGATTTTGTAGTGAAGCGTTCTTTTTGGGGAAGACCAAAACAGATTTTAAAAGCGGTAAATGATGTCAGTTTTTCCATAGAAGAGGGAAAAACATTAGGTCTTGTAGGTGAGTCAGGCTGTGGAAAATCAACTACAGGTAGAACTATTATCGGATTGTATAAGCCAACAAAAGGCAAAATCATATTTGCAGGCAAAGATATTTCACAAAATAAAGAGATGACAAAAGATATTCAAATGATATTTCAAGATCCATATGCTTCATTAAATCCAAGAATGACAGTGGCAGATATCATTGAAGAGCCTTTGCTTGTGCATAATTTATATACAGATAAAAAACAAAGACAAGAGCGTATCTATGAATTGTTGGAATTGGTGGGATTGAGTAAAGAGCAGGCAAACCGTTTTCCTCATGAATTCAGTGGTGGACAAAGACAGCGTATCGGTATAGCTAGAGCACTTGCTTGTGAACCTAAACTGATTATCTGCGATGAACCGATTTCGGCACTTGATGTATCTATTCAAGCACAAGTCGTAAACTTACTAGAAAAATTGCAACATGAATTAGGTCTGACATATTTATTTATCGCTCATGATTTAGCTATGGTGCGTTATATCAGCCAAAAAGTAGCAGTTATGTATCTAGGGCAAATTGTAGAACTTGCTAATACAGAAGATTTATATACAAATCCTCTACACCCATATACGAAAGCATTGTTATCTTCAATTCCATTGCCAGATCCACAAAAAGAAAAACATAAACAGCGAATTATTTTGCAAGGTGAATTGCCAAGTCCATTAAATCCGCCAAAAGGTTGTCCGTTCAATACACGTTGCCCAAAAGCTAAAGAAATTTGCAGACAGAAATTACCTGAAATGAAAATGATAAATAATAGATATGTACGTTGTCATCTTTATGATGAATAAGTAAAAGCACTATAGTTTTCATGCTATAGTGCTTTTTTATAAATAAAATAAATTATTTTTTTTCGTTTAATTCAAAGATAATATCGCGAATTTGAGCAGCTCGTTCAAATTCTAAGTTGCGAGAAGCTTCTTGCATTTCTTTAGTTAAAGAAAGAATTAATTTTTTCTTTTCTTTAGCAGTTATTTTCAGTTTTTTCTTTGGTTTTTCAGCATCATAACTTGCTTTTTCTTCCGCAACCATAGTAGTTTCAATGAGATTTTTTATTTTTTTTTGAATTGTCTTTGGTGTTATATGATGTTCTTGATTGTATTTATCTTGGACTTCTCGACGACGCATTGTTTCATCAATGGCTTTTTGCATAGAATCGGTGATGCGGTCGGCGTACATGATTACTTTACCATGAGCATTTCTAGCAGCACGACCAATTGTCTGAATAAGAGATGTCTCTGAACGCAAGAAGCCTTCTTTATCAGCGTCTAAGATAGCTACTAAAGAGACTTCTGGCATATCCAAGCCTTCACGTAATAAGTTAATCCCTACGAGTACATCAAATTTTCCTAAACGCAAATCGCGAATGATTTCCGCTCTTTCAATAGTGGCAATATCAGAATGAAGATAACGAACTTTGATACCCATTTCTTTTAAATAATCAGTGAGATTTTCAGCCATTTTTTTAGTCAAAGTAGTGATGAGTACACGTTCATTTTTCTTAGTGCGGATTTTTATTTCTCCAAGTAAATCGTCCATTTGCCCTTCAAGTGGGCGAATTTCTATTTCAGGGTCTAATAGACCAGTTGGACGGATTATTTGTTCTACTACTTGATTTGCTTGTGCTAATTCAAATGGTGCTGGTGTGGCAGAAACATAGATTATTTGATTGATATGATCGAGAAATTCTTCAAAGCGTAGAGGGCGATTATCAAAGGCAGAAGGCAGACGAAAACCGTTATCCACAAGTGATTCTTTGCGTGAGCGATCGCCTGCATACATAGCTTTTATCTGTGGTATAGTAACGTGAGATTCATCAATGACGATTAAAAAATCATCAGGAAAATAATCAAGAAGTGTATATGGAGCTTCGCCAGCTTTTCTGCCTGTTAAATGGCGTGAATAATTTTCGATGCCAGAGCAATATCCCATCTCTTCCATAGTTTCTAAATCATAATTTGTGCGTTGTTTCAAACGTTGAGCTTCTAAGAGTTTATTATCATCTTCAAGGATTTTTAATTGCTGTTGAAGTTCTTCTTGTATGGAGTCGATAGCTTCTTTCATATGTTCTTTAGAAGTTACATAGTGAGAAGCAGGATAAATTAAAATGTGTTTGCGTTGACCATAGACTTCACCAGTTAGAGTATCTACTTCTAAAATGCGGTCGACTTCATCTCCAAAAAGTTCAATGCGGATAGCTCTATCACTATAACCAGCAGGAAAAATTTCAATGACATCGCCACGAACGCGGAATTTACCACGATCAAAATTTATATCATTGCGTTCATATTGGATAGAAACTAATTTTCGCAAAATATCATCACGAGGATATTCTTGACCTTCGCGTACAGATAAGACTAAATCATAATAATCTTCTGGTGAACCTAAGCCATAGATACAAGATACGCTAGCAACAATGATAACATCACGACGTTCAAATAAAGAACAAGTTGCAGAATGGCGAAGTTTATCAATTTCATCATTGATGGAAGAATCTTTTTCGATATAAGTATCTGTTTGCGCAATATAAGCTTCTGGTTGGTAATAATCATAATAACTGACAAAATATTCTACAGCATTATGCGGAAAAAATTCTTTAAACTCACTAGCTAATTGTGCAGCTAGCGTTTTATTATGAGCGATAACAAGTGTAGGTTTTTGGACTTTTTCAATTAATTTAGCGATAGTAAAAGTCTTTCCTGTACCTGTAGCACCTAATAAAACTTGCGATGTTTGACCATTTTGAATGCCTTGAGCTAAAGCTTCAATCGCTTGAGGTTGGTCGCCTGTAGGTTCAAATGGTGCTTCTACTTTAAAAGGAATTTTATTTTCAGTTTGTAATGTATTTAATTTTGGTATGTGTACCATAAAATCATCTCACTTATAATATTAATATTTAGATTTAATGATAAATGGAGAAGAATATTTTTTCAATATCATGATATAATTATTTTAATAAACTAAGAAAAGAGGTTATAAACATGATTTTTGGCAATCTTAAATACGCAGATAAGTATGATTTTTTGACAGAAAAAATTAAAGCTTGTTTTACTTATGCAAGAGAGCATGATTTAACTACATATGAAAAAGGTGGTTATAAAATAAATGGCGATGAGTTTTTTGTTAATATCGAAAACTATGCTACAGTAAAACGTGAAGATCGTTTTTGGGAAGCACATAAAAAATATATTGATGTGCATATGATTATTGAAGGCAAAGAAAGTATTGATGTGAGCTTTTGCGATGATATGCAAATAAAATCATTTGATGAAAATCGCGATTTTGTGGAATTAATAGGTGAAGAAAAAGCTACTGTTAACTTAATTAATAAAGGTGATTTTCTAATTTGTTATCCAGAAGATGCTCATCGCACTGCTATTATCTGTCAACAAAGTCAAACTATAAAAAAAGCTATCTTTAAAATTAAATTATAAGAAAAAAATAGCATGCTTAGGATAATACTTAAGCATGCTATAAGCATAATAATACAACAATATAATGATTAGTTTGGAATTTTGAGCAATGATTACTTTATGTTTGCTGAAGACATAAAGTAAAACCGATAAATAAAAAACCCCTTTTCGCTTTGAAAAGAGGTGAATAGACATATGGAGTAAATTCTAAAATTTACTGTCTAATCTCCTCCCCATCGCTCGCAGGTATGGCAATTAAAATAAATTAATTGCGCACGGTGATTGTTAATCAGGCAGTTCTCCTGACTCGAGTTCATTACTATATCCAAGCCTTCCCAGTTTCCCAGTGACATAAATTTGGATAAGTTCCCTCATACAGTGGCGGGACCGTTTCAGCTTAATAATAAATTACGTACTGAATTCCCTATTAAGTCCAAATGGACACCTGATTCATTGAACTATATTCAGTTCTTTTTTAGAATATCACTATATAGAATATGTGTCAATACTCTATATAAAATAATTTTAAGATAATTATTTTATATAGAGTATTGACACATATATAAAATAAAAAGTATAATAAAGGCGACAAGTTGATAATGAAACCTTATAGGTGCATATTTATGCTTAATAGGGAAGACGGTTAAAATCCGGCACGGTCCCGCCGCTGTAAAGAGGAGCAAACTTCATGAATGTCACTGGGAAACTGGGAAGGCGAAGTGAGCAATGATACTGAGTCAGAAGAACTGCCTATAAGAAGCATCGTCGTTTGACCTGCGAGAGACGGGGAGAGATGTAGTAGAATGTATATGTTTTTTATACATGTAAATTCTAATTATAATTTTCTACCGTTTTTCATATATTGTTTATGAAAAGCGGTTTTTCTGTTTATAGAGATAATCCATGAAGATGGCTCATGATTATCTTAAGCAAGTGCCATCGATGTATCATATTAATTTGTTGTAAATTATGTTTAATTTACTGAAAAATTTAATCATTATTATGATTAGCATAAATGCTTGAATAATTTAATAAAAATGGTAAATAATATTTGGGGAATATATATTACCAATCCAGCCATCACTAAATTTAGTGATGGCTTTTTTATAAATTTTATATTTAATATCTAGGTAGGAGGAACTCGAACCATTTATTAGATATATAAGAGTATTTATTAACTATTCAATAATAGTATTAAATTATCCCCTTAAATGAAAATGCAGAAGCAGAGAAGGGAAATTATTATATATGGAACAAGATAAAACACTTGGCGAAGAAATTCGACAAGAAGAACAACAAGAACAAGATATTCCTGCTGTTACTTTTGATGAGTTTGAAATTCCTTCATATGAAGAATGGAAAGAAGCTGTAGTGGCATTATTGAAGGGAAAACCTTTTGAAAAAAGTATGTTTACTAAAACTTATGAAGGTATTACATTAAACCCTATTTATCGTATGGAAGATTTAGAAGGGTTAACTCATAATAAGACTTATCCAGGAATGGAAAGTAATTTACGTGGAGCTAATGCTAGTGGTTATATACATAAACCATGGACAATAGCTCAAGAGTGTGATGCTAAAACTCCTAGTGAAGCCAATGAAATGGTAAAATATGAATTATTAAAAGGTTCAACAGCTGCAAGTGTAGTTTTGGATACAGCAACACGTAAAGGTTATGATGTAGATACAGCTAATAAAGAAGAAATCGCAGATATTGGTGTTTCTTTATCGACTTTATCAGATGTAAATAAATTATTAGATGATGTTGATTTAGAAAAATTTGAAATTGATATCTATGCAGGTGCTTCTAATATAGCATTACTTTCTGCTGTTGCAGTGGTGTGTGAACAGAAAAAATTATCACTAAAAAAACTTCATGGTGCTATTACAGCAGATCCTATTGGAGAATTAGCTTTAGATGGAAAGCTTACACGACCTCTTGATGAATATTATGATGAAATGGCTCATAGTATTTGTTGGGCAGAAAAATTTGCACCAGAATTAAAGACTGTAGTAGTAAATACAGATGTTTATCACAATGGTGGTGCAAATGATATTCAAGAAGTAGCATATGCCATGAATGAAGCTGTAACATATATGAAATCTATGGAACGACGTGGCATTGATGTGAATACTTTTTGTCGTCATTTACGTTTTCATTTTAGTATAGGTGCAAATTTTTTTATGGAAATTGCTAAATTACGCAGTGTGAAAATGATTTGGGCTCAAATTGTTAAAAATTGTGGTGGAGATGATATAGCTCAAAAAATTAATATATATGTAAGTACATCGTCTTTTTGTCAAACAGTATATGATCCTTATGTAAATTTACTTCGTGCAGCTACACAATCATTTTCTGCTGTTGTTGGTGGTATGGATGGTATGTTTGTAAAACCATTTGACCATTGTATACGTCCTAGTGATGAATTTTCTCGTCGTATTGCACGAAATATTCAAATTATGGAGCAACATGAATTTAATTTTATTCAACCAATAGACCCTGCTGGTGGTAGTTGGTATCTTGAACCATTGACAGAAGAGTTTACTCAAAAGGCTTGGGCAAAATTTCAAGAAATTGAAGCTCATGGTGGTTTAATAAAAGCTTTAGAAAATAATACTGTGCAGATAGCTATTAATGAAGTATTACAAGCTCGTTTTAAAAATTTAGCAACAAGAAAAGATCGTGCTGTTGGTAATAATATGTATCCAAATATGACTGAAAAATTATTGGAAGTACCAGAAATTGATTTTGATAAAATTATAGCAGATAGAAAAATGGCACTTAAAGTTAATGTAAAAGTACGTGATAATGATTATGTTAAATTATTATTATCGGAAATTGGTAAACGTGATTTTAGTGAACATGGTTCATTAATAAATACAGTTAAACAGACTATTAAAGCGGGTGCCACTTTAGGTGAAATATCTACAGCACTTACAGGAGAGGCGACAGGTGAAGTTATAGAAGCTATTTTGCCACATCGCTGGACTGAAAGATATGAACAACTTCGTCATCGCACAGAAAAGTATCTAGAAAAAACAGGGGAAAATGTAAATATTTTCCTTGCTAATATGGGACCTATTCCACAGCATAAAGCGCGTGCAGATTTTGTTACTTCATTTATGCAAGTAGCAGCATTTAATGTACTTACTAATAATGGTTTTCCAACAGTAGAAGAAGCTGTACAAGCAGCTATTGATTCAAATGCTGATGTAGCTATTGTTTGTTCTACAGATTCAACTTATCCAGAATTCGCACCAGCTGTTACTTCTGGTATTAAGGCTGTAAAACCTAGTATGAAAGTTTTTTTAGCAGGTGCACCAACACCAGAATTAAAAAAAGCATGCGATGAAGCGGGTATGGACGATTATATAAGTGTTCGTTCTAATTGCTATGAAACTTTACTTCGTATGCAAAAAGAAAAGGGGATGATTGAATAATGTCTAAAATACCAGATTTTACACAAATTCCTTTTCAGCAAGCAATACAGAGTGAGGTCGCTTTTGCTAAATGGAAAGAAAGTTTAAAAGCAGAAACTGGAAAATCTTTTGAGGAAAATTTTTATCGCACTATGGAGCAAATAGATGTAGCACCACTTTATGATGAAAATGTTTATAAAGATTGTAATCATTTAGATTTTGTAGCAGGTATTCCACCATTTTTGCGTGGTCCATATGCAACTATGTATGTAACAAGACCATGGACAGTACGACAATATGCAGGTTTTTCTACAGCAGAAGAATCAAATGCTTTTTATCGTAGAAATCTTGCAGCTGGGCAAAAAGGTTTATCTATTGCTTTTGACTTAGCAACACATAGAGGCTATGATTCAGACCATCCTCGTGTAGTAGGAGATGTTGGTAAAGCAGGAGTAGCAGTTGACTCTATTTTAGATATGGAAATATTATTTAAAGGAATTCCACTTGATCAGATGTCAGTATCCATGACTATGAATGGTGCAGTACTTCCTATAATGGCTTTTTATATTTTGGCTGGTGAAGAACAAGGTGTAGATAAAGCTGTTATGGCAGGTACTATTCAAAATGATATTTTAAAAGAGTTCATGGTACGTAATACTTATATTTATCCACCAGCAGCTTCAATGAGAATTATTGGTGATATTTTTGAGTATACTTCTAAATATATGCCTAAATTTAATAGTATATCTATTTCTGGTTATCATATGCAAGAAGCAGGTGCAACAGCAGATATTGAATTAGGTTATACATTAGCTGATGGTCTTGAATATTTGCGTACAGGTACAGAACATGGATTAACCATTGACCAATTTGCACCACGATTATCTTTCTTTTGGGCTATGGGGAAAAATTATTTCATGGAAATTGCTAAAATGCGTGCTGGTCGTATGCTTTGGGCTAAAATTGTCAATTCTTTTCATCCTAAAAAGACAAAATCTATGGCTTTACGTACACATTCTCAGACTTCTGGTTGGAGTCTTACAGAACAAGATCCATTTAATAATATTACTCGAACTTGTATTGAAGCTATGGCAGCAGCTCTTGGTCATACACAATCTTTACACACAAATGCACTAGATGAAGCTATAGCTCTTCCTACAGACTTTTCAGCTCGTATTGCTCGTAATACGCAATTATACATTCAAGATGAAACTAAAGTATGTAAGGTAATTGACCCATGGGGTGGTTCGTATTATGTAGAATTTTTAACAAATCAACTCATAAAAAAAGCTTGGGCACATATTCAAGAAATTGAAGCTCTCGGCGGTATGTCTAAAGCAATTGATACAGGTCTGCCTAAAATGCGTATAGAAGAAGCAGCAGCACGTCGTCAAGCTCATATTGATTCTGGTAGTGAAAAAATTGTTGGCGTAAATTATCTTCGCTTAGATAAAGAAGATCCACTTGATATTTTAGAAGTTGACAATACAGCAGTTCGTTTAGCTCAGATTGAAAGACTTAAAAAATTACGTGCAAATCGTGATAATGACAAAGTTCGTTCTTGTCTTGAAGCTATCACTCGTTCTATGGAAACAGGTGAAGGTAACTTATTAGAATTAGCTGTAGAAGCAGCAAGAGCACGTGCATCTAAAGGTGAAATTTCTGATGCAGTAGAAAAAGTTTGTGGTAGACATAAAGCAATTATTCGTTCTATATCTGGTGTATATAGTAGTGAATTTAGTGATGATGATGTTATTAAAGAAGTTCGTGATATGACAGATAAGTTTGAAGTGGAATATGGTCGTCGTCCCCGTATCTATATTGCTAAAATGGGACAAGATGGTCATGATCGTGGAGCAAAAGTAATTGCTACTGCTTTTGCTGATATGGGTTATGATGTTGATATTGGTCCATTATTCCAAACACCAGAAGAAGCTGCTCAAGATGCTGTTGATAATGATGTGCATATTGTAGGTATGAGTTCCTTGGCAGCTGGTCATAAAACTTTAATGCCACAACTCATTGAAGAATTGAAAAAACGTGGTCGTGAAGATATTATGGTAGTAATTGGTGGGGTAATACCTGCTCAAGATTATGATTTCTTATATGAACATGGTGCTGCTGCCATTTTTGGACCAGGTACGATAATTCCTGTTTGTGCAAAAAAAGTATTGGAGCTTCTTAACAAACGTCTGGAGGACTGATGTTATGACTGATACGTATAAGCCTTCATGGAGACCTGATAATAATGATGATAAATTTGCCTGTAGAGTTATGCGAGGTGTAGAAGGTGGACATGATGGTATGAGTGAGCAAAATAAAACTGAACATCATGTAAATAAACTAAAAATAGTTAAACGAGTAAAATTAACAGTAGATGATTATGTTAAAGGTATTTTAGCTGGAAATCGTATGATTTTATCAAGAGCTATTACTTTAATTGAAAGTAATGCAAGTGTACATTTTGCTATGGCACAAGAAGTAATTCAAAAAATTTTACCATATACTGGAAAATCTATGCGAATTGGAATTACAGGTGTACCAGGTGCAGGTAAATCTACTTTTATTGAAGCTTTAGGAACTAAATTATGTCAACAAGGGCATAAAGTAGCAGTATTGGCAGTAGACCCATCTAGTACAGTCACACGTGGTAGTATCTTAGGGGATAAAACTAGAATGGAGCAGTTATCAAGAGAGCCAAATGCTTTTATTCGACCATCACCATCTGGAGGTACTTTGGGAGGATTAACACGTAAAAGTAGAGAAACATTACTTTTATGTGAAGCTGCTGGTTATGATACAATCTTAGTGGAAACGGTAGGCGTAGGACAAAGTGAAACGACAGTACGTTCTATGGTAGATTTTTTCCTTTTAGTTGTATTAACAGGTGCTGGTGATGAATTACAGGGCATGAAAAAAGGTGTTATGGAATTAGCTGACGCTATTTTAGTAAATAAAGCTGATGGAGATAATAAGCAAAGAGCATTGGTGACTCGTGCAGAATATGAACGTATTTTGCAATTTTTGCGACAAGCAACAGAGCACTGGACTACACATGCTTATACTTGTTCAGCATATACAGGTGAAGGAATTATGGATTTTTGGCAAAATGTTGTGAAAGTTTTTATGAAACAAGGTTTTGCTAATGGTGTTTTGAAGGAACGTCGAAAACAACAAACGATTTCTTGGGTGTATACTATGATAGAAGAACATTTGCATAATTTATTTTATCGTTGTCCAGAGATTATAAAAAGTAAAGGAGAAATTGAAGAAGATGTAATTAATGGAAAATTATCTGCAACACTAGCAGTGCAACAGTTGATAGATAAATTTGCTAATGCTGATATTAATGAAAACAGTTTAAGAAACTTATCTCCATTTGATTTAAAATGAATAATAAAGGCGTATCCTTAGGGATTACGCCTTTATTTATAAATGAAGAAAGGATTTTTAAGATATGGATTATAAATTACCAAAAGGTTATGTTGATTTAATTGAGAAAAAATATAATTTAAAAGTATTAGATAATCATTATATTTTAGTAGACAAAAATTTTCAAAGATATAATATGATGA
>ERZ791829.1593-NODE-1593-length-12677-cov-5.655126_pt1 | contig 12677 bp, 8 predicted proteins | sample MGYA00510296_ERZ791829 | MGnify/ENA primary metagenome ERZ791829 (study PRJEB30046, sample SAMN00791973) | human gut metagenome | study: EMG produced TPA metagenomics assembly of the A metagenome-wide association study of gut microbiota in type 2...
CGGTTACTACCGGCGTAGGCGTAGGCTCCTCGGTTACTACCGGCGTAGGCGTAGGTTCCTCGGTTACCACCGGTACCGTCGGCGTAGGCGTAGGTTCCGGCTCATCCGGTTCGCACGGACAGTGAATCTCTCCACCCTGCTTATACTTATCCGCTATGATGCCTCCGACAACAGTTCCGCCATTATAGACAGTTGCATTCGGAGCCAGAATATATCCGAAAATAGAATTTACATTAACTTCTGTTGCATTGCCAAAGTTCCAAATAATTCTGTCTGCCCACAGCTGATGTTCCAATGCTTGCTTTTTTGCACCATGTGCATTCATCCAGCCGGTAATATTCACAGTTCCGGAATCACTTACATTTACCACAACTGTTTTTCCATAAAAAGCTGCGCCGGTGATCTCTTTGTCATAGTCTTCCATCCTGGTATTTAACTCAGCACTTGTTACATTCAATACCAGTTGTGTATCGTTATTTTCATCCGCCAAAGCATACAAGTCGTTACTTTTCTGTACCATATCATCTGCCAGAACCTTGCTGATCGTAGACGCGATATCCGTATCCCATACTTCGCAGTTCTTCAGAAGATTTCCAGTATATAATTTATTTTCACCAGCTATAATATTATAACCCTGTCCAGTCACTTCCCGCTCAACAGAGTTCTGGGTTCCGTCAGAATTAGTAAGGGGAATCACCAGCTCCTTTTCATCTGTTCTGCCTGAAGCTGTATATTTAAGAATCTGATTGGGAGCAGAAAGATCTCCCAGATAAGATCTTCCCCCATAGCTTTCCATAAAAACCTTTAATTCTTTAATTGCGGCATTTCCCTCAATATGGTCCAGATTTGAGGATACAAATTCATTTGTATATAATACAAATGAAAATGGATCATTTAAATCCGCACCTGCTGCCTGCACAGTAATCCCTTCGTTCCCTGCAACAGAACCTACAACCAGTGCTGTCACCAGAACCTTTACCACTTTTTCCCTTACATACCTACCAAATCTGCTCATCTGATTTCTCCCTCAATGAAATCCAATGTTTTTCACGTTTTACAACGTTTTCGTTCCTCTTTACAACTATTAAGACGGAAGTGCTTTCAAAAAGGGTTCAGATTTTTTATTAAAAATGTGATTTTTTGCTTATTCTTGTCCTCTGCTTATCTGTTTGTAGTACTATATTCCTAATAATCGGCAGTTTCTGTCAGTACTCCATGGATCAGAGCCCGCCTTTTTGTACCGGATGAGCCGTAGCAGGTAGATAGGGATACGATATTTCCCCTGTCACTTAAGTCTGCATCTGAAGCATACAGGGAATGTTCCGTGGCCCACTGCACATAATCATCATAGGAGGCATCTGAGGTAAACGTGGCAAAACGGTCACTGGTACTCTTTGTTTCATAATAGGAAAAAATCTCATAAATGTAGACTTTATCTTCCGTGTATATATAGAAGTAAGGATTCTCCTCGCAGCTTGCCGTCCCCTTCAGCAAATTTTTAAAAGCCCCAAACATGCTCTCATCCCGCATATTATGTCCGAATACAAAGGTATTCCTGTCTGACCAGTCTGCTGAAGCCCCACAGTCCATGAAAATGCATCCAGCATTCACACTCTCCCCCTCGAAGGAATGCTTCAGATAATAGTCATTGTCCTCCCCCTGTACCACCGGATAACTGATGTCCAATGCCGGGAAATAGAGCCATCCACGAAAATCCGGGTTGTTCCTGATAAGTTCGGCAAAGTCGATCTGTAGCTCCGGATAATTTTTCTCCGCAATCTCTTCCTGTGTTTCCCCCGCCGCAGGCTCTGCCACCACCTCCTGGCGGATGGCATCGTATTCATTTTTTGCTCTCTGCTCTGACAGATAAGAATGCAGACTCATTCCTCCGGTCACCAGTACCGCTGCCGCCAGCACTGCTGTGATCGCATTTTCCGCTTTTTTATTTTTCATGCCAGTTTCCCCTTCCTGCAAGAATCGTTATAATTTGTTAATGATTATACCTTATTTTTCCGCATTCGTCTTTACGAAAGAGTTATTTTTTGATATTTTTAAGGTATGACTTTAAATAAGAAACTATTGGGGGAATAAAATCTTATGATACATCTTTTTGCACTGCTTTCACTGCTTTTGTGCGGTGTCTGCTATACTGGCTTTCAGAACAGTTCTCATTTCCACAATACAGGCAACCGGCGTTCTCTTCTGTTTCTTGTATTTGGCGGTGCCCTGCTTCTGCGCCTGCTCCTTGCATACACCACCCACGGCTTCAGTAATGATATCGCCTGTTTTGCAGCCTGGGCTGACCGGATTTTCACTTTAGGGCCAGGGCAGTTCTATTCTGCCGAGATGTTTACGGACTATCCGCCCGGTTTCATGTATGTATTGTATCTGATCGGAGCGTTACGATCTCTGCTGCAGATTCCTTATTATTCCGATCTGCATATTTTACTGTTAAAATTACCCGCAATTCTCTGTGATATTGCCTGTGGGTTTCTACTCCACAGAGAGGCGGTAAAGCGACTGCATTTTTCCGATCTGCAGGGAATCTTTGCTGCCTCTGCGTATCTGTTCCAGCCGGCGGTCATTCTGAATTCTTCCTGTTGGGGACAGGTGGATTCCGTATACACGCTGATGATCATCCTTATGTGCCTGTTCCTCATGAAGGGAAACCTGCTTCCTGCCTATGCTGTCTACGGACTGGGTGTCCTGTTAAAGCCACAGATGCTGATCTTCACGCCGGTACTGCTGACAGGGATCTGGGACCATGTGTTCTTACAGGATTTTTCCTGGCGGAAATTCTTCTATAATTTGTGCGGTGGTCTGGTTGTCATCTGCGGGATGCTCCTTCTGTGCGCTCCTTTCGGATTAACCTCTGCGATCTCACAATATACTTCAACGTTGGGATCCTATGAATATGCAGCCATCAATGCCTACAATTTCTGGGGACTATTAGGAATGAACTGGGTCGACCAGAACACGATTTTCCTCTTCCTGCCCTGTAAGACCTGGGGCACTATCGTGATCCTGCTGATCGTACTCTTTACCTTCCTTATTGCAGCCCGCTGCCGGAAAGAGCCTTCAAGATATTTCTGTCTCGGTGCCTTTATCATCCTGACGATGTTCCTGTTCTCCGTCCGTATGCATGAGCGTTATATGTATCCCGGTCTGGCACTGTTGCTTTTCTGCTGCCTGTACCGGCCCTCTACACCTCTCTGGAAATGCTTCAGTGGATTTGCAGTGCTGCATTTTTACAACACCGCCAATGTGCTGTACCATTACGATCCGCAGAATTATGACCGCAAGGCTCCCATCATTCTGCTGGTATCTGCCGGAATGTTGTGCTGCCTGTATTATTTCTATAAGATCATCTGGAAATATTATGTTCACGATGAAACAGGGACTGCCACCAATGCGAAGACGCAGACCGCAACAGGCCGCAGAGCTTCCGGGCATACTGCTTCCACAAGATCTGCCGCAGGACTCGGACAAAGACTTCGAGAATATTTTCTCTCTCCCCAGGAGCCCATTCCTTCCGAAGAGAGAATCCGTTTCACGAAACTGGATCTGTGCCTGTTGCTGGCAATCGGTATTCTGTACAGTTGCTTTGCCCTCTATGATCTGGGAGACCGCAAAGCTCCGACAACAACTTATGATATGTCGGGAGAATTACAGGCCATCGAGCTGGAATTCCCCGAAGATGCGCTGCCTGTGACTATGGCCAGTTATCTGGCTCCCTGGCACCAGAGACATTTTGGGATGGATGTCAAAAGTAATGCCGAAGACTCCTGGACTTATCTCGGTGAGATCATTTTAAACAATGTCTTCACCTGGCAGGATGTCTCCCTGCAGGATCTGCTGACACAGGCCACAGAAAACGGTACTTCTGATGTGTCTGCCACAACCAGATATCTGCGTCTGTCATTGACGGATAATGATGCCTCTCTGATTGAACTGGTCTTCCTGGACGCGAATGGCAACATCACACGCCCGTTGAACGCAGATGCCTACCCTACACTGTTTGACGAAAGCAATCTGTACCCGGAACGCTATTCCTTCCGCAACAGCATGTATTTCGATGAAATCTATCACGCACGCACGGCTTACGAGTTCCTTCACGGCCTGCCGACCTACGAAAATACCCACCCGCCTCTGGGCAAGATCTTCATCGCCCTGGGTGTTGCCATCTTTGGAATGAATCCTTTCGGCTGGCGTATCATGGGTACTCTGTTCGGCATTGCCATGCTGCCGTTTATCTACCTGCTGGGGAAAAAAATGACAAGGAATACACCTGCGGCAGCTCTGGCCTGCTTCCTGTTTGCCTTTGATTTTATGCATTTTACGCAGACAAGGATTGCCACCATCGATGTTTATATCACATTCTTTGTGATTGCAATGTACTATTTTATGTACTACTATTGTTCTATGAGTTTTTACGATACACCGTTGTATAAGACCTTTGTGCCTCTGGGCTTATGCGGCATCTGCATGGGACTGGGAATTGCCAGCAAATGGACCGGTATCTATGCGGGCTGTGGACTGGCACTGCTGTTTTTTGCGCATCTGCTGCGACGCTACCGGGAATACCTCTATGCCAAAGCCCATCCCGGAAAAAGCACCAACGGCATGGAGCATCAGCAGATTGTAAAGAAATTCCCAGATTATACGGTAAAGACGATCGACTTCTGCCTGACCTTTTTCGTGCTGGTTCCGGCAGTGATCTATCTGTTGTCCTACCTGCCCTTTGTAGACAATTCCCATCCGGGACTTTTTGACCGTATGCTGACCAACCAGACTTCCATGTTCAACTATCACAGCGGCCTGGAGGCAACGCATCCTTATTCCTCTTCCTGGTATCAGTGGCCCACTATGGTCCGCCCGATCTGGTATTATTCCGGTTATGTGACTGATGCCGTCAAGGAAGGGATCAGTGCCTTCGGTAATCCTCTGGTGTGGTGGGGCGGCATTCCGGCATTTTTGTATGTGCTGTATCTGCTTGTCACCCACAGCAGTTTCCTGCGTGCCCTGACAGGCAAAGCTGACGCTTCCTCTGCGACAACTCCCCTGTCCCGCAGAGAATATCATGCTGCCGCATTTCTGGTGGTTGGCTACCTGGCGCAATATCTGCCCTGGTTCTTCGTCACCAGAATCACCTTCATCTACCACTATTTCCCCAGCACACCGTTTGTGGTACTGATGATCGTGTACAGCCTGATGCAGCTGAAAAAGCGGGTATCCAACCGCACTTTTGCAGTCATCTGCTGTGCCTATGCCGTGCTGGCCTTCGGTCTGTTCCTGCTGTTCTATCCGGTACTTTCGGGTCAGCCGGTGGATGTGGATTTTGTAGTAAAATACTTACGCTGGCGGGATACCTGGGTGTTGATCTCGGGTTAAGTCCTCTTTATAAAATACTTCATATAAAAAACAGTGCCGATCCTGGCACTGTTTTTTATAGTATATCTATTCACTTAGCCTTCTGCGATGGCATTACCGGTATACAACTGATAATATCTGCCCTTCTGGGCGATGAGTTCATCGTGGTTGCCGCGCTCGATGATGCGGCCCTGTTCCAGAACCATGATGCAGTCACTGTTCTTGACAGTAGAAAGTCTGTGGGCGATGACGAAAGTGGTTCTTCCTTTCATCAACTTATCCATGCCGTCCTGTACAATTTTCTCAGTACGGGTATCGATGGAGCTGGTAGCCTCATCCAGGATCAGCACCGGCGGATCCGCTACTGCGGCTCTGGCAATGGACAGAAGCTGTCTCTGTCCCTGGCTTAAGTTCGCACCGTCACCGGTGAGGACTGTGTTGTAACCATCCGGAAGCTGACGGATAAAGGTATCCGCGTTAGCCAGTTTTGCTGCGGCAATGACTTCCTCGTCTGTAGCATCCAGCTTACCGAAACGAATATTGTCCATAACGGTAGCGGTGAACAAATGGGTATCCTGCAATACGATACCCAGAGACTTCCGCAGATCCGCTTTCTTGATCTTGTTAATATTGATGCCGTCGTAACGGATTTTACCATCCTGAATATCATAGAAACGGTTGATCAGGTTCGTGATCGTGGTCTTACCGGCGCCGGTGGAGCCTACAAATGCGATCTTCTGACCGGGCTTTGCATACATCTCGATGTTATGCAGCACGATCTTGTCATCATTGTAGCCGAAATCCACATCGTCAAATACCACTTCACCCTGCAGCTCAATATAATCTACAGAGCCATCCGCCTGATGCACATGCTTCCATGCCCACATACCGGTTCTCTCGGTACACTCCACGATCTTGCCGTTTACCTTCTTGGCACGGACGATGGTCACATATCCCTCGTCGGTCTCTACCGGCTCATCCAGCAGATCGAAGACTCTCTTGGCACCAGCCTGTGCCATAACGATACTGTTCAGCTGCTGGCTGACCTGGCTGATAGGCATGTTGAAGCTCTTGTTAAAAGTTAAGAAGCTGGCAAGCTTACCTAAGGTCAGTCCTGCAAAACCGCCCAGTGCCATGGCACCGCCGACGATAGCACATACCACATAGCTTAAGTTACCCAGTTGGGCATTGATGGGTCCCATCAGGTTTGCGAACTTATTCGCATTGTATGCGCTGTCGCACAGTTCATCATTCAAAGCCTTGAACTCCTCCAGACTCTTATCTTCATGGCAGAATACCTTGACTACCTTCTGGCCTTCCACCATTTCCTCAATGTAACCGTTGACTTTACCGATATTCTTCTGCTGCTTTACGAAATATTTTCCGCTTAAGCCCGCTACCTTACCAGTGACGAACATCATCAGTGCCACCATGATCAGACTGACTGCTGTCAGAGGCACACTTAATACCAGCATACTTCCCAGGGTACCGACTACGGTGATGAAGCTGGAAAATACCTGCGGGATACTCTGGCTGATCATCTGACGCAAAGTATCAATATCATTGGTGTAGATGGACATGATATCCCCGTGGGAATGGGTATCAAAATACTTGATCGGCAGCTTCTCCATGTGTTCAAACAGATCATCACGGAGACTCTTCAATGTTCCCTGCGTTATCGTGACCATGATACGGTTGTAAGCATACGTAGCCGCCACACCGACCAGATAAAAACCAGCCACACGGACAATTTCCCGGAACAGATTGCCAAAGTCCGGAGTCTCCTGTCCGATCATGGGCATGATGTAGTCATCGATCAGCCTCTGCATGAACAGAGTACCCTGAATGCTTGCCACAACGCTCAGTACGATACAGATCAACACAAAAATGAAGTGAATGGCATAGTTTTTAAAGATATACGCCATCAGTCGTTTAAATACTTTTCCCGGATTCTCAATACGTGTACCGCCCTGCATTCTTCTGCCGGGTCCACGCATTCCGCCGCCCATAGGTCCTGGCATTATGACTCACCTCCATTCTCATCAAAGTCGCCGCCACCCGTCTGGGTCTGGGCTTCATATACTTCCTTATAGATCTCATTAGTACGAAGCAGTTCTTCGTGAGGTGCAAATGCATCGATCTTACCGTTATCCATAACGATGATACGATCTGCATCCTGAATACTGGAGATACGCTGTGCAATGATGATTTTCGTCGTACCAGGGATCTCCGTGGCAAATGCCTTACGGATCTTCGCATCGGTAGCGGTATCCACGGCACTGGTAGAGTCATCCAGAATCAGTACCTTCGGCTTTTTCAGCAGTGCTCTGGCAATACACAGTCTCTGCTTCTGTCCGCCGGATACGTTACTTCCGCCCTGTTCAATATAGGTATTGTATTTCTCTGGCATCTTCTCAATGAATTCATCGGCGCAGGCCAGACGACAGGCACGGATGCATTCCTCTTCAGTAGCATTCTCATCGCCCCAACGGAGATTCTCTAAGATGGTACCGGAGAACAGCACGTTCTTCTGTAATACTACGGATACTTCGTTACGCAGAGTCTCCAGATCATAGCTTCTGACATCCTTACCGCCGACATAGACCGTACCCTCATTTACATCATACAGACGGCTGATGAGGTTCACCAGACTGGTCTTGGAACTACCGGTACCACCCAGAATACCGATGGTCTCTCCGGCTTTGATCTCAAAGTTCAAATCATCCAGTACCGGCTTCTCACTCTGTTTGTTATAGCGGAAGGTCACATGATCAAAACGGATACTACCGTCTGTCACATCGTAGTCAGGCTGTTCAGGATTGGTGATATCTGCCTTCTCTTCCAGTACTTCTGCAATACGCCTTGCACTGGCTGCACTCATGGTCATCATAACGAAGATCATGGCTAACATCATCAGATTCATCAGGATACTCATGCAGTAGGTCAGCAGGCTCATCAGTTCACCGGTGGTCAACTGGCTGGCAACGATCATGTGAGCGCCAAGCCAGCTGATTCCAAGGATACAGCCGTATACGGTAAACTGCATTACCGGCCATACATAAGTCATGGTACATTCTGCTTTTTTGAACATCTTGTAGATGTTGTAGCTGGCCTTATGGAACTTGTCGATCTCATAGTCCTCACGCACATAAGCCTTTACCACACGCTGTGCGGCTACGTTCTCCTGTACGCTGGCATTTAAATCATCGTATTTCTTGAATACTTCACTGAAATACTTGGACACTGCTCTCATAATAAAAATGATAACGATTCCAAGGAACACTACCGCCACCAGATAAATGCTTGCCACTCTTGCATTGATCAGGAACGCCATCAGCATAGCACAGATCAGGCTGACCGGTGCGCGGAAGCACATACGTAAGAGCATCTGGTAAGCGTTCTGGATATTGGTAACATCCGTGGTCATACGGGTGACCAGTCCTGCTGTGGAGAACTTATCAATGTTGGAGAAAGAGAAGGTCTGAATGTTCTCATACATGGCCTCTCTTAAATTTCTGGCAAAACCGGTGGATGCTTTCGCACCGTATTTACCACCCATGACACCGGCGAACAATCCGACAATAGCTGCCAGGATCATGTAACAACCGATGACAAAAATATGTTTCATATCTCCCGCCTGCACGCCGTCATCAATGATGGATGCCATCAGGAGCGGAATCACCATTTCCATGGCTACTTCCAGGATCATGAAAATAGGAGTTACAAGAGATGCACTCTTATATTCCTTGATCTGTTTTGCTAATGTTTTGATCATAGCTGGTTTCCTTTCTTGTATTTTTCTATCCTATAATAAATGTTTTGTAACCTCTCTGTTATGCATGACTGCCAGCATCACTCGTTCCGGCATGGCCCGTTACAACGTCCGGTCCGCCTGCTGTCCTGTCCCAGATTCTGCATCATCTTATCTAAAATAGTTAAGAATGTCTGCTTCTCTTCTTCGGTAATACCGTTCTCCAGCTCTCGGTTGAAATCCCGGATCTGCTCTTCGATCAGATTGTGATGCTCGATTGCTTTCTCCGTCAACAGGATCCTTTTCAGTCGGGCATCCTCCGTGGATGCCACCCGGACGATATAGCCCTTCTGTTCCAGACTTTGGAGCATTACCGTTGCCGTGGATCTGCGGATTCGGAATTCCTTCTCCACATCCTTCTGATATACATCGCCGTTCCGGCTCTTGTGATACAGATATCCCAACAGCGGCCCCTGCATTCCGTTGATTTCATTTCCTTCCATCTGAGCAAAGATCGCATCGATCTTCCGGCGGATCATGTTGTTGGCGGCCTTGATCTCAAATCCAAGCTGACGGTTCGTCAGTACACTTGTCTCCTCGTTCATCCTGCCTCCTTATCTCCTATGCCTCTAATGCGGTGTTCGTCAAATCCTCATGCCAGCATGGGATTTTCCTCTCTACTCGCGCAAACTATGAGAAACACGCTTCGCGAGTTTCTCAAGTTATCGCGGCAGTCGCCAAGGTCTCGTGCAAGCACGGACTTTGGCTCGTTGCTCGCGTAAATAAAAATGTTAGATAGCTAACCATTTTTGTTAGCCATCTAACATTATAACGCAATCTTTTATGTTTGCAAGAAAAAAAGTATAAACTCTTTATAAACTCCGTCAATCCTCCAGTACCCGGTTCAGGACTTCATCTTCCAGCACCAATTTCTTTGCTGCTTCGCGGTATTTTTCCTCGTGGAGATAGGTATGGCGGTGGGGTTTGATGGTGGGAGACATGTCGATGGCTTTGAGGAAATCGGCCTTCTTCATATGTAAGGTTGCCACGTAATCCCAGAATCCGGTATCTTTAAGTACCGTGCTGACACGGATGTAACGGTGATCCTGTACCTTTGCCATGATATAGGTGGCAATACCTACCTGGATGCCATGAAGCTGCGGCACTTCCAGGATCTTATCCAATGCATGGGAAATCAGGTGCTCACTTCCGCTGGTAGGGGCACTGCTGCCGGCAATCTCGTTGGCAATACCGCTCATGGCCAGAGAATCCAGCAGTTCTTTTAGGAACAGCTCGTCTTTGATGCTCTCATAAGGGGTACGAACGAAGCTGTTCACCGCTTTCTTTGCGATCATCACAGCAAAATCATTCACCTCACCGCAGCCGGCCTTTTCTTCGAAAATCCAGTCATAGAGTGCCGTGATCTTGGAAATCATATCTCCGATGCCGGAGTAAATGAACTTCTCCGGAGCGGTACGGATCACCTGGGTATCCACGATAATGCCATAAGCCAGTCTGGCAGGGACAGAAGTACGCTTTCCCTGCACCAGAAGGGATGCGCTGGCACTGGAAAAGCCGTCGCTTGAACTGGAAGTCGGCACACTGATAAAAGGAAGGTTCCGCAGAAATGCCGCATATTTTCCGGCATCGATGACCTTGCCTCCACCGATAGAGATCACCGCCTTTGCCTTGTTGGGAATTGCGAAAGCCAGCGTAATGATATCGTCAATATCCACCGTATCCAATTCATTGTATTCCAGAACATTCACGTCCGCTTCCTTCAGTGAATTCATGACCAGCTCTCCGAACATATCGATCAGTCCGTTACCGAAAAATAACACTACCTGATCCAGACCTTCCGTTTTTAAATAACCACCGATCTTACCTAATGCCCCGTTTCCGATCTTCAGGATGGACGGGATCGCCATCTCTTTTCCTATCTGCATGGTAATCTCTCCTTTAACATTTCATAAAAAAACTTTGCCCGAAACCGCGTCCGGACAAAGTCATTTTACACTGTTTTCTATTTCAGTTCAACTTACAATTGGATCCCGAACATCTGCAGCACCCAGCAGATCAGTCCCAATGCCCAGCTGGCGAAAATTCCGTACAGGATCACAGGTCCTGCAATGGTGAATATCTTGCAGCCGATACCGAATACCTGGCCTTCTTTCTGGTATTCCACCGCCGGGGCTGTCACGGAATTGGCAAAGCCGGTGATGGGTACTAAGGCTCCTGCACCTCCCCATTTGACGATCTTGGGATAAATATGCAATGCCGTGAGTACCACCGATGCAAACACCAGGATCAGGGAACACCAGCTGCCTGCCGTCTGGGGATCCATTCCCAGCACATTGCCGGTATAGTTCAGGATTCCCTGCCCGATACAGCAGATGATCCCACCGGTCAGAAACGCTTTTCCCATCTGTGCCCACAGATTGTGGGTGGGAGTCACCGATTTGACATACTGTTCGTATTCCTGCTTCTGCTGTACATCCGGTTGTGCCGGATTCCCGGACATATGCGGGGTCTCTTTCTGCATCTTCTGCTGATTGCCCTGTTTTGTGTCTTCCTGTTTCATAGATGTACCATGCCTTTCCGCCGCCCGGCCGCTTGCACGGCAGGCAGACTCTGTGACTGCTCTCTCTGATAACAGAATGTCCGTTTTCACTCTTTTTATGTATGCTTCTATTTACAAATTTTCTTTTAACACAGTTTTCTTCCATAAAAACAGACTTCTCAACAGCTCCCGACCTCTGCCACGGCGGTATCCATATCATTTCCGGTATCCATGATCTGTTCCGCATCCATAAGATTATGATCTTCTGCCAGTGTCTTGTGCACCATATCCGGTGTCGCCACCATCTGCTGCAATTTCACCGCGTCATAATAATACCCCGGTGTCACATCCACCGGAAGCCATCCAATACCGTCGAAATAGACCTCCGCGGTCGCAGGATCCTGCGGCCGCGAAACGCGTTATCCGCATTCTGTTCCCGATTCTCTGTTGTCGTTTTCTCTTCGATACTGCCTTCCTCTGCCAGAGGCAGCTGCAAAAACACGGTGAAATCCGAGCCCTTATCTTTCAGACTCTCTACGACGATTTCTCCGCCCATGAGCTGTACCAGCTGATCCGTGATGGCCATACCGATTCCGGTGTCATGTACCCGGATCATGAGGTCCACACCGTTTTCCTGTAAAAAAGTCTTTTCTTCTTTCCTGCGGTTCTGACTGTCCACCGGATTCCGGCTCCCCATCTTTTTCCGAAAAAAAGAAAGAACCAGAATTTTGTTTTTTCTTTGGTATTTTTTCAGATTGTAAGCAATTACACTGTTTGACGCTCTCTTTTTTTCATGCGATAATGGGCGATGAGTATAAATTTTATTTCATGAGGGAGATTATTATGAAAAAAAGAACAAGGAAAAAGTTACGGGCCCTTTGGGGTCTGCTGCTGGTCCCCGTGGTTCTGACCGGGTGCCGCATCCGTACCACGCCTATGGGCGTATTTGCACAGATCCTGGAGTATGCCGGACAAAACAATTCGCAGGCATCCTCG
>ERZ791829.1599-NODE-1599-length-12643-cov-2.346362_pt1 | contig 12643 bp, 10 predicted proteins | sample MGYA00510296_ERZ791829 | MGnify/ENA primary metagenome ERZ791829 (study PRJEB30046, sample SAMN00791973) | human gut metagenome | study: EMG produced TPA metagenomics assembly of the A metagenome-wide association study of gut microbiota in type 2...
GCACCGACATTGATGCAGATCGATGAAAAGCTTACAAAAGGACTTGGTGCAGGTGCACAGCCGGAGGTAGGGGAGAAAGCTGCGGAAGAAAGTTCAGAAGAGATCCAGGCAGCACTGAAAGGTGCAGACATGGTATTTGTTACCTGTGGAATGGGTGGAGGAACAGGAACAGGAGCAGCTCCTGTTATTGCACGTATTGCCAAAGAGCAGGGTGCATTGACGGTAGGTGTTGTCACAAAGCCGTTCCGTTTTGAATCCAAGACCAGAATGCAGAATGCCACAAGTGGTATTGATAAATTAAAAGAAAATGTAGATACGATCATCGTTATTCCAAATGATAAGCTTCTTGAGGTTGTAGACAGACGCACTACAATGCCGGAAGCCCTGAAGAAAGCAGATGAGGTTCTTCAGCAGGGTATTCAGGGTATCACTGACCTGATCAATGTTCCATCCCTGATTAACCTTGACTTTGCAGATATCCAGACGGTTATGAAGGACAAGGGTATTGCACATATCGGTATCGGTGCAGGACGCGGTGATGATAAGGCTCTTGAGGCTGTAAAGCAGGCTGTTGCAAGTCCGCTGCTTGAGACTACGATCCAGGGTGCATCAAACGTGATCGTCAATGTATCCGGTGATATTACGCTGATGGATGCATCTGATGCGGCTGATTATGTTCAGGAGCTGGCAGGCGAGAGTGCAAGTATTATCTTTGGTGCGATGTATGATGATACAAAATCTGACGAATGTACGATCACAGTTATTGCTACCGGCTTACATAATGTAGGCGGAAGTGCTTCTAAGTTAAAAGCAAGACTGGAAGGACAGCAGAAGGTTGGATCCATTCTTCCGTCCGGCGGAGAATCTCATGTGAGATCTACACTGGATCATGAGAGAAGAGCAGGTTCCACAGTAAGACCGCAGGGAGGAACAATGCCGACACTGCAGCCGAGAACACCTTCAAGCAATGTAAAAGAGCAGTCGATCAAGATTCCTGATTTCTTCAAAAAGTAAGCAGGGAAAGACAATCGCTAGATTCTGAAAGACAGAATGAATAGATTTTAGAAAAGAACTGGTTAAAGCCGGTTCTTTTTTGTTGCACAAAATGCAATTTACAGAGTGCAGGAACAACGGGCTGTTAAGCAGGATGTTGTCGAAATATATTCTGATCTTTCTGTCAGTGTCCGACAAACTTCTGCTTTGGTGCAGGCATATAATGAGTCATGCATACAAAGGAGAAGGAAGGTGGAATATGCACTACGAATTGTATATTGATTTGTTGTTTCTGGAAAATTTCATGATGGACAGTCTGTTGCTTCTTGTACTGAATCGGGTTCTGAAATGCAAAAGTAACTGGCAGAGAATCTTTCTGGGCGGAGGGCTTGGGAGCGGGATGATGTGCCTTGGAATAGTCGTGGGGATCCCCGGAGTCTTTCAACTTATTTTTTTTCATGGAATTGTCAGCAGTTGTATGCTTATAACCGGTCTCCGTATCAGAACGAAAGCTCAATTTATAAAGGCCTACATATTATTATATCTATGTGCGGTTTTTATGGGAGGCATGATGACAGCATTCCGGCCGTATTTAAGGTATATCAGCCTTTTTTATGGGACGGCAGTGGGAACGGCATTTCTCTTTGTGAAATGCTGGAAACTGTTAAGAAAAATAAGCGGAAAAGAACAGGTGCGGTGTGAGGTGACGCTGTATTGGAACGAGAGAAAGATGAGCGTCATGGCACTGATGGATACGGGAAATCTTTTATGCGATCCGGTCAGTGGTGATCCGGTCAGTATTCTCGACCATGAATTCTATGAAAAGTTCAGAGAACAACAGCAGAAAGAAGGATCTGTCCTGAGGGATACGGAACCCAAAATGCGGTACATCCCTTATCAGAGTATCAGTGGAACCGGTGTGATAAAAATCTTCCGAATCGAGAAAATGTGTGTCAGCATGGACGGGGAAAAATGGATTGAAAAACCGTTGATCGGAATCAGTGAAGGAACGATTTCAGAGAAGCAGGAATACCAGTTGATCCTGAACCATGATTATCTGAATATTTAGGAGGAAAATGAAAATGATAGTAAAAGTAGCAGTGCCGGAGAAATTTAAACTGAAAGTAGTGCCTGATTTCAGGACGCTGATCTTCGGAGGGCAGAAAGAGATTCATTACATAGGGGGAACGGATATTCTTCCACCGCCGCTTGAAAATGAAAAAGAAGAGGAAGTGATCGGACGGCTGGGAACAGAAGATGATCAGGAGGCGAAAAAGCTTCTGATTGAGCATAATCTGAGACTGGTCGTTTATATTGCAAAAAAATTCGACAATACAGGAGTAGGAGTTGAAGACCTCATCTCCATTGGAACGATTGGTCTGATCAAGGCGATCAATACATTCAATCCAACCAAAAAGATCAAACTTGCAACCTATGCATCCAGATGTATTGAAAATGAAATCCTGATGTATCTTCGCAGAAACAGCAAGACAAAGCTGGAGGTTTCCATAGATGAACCACTGAATGTGGACTGGGATGGAAATGAGCTCCTTTTATCTGACATTCTGGGGACGGATGAAGATACAATCTATAAAGATCTTGAAAATGAGGCGGAGAGAAAAATTTTGTTCCGGGCTTTGAACAAACTGTCCGGTCGGGAGAAAATGATCGTGCGGATGCGTTTCGGCCTGGATCATCCGGAAGGAAAAGAAATGACGCAGAAGGAAGTGGCAGATCTTCTGGGAATTTCCCAGTCGTATATTTCCCGGCTGGAAAAGAAAATCATGACAAGGCTCAGACGGGAAATGATCCGGTATGAATAACGTTCATCGAGTTATTAACATAAGTATTAAAATTTACTAAAATTTAAAGAGTGCCGCTATATTTTTCGTGCATATTAAATAAAGAAGTGCTACAATAAAAGAAAAAGCGGAAGGGTTGGTGGACTTATGAAACTTACTTTTGTAGGAGCAGCCCACGAAGTTACTGGGAGCTGTCATTTCCTTCAGACTGCAGGGAAAAATATTCTGATTGATTGTGGAATGGAGCAGGGACCGGATCTGTATGAGAATCCGGGGCTTCCGATTCCGGCGAATGAAGTGGATTATGTGTTCCTGACGCATGCACATATAGATCATTCGGGGATGCTGCCCAGACTTGCAAAAGATGGATTTAAAGGTCAGATCTTTACCACGTATGCAACGGCTGACCTGTGTAATATCATGCTGCGTGACAGTGCACATATCCAGGAGTTTGAGGCTGAATGGAGAAACCGGAAGGGAAAGCGTGCAGGACGGCCGGAGTATGAGCCGGTTTATGTAATGCAGGATGCACTGGACGCGATTGAACTTCTTGTGCCATGTCAGTATGGCGAGCGGATCAGGATCTGTGAAGGCGTTGAGATCCGGTTTACCGATGTGGGGCATCTGCTGGGATCAGCCAGTATTGAAGTGTGGGCGACAGAAGATGGCGTGACAAAAAAGATTGTATTTTCAGGTGATATAGGAAATACGGATCAGCCGATCATCAAAGATCCGGCCTATACGGAGAATGCAGATTATATCGTCATGGAATCCACCTATGGAAATCGGGTACATGCACAGGAAAAGCCGGATTATCTTGGCGATTTTACAAGGATTCTGAAAGAGACTTTTGACCGGAAGGGAAATGTAGTGATCCCGTCATTTGCGGTAGGAAGAACGCAGGAGATGCTGTATTTTATCCGTGAGATCAAAGAAAAGGGACTGCTGAGTGAGTATCCTGATTTTGAAGTTTATCTGGACAGTCCGCTGGCAATCGAGGCGACAAAGGTATTTACTAAAAATATGCGGGAATGCTTTGATGAGGAGGCACTTGCTCTTGTGAATGCAGGGATCAATCCACTGGTATTTCCGGGACTGCATACTGCAATATCCAGTGAAGATTCTAAGATGATCAATTTTATAGAAAAGCCGAAAGTAATCATTTCCGCTTCAGGAATGTGCGATGCAGGAAGAATCCGGCATCATTTGAAGCATAATCTCTGGAGAGAAGAGTGTACGATCTTATTTGTCGGATATCAGGCAAACGGAACGCTGGGTCGGCGGCTGCTGGAGGGCGAGAAAAATGTGAAGCTGTTTGGAGAGTCGATCGAGGTACATGCAAGGATTGAAAGCCTTCATGGTGTCAGTGGGCATGCGGATATGAATGGTCTGCTGAAATGGGTAAAGGCATTTGATCCACCGATACAGCGAGTTTTTGTTGTACATGGTGAAGATACAGTAACTGAGGAGTTCGCAAAGACTGTGGAAGAGACATTTGATTATCAGGCGTTTGCACCATTTCCGTGTGCAGAAGTGGATCTTCTGAAAAATGAGATCCTCAGTGAGGGCGTGAAGATCCCTGTGAAAGCAAAGAAACCGGCACAGAAGAAAGCGGATGCAGCGTATGACCGGCTTACGCTGGCTGGTAAAAGGCTTATGGATATCATTTACAGCAATGCAGGACTTTCCAATAAAGATAAAGCAAAATTTGAAGCACAGATCAATAATCTTGCGGATAAGTGGGAACTGTAAGAGAATCCTGCAAAAGAGACAGAACTGTGAGAAAGTTCTGAAGAAAAGGCAGTCAGACAGATTGTCAAGGAGTAAAACTTTATTAAATTTTTCCCCGGACAGAATATCTTTGATTCAGATGGAGAATGATTCTAAGTAGAAAATGACTTAGGAGGATTCTTACGATGATGAATAAGGTGGAACTGTGCGGAGTGAATACGTCAAAGCTCCCGCTTCTCAGGGAAGATGAGAAGGAGGAGCTTTTTCGTCGGATTCAGAAAGGCGATGAAAAAGCGAGAGAAGAATATATTAAAGGAAATCTGCGACTGGTTCTGAGTGTGATCAAGAGATTTGACAGCAGCAGTGAAAGTGCAGATGATTTATTCCAGATCGGATGTGTGGGTCTGATGAAGGCAGTGGATAATTTTGATCCGGAGCGGCTGGTAAGATTTTCAACTTATGCAGTCCCGATGATCGTAGGTGAGATCCGGAGATATTTAAGAGATAACAGCAGCATCCGTGTGAGCCGTTCTTTGAGGGATACGGCTTATAAAGCTATTTATGCAAAGGAAGGATATGTACGCCGCTATATGAAAGAACCGACGGTGCAGGAAATTGCAGATGAGATCGGGATTGCCAAGGAGGATGTGGTTTTTGCCCTAGATGCGGTACAGACTCCGATGAGTCTTCATGAACCGGTATACAATGACGGAGGGGATGCATTGTATGTGATGGATCAGGTCAGTGATAAGAAAAACCGGGAAGAAAACTGGGTAGAGGAACTTTCGCTGGAGGCTGCGATGGAACGGCTCAATGAGCGGGAACGGTATATTATCAGTCTGCGGTTTTTTGAAGGGAAGACTCAGACGGAGGTGGCAGGACAGATCGGGATTTCTCAGGCACAGGTCAGCAGACTTGAGAAAAACGCCCTGAAGACGATGCGGCAGTATCTGCTGGGGGATTGAAAAATATGCCGATAAATGCGTTGTCAATACTTGCTTTTTAGAATGTATCATACTATGATAAGTGAGAAAGAAATACAATACAGAATGTCCTTACAGGATGAAGGATGGCAGGGAGGCAGCAGGGATGAAAGCATGTATTTTTGATCTCGACGGAACATTGACTGATACATTGGATTCACTGGAATATTCTGTGAATGAGACGATGAAGCAGATTCATATGCCACAGATCACGAAAGAGCAGTGCAGAGATTTTGTCGGAAACGGAGCGAAGGTTCTCATAGAGAAGGCGTTGAAAGCCGGGGGAGATGAGGCTCTGGACAGGCTCGATGAGGCGATGGAAGTCTATGGCAGAGTGTTCGATGAGAACTGTACTTATAAGGTTGTTCCTTATAAGGGAATTGAAAGGATGCTCGAGACATTGAAAAAGCAGGGGATCAGGCTTGCAGTGCTTTCAAATAAGCCGGACCGCCAGGTCGGTCATGTGATTAAGGAGATTTTTGGAGAAGGGCTTTTTGACTGGATCCAGGGGCAGAAAGAGGGCGTTCCGAGAAAACCGGATCCCAGTGCGGCACTTGACATTGCGGACAGACTGGGAGCTGAGATCGCAGAGACAGCGTATATCGGAGATTCGGAAGTGGATCTTGCAACGGGAAAGGCAGCCGGCATGAAGACGATCCTGGTATCCTGGGGATTCCGTGGAAGAAAAGCACTGGAAGAAGACGGGGCAGACTGTATCGTAGATTCGGTTGATGAAATACTTGAGATAATGAGATAGCAGGAGGACGAGAAGATGGGTGAATATAGTGAAGAATGTCTGCGTACTTTTCTGAAGGATCAGGGACAACTGTTCGATGAACCGGTAGCAGAGACACTGGAAGAGGCAGAAGCATTTCTGGAAGACTGCATGGCAGTTATTGTGGATTCACTGGAGGAGGTACGCGAGTATTTTGAGGAGAGCGGAGCAGATGTGGATCATATGACTGAGGAAGAGATGGAGGAAGCATCGGAGGTCTTTGTACTCCCGGATGGAACATATCTGATTGTGGAAGGGTAGGCTTTCCGTCAGAAAAAGAACAGTTATGATAGGAAAGACAGAAAAGCCACGGTTATTGAACTGTGGCTTTTTCGACCGCCTGCGTGACCGCGTTAAGGATTAACTGGGATGTGTAAGGGGCCTCTTCCGGAAAAGAAATATTCTCCAGGGACTGAGTTCGGCAGATCTGATCTGCGATATCTTCCAGTGCAGGCTGAACCAGTGGGAACATAGTTGTTACGGTTTCATCAAGATTGGAAAAGCGGATGCTGCTGATTTCTGAATCTGTGACAGCAACTTCGACTTCCAGGTTTGTATTATTCAGTGTGAGTGTGGAAGTATAGACTCCCGGAGTGTACTGCTTTTTCTCTCCTGATGCAGCAGATTTCCCGGATGGCCGGAACATGACGATCAGAAGAATGATCAGCAGGATAGCAAGTGCAGCGAAGATTGCTGTGTAGATAATTTCTTTCATGTGTAGGACAACGATGCGTGTTCTGGAACTCATGGAAAACCCTCCTGATAGATTCTGGTAGCTGTTTGCCGAATGATCCTGAAGTTCAGAATTTCCGGTATCTGTCTGTTCCCGGCAGTTAGGGGAACAGCAAGTTCTTTCTATCATTGTATGACGTGGAAAAGAGATTTATACGTGACAAATATCTGTGGATGGAGTAAAATAAATAGCAACGTTTTCAAAAGTAGAAAGGAGTCGTGAAGATGTTTATTATTGCAGGACTGGGGAATCCGACCAGGGAGTATGAAGGGACAAGGCATAATGTCGGATTTGATGTAATAGACAGACTGGCTGCGAGATATAATATAGATGTAGATGTAAAGAAGCACCGGGCTTTGATCGGGAAGGGAATGATCGCAGGGCAGAAAGTGATTCTTGCAAAGCCACAGACGTATATGAATCTGAGCGGAGAGAGTATCCGCAGTATCCTGGATTATTATAAAGTTGATCCTGAGACAGAACTGATCGTGATCTATGACGATATCAGTCTGGATGTAGGAAAATTGAGGATTCGTGCGAAAGGCAGTGCGGGAGGGCATAACGGAATCAAAAATATTATCGCCCATGTAGGCGGACCGGTTTTCCCGCGGATCAAAGTGGGCGTTGGAGAAAAGCCTCCGAAGTATGATCTGGCAGATTATGTCCTGGGGCATTTTTCAAAGGCAGAGCAGGAACTGATGGAGGAAGGATATGAGGATGCGGTCAAAGCGGTAGAGATGATCGTATCAGGCGATATCAGTGGTGCGATGAACGAGTATAATCGTAAGAAGAAGGAAGAATGATATGCTGGCTTTTTTGGAACCGTTGGAAGAACTGGCGGATTATCAGGAAATAGTTCGAAAGAGGGGAAAGGCAGAAGGAATTCTTCAGATTGCGGGCTGCGTCAGTTCGCAGAAGACGCATCTGATGTATGCATTGGGCGATGGCTTTGAGTACAGAGTCATCGTTTTTTCCAGTGAGGAAAAAGCAAAGCAGGCGTATGAAGAATACAAAATGCTGGAGGAGAATACCTTTCTGTATCCTGCAAAGGATCTTTTATTTTATCATGCGGATATCAAGGGTGCTGCCCTGACCGGAAAAAGAATGGAAGTTCTGAAAAAACTGACAGAAAAGAAGAACCGGGAGCCGGTTACGGTGATCACTACGGCAGATGCTTTTTTAGATGGACTTCCGTCAAAAGAAAAATTGTGGGAAAGCCGTATTGAAATAGAAGCGGGGGCTGTCATTGATTTTCAGAAACTGCAGGAAGAGCTGGTCCATCTTGGGTATGAGCGGGAAAGCCAGATCGAGGGACCGGGACAGTTTGCAGTCAGAGGAGGGATCTTGGATGTCTATCCGCTGACAGAAGAGATTTCGGTCAGGATCGAACTGTGGGGGGATGAAATTGATTCCATCAGAAGCTTTGATGTGGAAAGCCAGAGATCCGTGGAAAATATGGAGCAGGTCGTCATTTATCCGGCAACGGAGAATGTGGAAAAAGAAGAGCAGGCAGTTTCGTTTGCAGAGTATTTTCCAAAAGAAAAAAGTCTGTTCTTCTTTGATGAACCGGTCAGATTGCAGGAGACGCTGGAGGCGGTAGAAAAAGAATATTTCCACAGCTTTGAGAGCAGGAAAAATGCAGGGATGACGGAAGAGGCAGATGAGATCCGGGTCTTTCAGACGAAGGAGATTATAGAAAAATTTAATACCAGATACGGGATCGGTCTTACCACGCTGGAGACAAGATGTGGTGGTTTTAAAGTGCGTGATGTCTACAGTATTCAGGCAGCCGGCGTCAATCCTTATAATAACAGTTTTGAAATGCTCACGCAGGATCTGAAAAAGCTGAAGCGGCAGGGCTACCGGGTAATTCTCGTTTCAGGATCCAGGACGAGAGCGAAGCGTCTTGCGGAGGATCTGAGAGATTATGACCTGAGCAGTTTTTACAGTGAAGATATGGTGCGGACGGTCAGACCGGGAGAGATCATGGTCGTTTATGGATGCGTGGCAGAGGGATATGAGTATCCCATGTTGAAATTTATGGTGATCTCAGAGTCGGACATTTTTGGAAAACGAAAGAAAAAAAGACGCAGGAAAGTTTACGAAGGACAGAAAATCCAGGAATTTGCAGAACTGAAGCCGGGAGACTACGTGGTGCATGAGAACCATGGACTTGGAGTCTATCAGGGAATTGAAAAAGTAGAAGTAGACAAAGTGACCCGGGATTATATGAAAATTTCCTATGCAGACGGAGGAATCCTTTATATTCTTGCAACGCAGATGGATCTGATCCAGAAATATGCCGGGGCAGATGCGAAACCGCCAAAGCTGAATAAACTTGGAACACCTCAGTGGAATAAGACGAAGAGCCAGGTAAAAAAGGCAGTGCAGGTGATTGCACAGGATCTGGTGGAACTGTATGCAGTGAGACAGCAGACCGAAGGATTTGTATACAGTCCGGATACAGTATGGCAGAAAGAGTTTGAGGAAATGTTCCCGTTTGAAGAGACTGAGGATCAGCTCCGGGCGATTGAAGATACCAAAAAGGATATGGAAAGCACAAAGGTGATGGATCGCCTGATCTGTGGAGATGTAGGGTATGGAAAGACGGAAGTAGCAATCCGGGCTGCCTTTAAAGCGGTTCAGGATGGAAAGCAGGTCGTTTATCTTGTCCCGACTACGATCCTTGCACAGCAGCATTATAATACCTTTATCCAGCGTCTGAAAGATTTCCCGGTCAGGATCGATCTGTTGTGCAGATTCCGTACACCGGCACAACAGAAGAAGACGATTGAAGATCTGAAAAAGGGACTGGTGGATATTGTGATCGGGACGCACCGGGTTTTGTCAAAGGATGTAACTTATAAAGACCTTGGTCTGCTGATCATAGATGAGGAGCAGCGTTTCGGTGTGACGCATAAAGAAAAAATTAAAAAAATGCGTGAAAATATCGATGTGCTGACGTTGACAGCCACCCCGATCCCACGGACGCTGCATATGAGCCTGATCGGGATCAGGGATATGAGCGTACTGGAAGAAGCTCCGATGGATCGTATGCCGATCCAGACTTATGTAATGGAATTTAATGATGAAATGATCCGTGAAGCAATCGAGAGAGAGCTTTCCCGGGGCGGGCAGGTTTATTATGTATATAACCGGGTGGAAGATATTGCGGATGTAGCCGGAAGGGTTCAGAAGCTTGTTCCGGGAGCAAGTGTATCTTTTGCACATGGGCAGATGAGTGAACGGGAACTGGAAGATATCATGTATGATTTTATTAATGGGGAGATCGATGTACTTGTATCCACTACGATCATAGAAACCGGACTGGACATTGCAAATGCAAATACGATGATCATCCAGGATGCAGACCGGTTCGGACTGTCCCAGTTATACCAGTTGCGTGGCCGGGTAGGAAGATCAAGCCGTATGGCATATGCATTCCTTTTGTACCGCAGAGATAAGCTTCTGAAAGAAGTTGCAGAAAAAAGGCTGGCTGCGATCCGGGAGTTTACGGATCTTGGTTCGGGGATCAAGATCGCAATGAGAGATCTTGAGATCCGAGGAGCGGGGAATTTGCTTGGTGAGGCACAGAGCGGTCATATGGCGGCAGTCGGATATGATCTGTACTGCAAGATGCTTAATGAAGCGGTAAAAGAACTGAAAGGTGAGAAGGAAGAAGATCAGTTCACGACAACAATGGATCTGAATATTGATGCATTTATTCCTGAATCTTATATTAAAAATGAATATCAGAAACTGGATATTTACAAGAGAATTGCTGCGATCACAACGGAGGAAGAAATGGATGATATGACGGAGGAACTGATCGACCGGTTTGGAGATATTCCGAAAAAGGTTCAGCAGCTTCTTCATATTGCGGCGTTAAAGAGCCTGGCACATGCAGCTTATGTAACTGCTGTGGAGCAGAAAGGCAGTGATTTTAAGTTTACCTTATATGAAAAGGCAAAATTAGATCCTCAGAAGATACCGGGACTGCTTCAGCGATATGGAAATAAATTAGTCTTCAGAGCAGAAGAACCACCTTACTTTTTCTATCAGAAAAAAGGACGAAGCGGAAAAGAGACCGGGGAAGATACGATCCAGCTCCTGAGAAAGATTCTTGAGGATATCCGGGAATTGCGGATCGTGCCGTGACGGGCAGCCGCAGGAAAATGTAAATTTTGTGAAATTACTTGTTCCTGATATGAAAATAAGTTATAATGTATAAATATATGCGGGTAATAAACCTGGAGCAGCATTCTTAAAGGAATGCAGAACAGCAGACAGTTAAGAATGCGAGAAAGAGGAGGCAATTATGGTACGATTTGGGAAAAAAGTTGCAGTGCTGACACTTGCAGGAGCGATTGCAGCTATGTCTGTGACCGGATGTGGTTCTATAAAAGAAGATGCAACAGTAGCAACGGTTGGAGAGGAAAAGATCACGCTTGGAGTGGCAAATTTCTATGCAAGACTGCAGCAGGGGCAGTATGAGACTTATTATGCCGGAATGATGGGAACGACCGGGGAGGCAATGTGGTCACAGGATGCATCCGACGGAAAGGATTACGAAGAGCAGACGAAGGATAATATTATGGAAAGCCTTGAGAATCTGTATCTGCTTTCCCAGCATGCATCAGAATATAATGTTTCCCTGAGTGATGATGAAAAGAAAGCGATCAAGGATGCAGCAGAGCAGTTTGGAAAAGATAATACGGATCAGGTAAAAGATGTTGTATCAGGAAGTACGGATACGATCGAGAAACTTCTGGAATTGCTGACGATCCAGAATAAGATGGATACAGCGATCAAAGATACTGAGACGGTGACGGCAGATGATATCACGGATGATGAGGCAGCTCAGAAGAGTATGCAGTATGTCTTATTCTCATATACGACAAAGGATGATTCCGGCAACAGCACGACTCTCTCGGACGACGAGAAAGAGACACTGAAGACAACCGCTCAGAATTTTGTGGACAGTGTAAAAGGCGGAGCAGATTTCGGAACAGCAGCAACAGAAGCCGGTGTAGAAGCACAGACAGCAACTTTTGATTCAGAGAGTACGAGCCCGAACAGTGATCTGATCGCAGCGGCAGATGCACTTGTAAATGAGGGTGATGTCACAGAAGTGATCGAGACGGACAACGGACTGTATGTAGCAAAGCTTACAAGTCTTCTTGACCGTGAGGCTACAGACAGCAAAAAGGCAAGCATCGTAACGGAGCGTAAGCAGGAAAAATATGATGAGGTACTGAAGGGCTGGAAAGAAGATACAAAGATCAAAGTTGTGAAGAAAGAATGGAAGAAGGTTGACTTCAAAGATCAGGGTATTACTATTACGACTTCAAAGACATCAGATACTGGTTCAGATACAGGTTCTGACTCAGGTTCTGACTCAGGTTCTGACTCAGGTTCAGACGCAGGATCAGATGCAGGATCAGATTCCGGTTCCAATTAAGGAGTGGAGCCGGGCTTCAGTTAAAGATCAGATTCAGATAAATACAACAAAAAAGAATGTGCGGATGCACATTCTTTTTTGTTGCACAAACCCGGCAGACAGCATTCATGCCTTGCATGAAAGGCGATTTGCCAGGGAAATTAAATGTATTCGAGTTTCTCAAAA
>ERZ791829.1615-NODE-1615-length-12568-cov-11.770159_pt1 | contig 12568 bp, 8 predicted proteins | sample MGYA00510296_ERZ791829 | MGnify/ENA primary metagenome ERZ791829 (study PRJEB30046, sample SAMN00791973) | human gut metagenome | study: EMG produced TPA metagenomics assembly of the A metagenome-wide association study of gut microbiota in type 2...
TGTCACAGTCTGCAAATCCTGTAAAGCTTGTATCTACCACATCATCTGCATAATAGTAGTAATTTCCATCTTCTGCCTTACTAAGACCATTCTTCTTTTCAACTGGATCTGGTGTTGGTATTGTCTTCTCTGGTGTGTAAATTATATAGAAAAGATTCATTGTATCTCCCTTTGTTATCTCTACACTTCCAGCCGCAACATCAACTGTTACTATGCAATTAGAATCTGATGCGTTCTTTTTTCCGTTAATCTTTACATTCTTACCACTTTCTCCAAATACAAGTGTAAGCTTTCCAGCAGATGGCGCTGTGAACTTAATGCTTGTTGATGACTCCATCTTAAGGCACTGTGTAAGTGTAAGTCCATTATACGTTACTGTTCCCTTGTTTGATGCAAGATTACCAGAAATCACAAAGAATGAACTATTTGCATCTGATGTTGTAAAATTATGTACCTTAGAATCTCCTGTTGGTATTTCTGGTGTCTCTGTTCCACCTGTTGAACCCTTCTTTGGAATAGATGCTGTTTCTTCAGCCCCGCATACTGTACAAGAATGACTCTTAAGTCCTTCTTCCGTCTCTGTTGCTTCTTTAACTACTTTCCATTCGCCATATGTATGAGCTTTCTTTGGAATCACCTCTGTGTATGTCTTCTTATCACAAGTTCCATTAGTAGCTATACATGTGTATGTAACTTCCCCTTCTTCTGTACATGTAGCTTCTTTTGTTACTTTTGATACATAATTATGATAATGTGCATTAGAATCAGCCGCATTAATTGTAATTGAATTAATAGTCATTTCCTTAAATGCGCCTGCTGCCGGATTAACTCCATTACCACCTGACTGAATATTATATGGCATAACCATATACGTTCCAGCTGGAAGACCTGTAACAGTACCACTTCCTACCTTGAAGCACTCACCTGCCTCATTAACAAGACAGCCTGTTGTAGTTAAATCTTCCGATGCAAATGATACAGTAACATCTACTGTTCCACCTACCGTGAATGCATATACAGTCTTGCTAAGCTTTCCTGGCGCTGCTGTATATGGATAATCGGATATATTAATTGGTGTTACACCAGGTGCACAATATGATAACAATGAACACTCTGAAGCAGTAACATTCTCTAGTTTCTTAACTGTCTCTGGCATGCAGCCATTGTATGCTTTAAGAACCTTGGCTGCATCTGTAACACTTGTCTGTAACTGATAAGTTCCACTAGGAATATATGAAAGTGCTACATCTGTATCAAAATTCTCATACTTGTTGCCAGATTTAACTTTAGTTGACTTATCTGTAACAACCGTTCCTGTCATTGCTCCAATACAAGATGAAAATGAATCATTATAGCTTTTAATTGCTCCTGATCTTACATCCATAGGATTCTTTGTCATAAAAAACAAATTGTACTCTGAATATATGTAAGCATTGGCTCTTGTATTCATTGCATAATCTGTTGTTCCTATAAACTGGTTATTGTAGAAATGCATATTAGCCTGACGTCCAAGAGGCTGTCTTGCTTTACATCCCTTCCAGATATTATGATGATATGTAAGATTATACTGTAACGATGTATCTGATGAACCAACAAGGTTAGTCTTATGACATCCTTCAAAGTAGTTATATGAAACTGTTAAATATTCACCACGCTTGAAATCACATGATCCATCACCTTCAGCCTTATCTGATTCTGCAGGTCCTGTTATAGAAGGGCTGTAAAACTCATTGTTGTGAATCCAGCATCTTTCAACTGGAGCTGTTATAACAGAGCCTTCCTGAACACCTTCCATACCAATAGCATCTTCTGGCTGATTCATAAATGTAAGATTACGAACCTCAAAGTTCTTTCCTAATCCAGCTGCTGTTGTTGATGTCTCAGACATAAAATGAATTCCCCATCCATCCATAGCTGCATCTGTACCAACACCTTCAATTGTTACATCCTTTGCTGACTTCATACGTGCCATATGACCGTTGTCGCCAACACTTCCGCCATAATCATTAGAATCATAATCTGTAAGGCCATCAATAAGTCCTGCATTAGCTGCTGCCCATGTTCCTGTCTTATAAAGACCAGACTCTGATACTGCTCCGACCATACGAATTACTAATGGTATATTATTCTCAGCAAGTAACTGGAGAATACCCTGATTAGTATTACCCTTGCCGTAATATGTCTTTCCTTTCGATACCTTCTTACACTCTGTCTCATGACCTGCTTCACCACATGCCTTACCGACTGAGTTAAGAATATTACCAATGCCTGCAACTGTTACTCCACCATAAGAAAGTGTAACTGTATTCTTGTTTTCATCTGTTACATAAAGAACAATTGCGTTATCCTTTAATGTACCATCATCATTATAAGCACCTACACCATCAGTATAATTGTAATGCGCATATCCCGATCTATCCTGTGCATTAACCTCAATTCCTGACTGGGTATATGTACCTGTCTTAGTAGTAACCTTAAGAGTATATGTACCTGGCTTTAATCCCATTACATCAACTCTTGCTCCGTCGGCTGTATCTCTAACAAGATACTCAAAGTCCTCTCCTGTAAGAGAACCACTAACTGGACCTGAATATGATACTGCAGTAACATCGGCATCCTTAACACCTTTGATAGTTGCATACATCATTTCATTCCATCCACCATAAGTAGTAAAACTTGTTGCAGATGCTGCATAAGTCATACTTGGTGCTGCTATTGCAAGATTACTTACGATTAACAATCCTGCAACAACCTTAGCAAACACTTTTCTTATTTTTTGCATGACATTTTCCTCTCCTTTTTCCAAATATGCATACAATTGTGAATTATGAATAATCAAAATTCAAAATCTAAATCAATATTACCATTTTTGCACAAATTGTTCAAGCTTCATTCACAAAAAATTCATATTTTAATAAAATTCCTACATAGAGATATTTATATTACCTGCAACTAAAAAGGGGCTTTCATACCTCAACGATTTTCAATCATTAAAGCGACAGCCCCTTTTTAGCAAAACATTATATTATTTCAATAGATAATTCTTTTTTTAATTTTTTTATTTCTAATTTTACTCCTAGATTAATCTGTTCTGCTATATCTTCTTCTAAAACAAACATTAAATCATCAGAAATATAATTATCATCGTGCTTATGTAAATAGCCATCCATTCCTATAATCTTAACACTGTTAACATCACACATAGATAAAAGCTTAAGAAACATCAAACCTGAATTATCTTTTACATATTCTGTCTTATTTAATAAAGACGAATAATTAATTTTTGCAAATACATTACCTGATGGAACATTTGATGATGCAATAACTTTTTTATACAAATCTTTTCTAATCTCTTTCATTCGACGACTATTTCCCACAAATAAATAATCCACGGGATGCAATTTATATTCAAAATTTATTGATACAAGCACATAATCTTCCAGATTTAATGATGCTAATTTATTATAATGTGTTTCAGATGTTTTACCAGGACATATCATAATAACATTTTTGCCTTTAAATATGTTTTTAACCTTGTTAAAATCATCTATTATGCTGTCTTTTGATTCGAAATACGATAAATATAATTGTTCAATATATTCTTTATCAAAATCAACTTTCTTTTCATTATCTAACATATCAAAAATATCATCAATCTCATCAATAGTAAGATTATTTTTTTTGCTCAGATAATATGCATAATCCGTATTGCACTGATGCTTAGCTGCTAAATAATTAGGTAAAGAATACCCCCATGGCTTATCAGCATATATATTTTCTATAAATTGATCATTTATTTCCAATATATTTCTATCATTATATTGTCCCTGATAATTTTCATTAAGATATTCCAAAATAATTTCTGTATTTAAATTACCAGCTCCTATACCTATACCATGAACCGAGCAATCTAATATAACTTCCCTGTCAACTTGTTCTAATAAAATTGTTGCATTCGAAAATGATAACTGCATATTATTATAAGAATGAAATCCTATTATAATACTTTCATCTAAATATTGTTTCATCATACTAATATACTTGATAACATTTTTGCTTTTCATTGAACCAAAACTATCAACAATATGCAAAGAATAGACTTCTAATTCATTACACATATTCATAAGATATATCAACTCAGAATCTGAATATTCAGAAATAGCTAAAGGATACATCATAACATTATATCCTTTTTCCTTCATCATTTTACACTCATGTAACGAAGCTTTAATATCTTTTTTCTTGAATGTATATTTAATATTTTTAATGTTACCAAAGCTATATTGTTCCAAATTATTTACATCGTACTGTCCATAATTAATAGAAGCTATTAATTTTAGCTTAATTTCTGAAGGAAACTTTTCATTTATTGAATTGATACTCAAAAATTGCGAATTAGAATTTTCATTATTATTATCAACCAAATAACCATATTCAATAAAATCAACGCCCGAATCATATAATTTTGATATAATTTTATCATTCACAGAATCATTAAATTTTCTTTTATTGACTACATAGTACTCATTTAATGTGCAATCCAGGACCTTACCATGTCTGCTTTTAATACCAACAGACTTCAAATTCCGCAAAATATTTTTAGATGCATCAGAGAAAATACCAGAATCTGTTGAATAGCTAATATACTGAACGCCCAGGCTTTTCCATTTTTCAACCATACTATAGTCATCTGTAAAAGTTCCTATCACTTTATTCTTTGCTTTAGCTTTTTCTACAATGTCTACCATAGCCGCCAAAACCTTAGGATGACTAATCTGTCCTGGAACTCCTAATGACTGAGATAAATCATATGGTCCAATAAATATAATATCATAGCCATCAACTTCTAAAATTTCATCTAAATTATCAATTGCCTCTTTGCCTTCTAATTGAATTATAATAATTTTTTCATTTTCTTTTTTAAAAAAGGCATTTCTGTTTAAAGATGAATAATCTGCTGCTCTGACAAAACGGCATACGCCTCTTTCTCCCTCTGGATAAAATTTAGCATATTTTATAACTTTTTTGACATCCTCAGCACATCTTATCTGTGAAATTTGTATTCCCATTGCTCCTATATCTAATGCTTTTCCAATGACATTATCATCTATATATGGAACTCTGACAATTGGAAGTATTCCCCTTAATTCACATGCTCTTATATTATTTTGTTGATTTTCTATATCTGTAGGACCATGTTCTGTATCTAAAATCACATAATCATAACCAGATATTCCTATAATCTCATTAAACATAGGATCAGATGTTTTCACAAAAACACCATAAACAAATTCACCATTTTCTAATTTGCTTTTAAATTCATTTAACATAATTATCTCTTATTTTCATCGTTTAATCTGTTCGCAACAATTTCTCTGACTCTCTCTAAATCATTCGGTGTATCTACTGCTACAGTATCAGAATCAACTTCTATGTACTGTACTTTATAACCATTCTCTATAAATCTAAGAATCTCTATATCTTCTATTTTCTCAATTTTAGCCTTTCCATATTTTTTCCCATATTCGCAATAAAACTTTAATGCCTCAGGCTTGAATCCATATACACAAACCTGTTTATAATAGTTATATTCAATACTTCCTTTTGGATACGGTGCTGTAGATCTTGTTAAATAAATTCCTATATTCTCTTTATTTGTTATTACCTTCGGAACTGTGAAATTCACAACATCCACCGGGTCATTTATTTTAGTCATTAAATTTGAAACCTGCAAATCCGGATTTGTATAAAATGGTTCTATTGCAGCCCTTATAGTATCTGGCTCTAACAATGGTTCATCTCCCTGTATATTAACAATCAAATCCGCTGGTATCTTTTCTGCTACTTCACCAATTCTATCAGTACCAGTTTTATGTTTATCAGATGTCATGATTACCTGAATTCCTAATGCCTGACATTCCTCATATATTTTGTCATCATCAGTTGCAACATATACTTCTGAAAAATCCTTCACCTTTTTACACTGCTGATAAACCCACCATATCATAGGTTTTCCACAAATATCAGCTAACGGTTTACCTGGAAATCTTGAGCTTTTATATCGTGCCGGTATTACTCCTATTATTTTCATTGTTTTACCTCCTAATTGATACAATAAATTTATATATATCTTTTCTTTTAATAAAGAAAATCATACACATTATTAATATTAAGCCATATCTTAAAAGCAAACTTTTATATAAAAGTAACATAATCAATCCAAAAATCATTAGAATACATGATATTCCGATTACTATTTTTATATCAAATAAATGTATGTTATCCTTAATACATTTTTTTGCAACTTTATCAGAAAATATGTAATGTGATATTCCTAATATAACATAACATACTAATGTTGTATATCCAGCAGCTATATATCCTAATTCTTTTATAAAAATATAATTTAAAAAAACATTAAAACCTGCGCTAAAAATAGATGCCAACATTATAAATTTATTTTTTTCAAAATAAAATTCTACATTAGCAAATATCTGGTACATAAACATAAAATATAAACTTATTGCTAACGGAGGAATAACATATACAGCATCATAGTATTCACTAGGTGCTAAAATACTAATTACCTCCGGTGAAAATGCCATCATAAAAGCCAATGCTACTGCAACAAACAAAAAAAGCTTATTACACACAGATGAAATATCTCTATATTTCTCTTCTTTTAATCTTTGATATATCCAAGGTGCGAACGCGTTATTAATTGATGTTGTCAATATATTTAATATCATAGCTAAATTATGCGATAACCCGTATATACCTGCCTCAGCCATTCCTATCATTTTACTAATCATAATTCTGTCTGACTGAGACAAAATCAAAGTAGACAAATAATGTGGAACTAATGGTATATTAAATTTTAATGCATATATCCAATACTTTTTTGAAAAAAAATTTTTACCTTTTATATAGTTAATTATATATATAATTCCATAAAAAACAATTACAATACAAGCAGAGCTAATTATTCTAACATCAGCACCAAATTTATCTGGAGTATTTATAACAGAAACTGCCGCTACTAAAGGGCTTAAAACAGAAACAACCAAAGTTAAAATAACCATATTCCTGTATTTAAACTCAAATCTCTGTTTAGCAGACCAAAACGAAAAAGCTGAATTTGCTAAAATCTCCATAAACATCACTATAATCAGAACTCTTCTGATTTCAATCCATAATGATAATTTTTTAAAAAATAGCAAATACAATAATAACATACACAATGTAAGCGTACTTACAAGACCTTGCATTGAAGATAAGAATCCATCTCTGTCATTTTCATATTTAATCATTCCATTATTAAATACACCACTAAACAAATTTAGTGTACAAAAAATAATAAAAATACTTTCCCATGAGTAAAAAATACTTACTACTCCATATTGCTCAGTTGTGAGTAATCTGGTAAAAATTGGAACTGTTATAAAACTAATGCCCTTTTGCACAAATCCACATATCGTAAACCACAATGCTGCCTTGGAAGCAATAGACATTTTATTATATATTTTTTTTGTTTTTTCTAACATCATTTATACCTTCCAAGAAATTCAAAACCAAGATATTTTCTTTCTCTAACAAATCCCAATGTTTCTATAGCCGTCGTAGTAATTGATAAAGCTAAATCATAAAATACACTGTCATCATAATTTAAAACCTCTGTAGGTATGTACTTATCTATGTATAAGCAGTTATATTTCTCACATAAATTACTATAATCTGCTTTATCCCTAGGATGAGGCTTTATTGTTATGGTGTACCCCATTCCAGTATACTCTTTTATTATATCTTCATATATTTGCATTTGCTGTTCCAGATTTTGTAGCTGTCCATCTTCTGATAATGGCTGGGTACACAGCAAAAGTGTTTTATTACAATTATTATTTATTATTTTTTGTTTACAGAATATACCATATATTAGTTTCTTTTGCTGTAATGTCAGTTTGTCATTAATTTCTTTTCGTGGTATTTCTATTATATTTTCCCTATCAATTGCCAGACCATTTTTATCATTTACTTCAATATCAATTACATATTGATTTGTTCCAAAAGCTCTGTGTCCTATATTCAATTTATTTTTCAATCTGACTTTTAAACTATTTATATCATAATCCACTTTATTCACTTGATAATATTTATTAAAGTATTTAAAGAAATTCAATCCGTCCTCAATTAAATGATATCTGATTTGATTATTTACAAAATACCAGCCTAAAATTTCAAAATCATTAAACAGAAAAATATTATCCTTATACTTAGTCCAATCTATTTTTAATTTAGTGTTAATATATTTATTTTCGTAATTTTTTCGATTTACTATCTTATCAAATGTATTTTTAAATTTAATATTTTTGTAGTCTACACTATCAAACACATATATATCATTTATAAAATCCAATGACTTTATGGTTTCAATCTTATTTTTGTAATCTGGCATCTGAGAACCTATCACCAAATCAATTTTCTCATTTTGTACCATTGCTTTTGCAACCGCAATATATAAATTATACAAGCTAAAGCAGCAATATACTTTCATTTTATTTACCTTCTACATTTTGATTTTTATTTTCTTTTTAATTGTTTTAGAATTTTTATCATATTTAACTGGCATTAAATCAACAATTTTATCAATATTGTATGCCAAAAATATCACACAAAATAATAAATGCGGCATCTGATACATTTCTGTTATAAAATCAACAAAATACGCAACAAGTATTATGGTTAATACCTTTGTATACGGATGTTCTTTATATTGCTTTAATTTATGACTAACAATAAAAACAATAATTCCAAATAACAGAAGTCCCAATAATCCCTGTTGAACCATTATATTCAGGTATGTATTATGTGCCTGTGTAGTAGTCCAGGTTGTTAAATTGTAACTAACATTTCCATTACCTAATATAGGATGACACGATATTGATTTGAGCGCCAAAGCCCATATTATAGTTCTTCCTGTAAAAGATGAATCTCTATTTAAATATTTATATAATATAGCCGAAAAATTCTCCTGAAAATTCATAAATATTATCAAGTAACTAATAACAAAAGAAATAATAAAAAATACAAATACATTTGGCAGATTAAGTTTAAAAGCTTTTAATGAAAAAAACATTATAATAAAAGCAATACCTAATGCCACTAAAGATGTTTTCGAACCAGCCATATAAATTCCACATATTATAAATACAAGCAGACCAATTCCAATGATAGACAATTTGCCTCTTAGTTTATATATGTACATATATGAGAATGCCAGCCATGGTAAATATGTGAAAATATGTGAATTATAATAACCCATTACCCAATTTGCCTTCCATCCTCTACTGTCTGTATATAATCCACCTGGGTGCATGACAATCGTGATAAAATTAGCAACAATTATTATTCCAATAATTATTGCCATATTCTTTATAAAACATGATATATCATTATATAGAGCAAACTCCATAATCAAAACCATACCAAACACATAAATAAAATTCGAAATATCTGCAGAAGTGTCAGTGTGTCTAATTATACATATCACTATATTCAAAAAGTAAAACAAAATGGATAACCATGTAATCATGCAAAATCTTATCTTATATAAGATGCAACATATTAATAGAAAAAATATAACAAATAATCTAAAATAATATAATATGCTATTTAAAAGATTACCACCAGTTTCCATAATCCCTCTTGGAACTAAAAACGGGATTACGCATATAATGAGCATTATATTTATCAGCCTTTTATTATTTTCATTTATCATTAACTAGCTCCTTTTAAAAACAAATCATATCATTAATTACCTATTCTGGTCTGTTAATTCTTATATCATCTTTTATTCTAAGTCTTTTTCTATATTTTTTCATCAATTTTGAACAAATAAAGCTAGGAACAAACATACATGGATACACCATCACCCATGCTTTCACATATTTTCGGGTGCATAAATACATGGTTTTATAATTCATTTTATGTATTCCAGAAGCTTTTTCCTTAAGAATATCATGAATAAAAAGATGGCATGTTCGATTTTTATACATTTGATTCAATTGTTTCTTGTCAAAACCAATCTCATTTATCATAAAATCAATCATTTTTTTATAATAAACTCCATTAATTAAAGCAGAATCAAAATTAGGCGTATTAACATATATACCAGCGCCAACACATGGACCTTTTACAATCCCCAGTTTAGTATCTTCCCCTTTGGCGCACAATGCATGTATATATGATTGCAGCCAATATGTATCCGCATACTGTTCTGGATTTTCTATTTTTTTAAAATTATCCGTATTACATATAAACGAAGCTAAAAAACCCCAATAATAACCTGCATATTTCATAAATAATTTTTTATCTTTTGTACAGATATCATTCATTGCTTCAGGTTCATGCTTTTGACATGATTCAGAATCAATATATTTATTCCTAAAATCTCTTGTAGTAACATATATTAATCCCATATCATCACCGTTTTCAATAAATTTAAGAATTTTATCAACTGCATTCTCCATTATAATATCATCATCTGACATTAGCCAGGTATACTTTCCCTTAGCTTTTTGAAGACATTTTATACAATTTCTATCAGTTTTTAAATTTGTTTCATTGCACCAATAACTTATATTTCCCCATTTATTCTGATATTCTTTTATAATATTAGGAGTGCTATCTGTTGAACAATTATCAGACACTAAAACCTCTATTTTTTCATTACATTGTGGCATCAAAATGTCCAACATATTCTTAATTGTTCTTTCTCCATTATATATTGGAATTGCAATTGTTAATACTGGCTGATTTTTCATTTTAACTATCTTATCTCTTTCCTTATGATTGTTTGGCTATTGTAGGCAAATTCATTTTCACAGTAATTTTAGCATATGTTGGTCTTACACAATTAATCATAAAAGCAGCTATACATACAGCCGCCTTTCTAGGCATTATATGCCATATTCCACCATATAATTTCTTTTTCAAGCCTCTTGTGTCTTTACAAAATTCCATGTGATTCCACTCTGTTTCTTTTCGATATTGTGCATATAAAACAGCATATGGACTGTCACTCTTCTCTATCCACATACGTTTCCTCACATAAAAACATGTAGTTGCATGAATTATTGCCGGCTTTTTCTTTGCCCTTATAATTTGATTTTTGGTATAATATTCGACTGGCTTTTTCATTTTTATAATTTCATCATAACCAAATATGTATATAGATGTAAGCATATTATATTGTGGTTCTAACAACTTAATATGTCCATCTAAAACTATATTCAATATATCCTGTTCTAAAAAAAACATTGTTTCATTATTCTCTATACCCTGTAATATTTTATCTACAAGTTTCTGACCTATGTTTTTTTCTCTCCATTTTTTCAAATCAATCAATAATACACCCGCATTGCAATATTTCATCGAATCTGACGCCTGTAAAACTCTTTTTTGTATTGCCGTGCCTACACAATCATATACACCTGCAACAATCTGATCTTTTTCAAAAGCTGTGTTGTACATTTCCTGTATAGAATCCAATACAAGTGTGTCACTATCCAGGCTTAATACCCTGTCAACATTTGAAGGTAATATCTCTGCCAAAGCCATTCTTGCATATGTATGTCCCAAATCATACTTTACTTCTGGATACAAATCTTTCTGTTCTGGTTTCTTTATAAAAAAAATCTTTCTTGAAAAATGTTGTACAATATTATTTAATCTTTTTTTATTTTCATCCGATATGTTATCTTCAACTACATATATATTTATATCATCGGCATCCTTATTGTTTTCACATAAAGATTGTATAGCAACTCCACACATCTCCGAAAATAAATCGCTACTATAATAAACAATATTCATTGGTAGTCTCCTTATTCCTCTTCTATGCCTTTAACAAATTGGTTCATATTCCAGCCTGAATTCATTCCAATAATCTTTGCTGGCACTCCACCTACAACAGCTCCACAAGTTTCAATATTTTTAACTACAACAGCATTAGAAGCTATCATTACATCATCTGCAATTTGTATATCACCAAAAACACCTGCTCCTGCGCATATTGTTACACCATCACCAATCACTGGACACTTTCCATTATCATCTTTTCCTAATGATATTCCAATAGTTGTTCCATGAAATAAACAGCAATTTCGTCCAACAGTAGAATTTGATGAAACCACTATATTCTGCAAATGAGCAATTAACAGCCCCTTTCCAAATACATTTAGTGGTATCATGACATTATGTCTTGAACTCATTATCTTAAATAATATTTTCCAGTAAATGCCTATAATTTTAGATGCACCTTTAACATTTGAATAATATTCTGCATGTCTTAATACTGATTGAAATAAAAGTTCTTTCCGAAAGACCTTTTTCTTTACTCCTGATGGATAATTTCTTTTTATCCATACCTTTCTTTCAAGTTCAATCCACTGTTTCATTTCCTTTTTTGATTCTATCATTATACTCACTCAGTTCTTTATTAAATATAATATTATCTAACAGCTTCCTTAATAGTCTTAGCCATATAATCAATCATCTCGTCTGTCATTCC
>ERZ791829.1618-NODE-1618-length-12549-cov-21.170722_pt1 | contig 12549 bp, 18 predicted proteins | sample MGYA00510296_ERZ791829 | MGnify/ENA primary metagenome ERZ791829 (study PRJEB30046, sample SAMN00791973) | human gut metagenome | study: EMG produced TPA metagenomics assembly of the A metagenome-wide association study of gut microbiota in type 2...
TCACAAACCCATAGGGCGAATTAAGTACGCACTAATTTAATTCCGCCAACGAGTATCTTTAGGTATAAAATTCTCATGGGTCTTTTGGACGATATTAATCATCAAATTATAAAAGGCCAATTGGGAAGACTTAGGAAAAAGGTAATTCATGTATTCCTTCGCTGCATTATCTTCCAAGCATGGCCAGAGCCCCTTGTCACATCCTGCTTTATAAACAGCAAAACGTAACTTAAGCAGATTGACTATATCCGAATTTTTCATATTGCTCTTATTCTTTATTGGTAGGTATTAGCAATTCTCGAATGTCGGCTTCTAACAATTTAGCTACCTCTGCCAAAGTTTCTATTGATGGCTGTGATGTATTAGTACACCATTTGCTTATCGTAGCGGGGTCTTTACCCATTTTATCTGCTAACCATTTGGCTGTTTTCTTTTTCTCAACGAGAACCACTTTTAACCTATTTAATTCTGCCATATTGATAAATTGATTGTAGTAATACGCAAAGATAAGACATTAGAATGACAATATACAATATTTGTATGATTTTTTTGTCTTCAAATGATTATTTGTCCGATGGCTCTACCGAACGCAGGCTGACGCTTGCAGAAGTAGAACCATCGAATGTTATAGGCAGTTGGCTCACAGATGTTGGCCTCCACTTCCGACTTATCGTATTGCATGCGATGCCGGAAGTGACGACCTTTTGGGAAAGATGTGCCATCCGGTTTGCTCCGTGTCTGCAACACCAAGCAAAGCTCGGCTGATTGGTTTTTTCAACATGCGGAGGCATCCAGTCCATTGCCACAGAGAGAAGCAGCAGGGTTTCACTTCGCTCCACTCAGCTGTTTCTCACAGTGTCAATGAGGTTGGGCAGCTGGTCTTCAAACGATGATTTGCACGATGGCTCTACCGAATGCAGGCTGACGCTTACAGAAGTAGAGCCATCGAATGGTATTGGAGGCTGGCTCACAGATGTTGGTTCCCACTTCCGACTTATCGTATTTCATGCGATGCCGGAAGTGACAACCTTTGGGGAAAGATGCACCATCCGTTTTGCTCCGTGTCTGCGACACCAAGCAAAGCTCGGCTGATTGTTTTTTTCAACATGCGGAGGCATCCAGTCCATTGCCACAGAGAGAAGCAGCAGGGTTTCACTTCGCTCCACTCAGCTGTTTCTCACAGTGTCAATGAGGTTGGGCAACTGGTCTTCAAACGGTGATTTGCACGATGGCTCTACCGAACGCAGGCTGACGCTTGCAGAAGTAGAGCCATCGAATGTTTTTGGTGGCTGGCTCACAGAAGTTGGTCCCCACTTCCGACATATCGTATTGCATGCGATGCCGAAAGTGACAACCTTTTGGGAAAGATGTTCCATCCGGTTTGCTCCGTGTCTGCAACACCAAGCAAAGCTCGGCTGATAGGCTTTTGCGATAAGCGGAGGACTCCAGTCCGTTGCCATAGAGAGAACCTGCGCAAGGTTTCCCTTCGCTTCACTTTGCAGGTTCTCACAACGGCAACGGTTTTCGGGAAGAACGTTACTTCGTGAGGGTATGGACATTAGGTCGCTCAGGCTTGTTCGTACTAATGTACACCCATTATACATTAGTACATGAAGGCTTGAACGAAGTAACGTGTTCGGCGGCTTGTACTAAGGTACTTTTCCCTTGGAGTCCAGGTTGAATGAAATGCCTGGTAAATCCTTGGAGCTTCCCGGTCTTTTTACGTTTTGTCGTGCAAAGGTACTGCGGACGAGAGAAACATCAAGTGCCGCTGACGCTTTCGGACGGAGGACTTTCCGGCAGCCTTCCACAATTTGTGCCAAATTGGGTATTCCGTAAAGTCCTCTGTCCTCACACTTGCCTTATTCTCCCAGATGTCCGCAGTGAGGGGATGCACGTAAAACGGTTTTCCCGACCGAGAAGCTCTAAAGGGCTTCACAAGAGGGAAAAGAATCGGATTCGTAATCATCAAAAATATTTGTTATGGACTATTCAGAATTATCCGGAGCTACCATCTCCGAACGTGACAAGGCTTTTGCCCAAGAGTTCGCCAACTTTGTAAATGGCAGTATGTGTTCACCTGACCAGACGGGCAGGGAACTAACCAAAGCTCACCGCTATCTGCAACAGCAGATGTTTATGGTGTTTTTCGGCTTTATGAAACAGTTGGCATACAACTATCAGCAGGGAAGATACGATGACCGCAACGAGTGGGCATCACGGCTTTCTGCAGAAGCCTATCAACGGCTCATCGAGTGTGACTTGATTTTTGACCCCGAATTTCCAACCTCTAAATAATACAGCTATGTGCAGACTTATGACAACGCAGTTGGAGGAAGCCTTGAAAGGCTTTCCTCTCTATTCTCAGGACGGCAAGGGAAAGGACGCAATTTGCCGTGCCATCTTCGCGCTCGGTGGCGTGCGATGGTTCATTCTTGAAGGTGAAAAGGAAGGCAACGACACCATCCTCTTCGGTATCGTCATCGGACTGATGGAGGACGAGTACGGCTACATCTCCTTGAACGAGCTGTCTGACATCGAATTGGATTTGACCCGACAAGGCTTCGGCAAGCTGCAAGTAAGGCAGCAGGAGAACTTCCATCCGGTGCCGCTGAAGAAGTTGCGTGACAGTCGTTTGCAGGAGTTCCTTGCAAGAATGGGAGAATGAGTGTGAGAACGAAGTGAAAAGTATGAACAAAATGACCTGCCTTATCCGTCACGGACCGGGCAGGTCTCAAATAGTAGGTTTCGTCTGAGTTATGATGAATGGAAATGTATTCAGTATCGCAGCCCAACTCGGTTGGACTGCTTCCGCTCAGTATAAGGAAGGCAGGCTCTTCTTTGACTTCCAACGGAAGACCTTGAGCGGTGTGCCGTTTACCTTCACGGCAGAAATGAAGGACGGCAAGGTGAGTAATCTGGTGAAGGAGATTGAGTCCTTCGTGGAAGCCATCGAGCCGGAGACCTGTGCTTCGGAGTGGATGGTTCAGTCGGGTGCCGTGGCGCCATCCCGTTTCCGGCAAGCTGTGAGCGACATGGATGCCATCCGCACCGATGCTGGCTCTTGGCTTGCCAGCTTGCCGAAGCGGACGGCCAATCCGTCTTGGCAAGTCTGCCCTGGAGCCAGTGGAACTGAGTTCCGCGACCAAGCAAGTCCAAAGGTAGCCTTCTATTCGCGAGGGCTGTCCTTGAACTTGCGTCCTCTTCTCGGGAGACCCGCTTCCTTGTAGGCAATAAGGTCGCTTCCCCGGAAAAGGATGCCCCTTTTATCGGTATGGATCCGGATAAAAGGCAATGGTCGCTCGGGATGGTGGATGTAGTCGTAGATGGTGCATCGGTGAATCCCGAGGAAAAGGCAGGCTTCCTTCACGCTGTACTTGCGGTCAGGAGCTACTGCTATCGGTGCGTTCTTCAAATAGGTCATAATCAGCTGTTTTATGCGGTAAAGTTACGAAGAAAGGCACAGCACGGCAATAGCTCATCCGGTCGGCAAAGTGGGATTTTGGGTGACTTTGTGGGATTTTGTGATACCCTTTGCAAAAGGTCAGACAAACATTCATCCATTGTTCATCCATCATTCATTCAAGAAAAGGCAGTTAGTGAGGCTTTGCCATAAAAAACACTGTTTTCTCTAAGGGAGGCATATATTTAGGCGTTGATTCGGGTGACTGTTGACACCGCCCTTAAACCTCTTTCGTGAAATTCAGACCCCTCTCTATATCAATACTTTCTCTTTTTATAAAGAATAAAGAGTATAGATAGATGCCGGAAAAGTGTCAACGTGAGGATATGAACGAATATCGGCAAATGGATTTTGTCAACGGGTGTCAACGAGTGTCAACACTAATGGCTATATGGATAGTACTGATATTCAACAGATAACTGAATATCAATGGTGTCATTGCAAAATATGGTGGGTTCGAGCAGAAATGGCATCTATTTTTAAGGAGGAGAAGAAGCAGGAAAGCAGCAGTAGATAGATGATGAAGACAGCGTGAAACTCCCTGGAAAGGTTGAATGAATAACAGCCATCTCTGACTTTAGTGGAGAGATAACTCTAATCTGTGCTGATGATTTGCTGGAGAAGCAGGATGGAAGATAACCGCTCACCGTTTTCTCATCTTGCCTCCGAGGATGTTTTTTGCAAAGGTATGGCTGTCCCCACCAAACGTCAAATCCCTTGCACAAAATCTTCCTCAAACAAGTTGAGCGTATTTTCTGCCCTGAATTTGCCTTATTGGTGGCTGCCAGCCCTCTGAAAAAGCAAAAACATCCCTTCGGTCAAGCTGCAAAACAGCAAAACAAGAGGGAAAAAATCAGAGAGCATATGGCACACGTAGATGATAACCTCCAAAAGCAGCTGGCAAAACCTCAGACATGGTTCTGCAAGTATTTCCCCAAGCGCATCCGCAACGTCGGCGAAAAGGAAGTGGCTGACAGACAGCTTGTATATGACTTCAAGGACGGAAGAAGCCATGAGGCAGTGGCACAAATGACCGCAGCAAGCCTAAAGGAGCAGTATGGCGATGGTTGCAAGGACATCGTCTTCGTTCCGGTTCCGGCATCCACCACCGAGAAGAACGAACTCCGCTACAAGGCATTCTGCGAGAGAGTCTGCGCACTGACCGGAGCCATCAACGGCTACGACCATGTAAAGGTAACCGGTGGTCGCCTTGCCATCCACGAAAACCGCAAACTGGAGAAGGAAATCCGCAAGGTGAGCATCATCGAGTTTGATGAAATTTGGTTCAAAGGCAAGAATATTGTTACCTTTGACGATGTAATCACTCGCGGCATCACTTGGGCTACCTATTCCGACCAATTGGAGAACTTGGGCGCACACGTTCTCAGTGGCATCTTCTTGGCAAAGACCCATTACAAAGTAAAAACGAACTGACAATGATAGAAAAGAAAACAACGAAGGTAAAGGCAACGGCAAAGGCGGTTGCCTTTACCGGACATAGAGAAATATCCCATAACCATCAAGAACAAGTACGGGAACGGCTGAAGGAAGCCGTGCTGCAAGCCATCCGTCAAGGAGCGAACAAGTTCTACTGCGGCATGGCACTGGGCTTCGATATGCTGGCAGCGGAGGAAGTCCTTTCCCTCAAGTTGAGCATCCCCATGCTGAAACTGGTAGCAGTCGTTCCCTTCAAGGGACAGAGCGCTTCGTGGTCGATGGTGGAGCAGCAGCGGTATGCCTATATCCTTTCCAAGGCAGACGATGTGGTGCATCTGAGTGAAGACTATTTCAACGGATGCTATTTCAAGCGGAACGACTACATGCTGTCGCATTCCGGCAGTGTGATTGCTTACTTTGACGGCAAGCCGAAGGGCGGTACTGCCTACACCTGTCGCAAGGCAAGGGAGAAGCGGATGCCTGTCGTCAATGTGTATTAGATGACTGCTTTCGATAAACGAGCAACGGGAAGCTAAACGCAAAAATATTTGCGTCCAGCTTCCCGTTTTGCGTGAAAATAGGCTGTTTTTGATGGTTGAACGCAAATATTTTTGCGTTCGTACCCTGGGAAGTTTCTTCCAGAAAGATTGTTTGGAAGAAAAATCAGCCGGATTAAGCCTCGATTAAGGATATAGGCTGTTAATCAGCCCAAACAGGCTGGCTTTTCCAATTCTCAGGAAATCCCATTGCAGAAATATCAATCATCGGATATTTTTCCAACAACGCCACGAGCCGGATTTTAAAATCATTGTCTGGGCGGATAATATCCATAAAGTGCTTCAGAATACAAAGTGTAAAGAATACACGTCCCTGCTGTACCTCACCTGTAAGCCATGGGCGCATTGGTCTGGTCATGGTTAGGGCACGCAACGACAAAGAGCGATTCCACAGACGGGCATGATGACAGCAGGAGTTACGCGTCAAAGTAATGATGGTCATCCATGATACGAAAACGGGGACCGACAACCCGAAGTACTTTGCAATCTTCTTCCGAAGCTGGTTGCTGGCGATGTTTTCATAAACTCGTGTCAGCGTTCCCAAGGGTATAATCTCAGCCAACATCCAGGAAGGTGGATAGGGTTCATCATAGGTGCGCTTGAAATGGCTGATGAAATCCTCTCGGCTGGTCTGCAGTTCTTTATCAATGAGTGCCTTGGTTCTATTGAACTTTTCTGTATTGGCAAAATACGATGGGGATGAAATCCAGAACACATCATTGGTTTCTGCACACAGGATGTTGGTGATGGCACTGCGGACTGCAATTTCTATGCGTTCGATTTGATTAAAAACAAGTAAGCGAAACTCCCGGTCAAATTCATAGAGGCTTAATGCACCATTCAAAGTGCTGCCTCTCTTATAAATATGGTTGGTTTTGGGAATTTCCAAGAACGGGTATAAATATCCTGACAAGCGGTAATAGCCTATAGACCTTAAAACCTGCTCGGCATTCATCGTTTCAGAACAATCTAATCCTCTGCTTTTCAGTATAGTTAAAAGCTCGGATGGTGATGAGTATTGCTTGGTGTATCTCATATATAAAAAAAACGACCCGCCGATTTAAGCATTGTGAAGAGGCTTGGCGGGTTCTTGTGATGCAAAGATAAGAAAGTTATTTGGTCTGACCAAATTCTTTGGCTCATTTTTGCATGATTATTAGCCTTTTCTGGGTGAATAATAATGTTAGTATATCGCTTGAATTAAAAATGTCAGTTGTCATGTATCGTCTTCGCTATCTTCCGCTATCGCTACCGTTTCCAAATCCAGTCCGAACATCTCCTTTAGCTGCAGGTAATCAAAGCACATGGCTTTCGGTCGGTTGGCTCTGATGCGCCGACACACCTTGCCATCCTTCTCTTCGATGATGTAGTCCGGTGTACCGTTCGACAACATGATGTGGAACCGGTCCTGCTTCAACCCGAGAAATGCCGGATGGGATTTCAGGTAAGAGAGAATAGTGGACCACGATGAGCGGTTGGCCGTGATGTTCTGGGTGGAGTTCCGGCTGCTGAACAGCGAGGAGATGGCTGCCATATTCAGGTAAAGAATCGGATGGGCCTCCTTGAACTCGATGTCCATGTTCGTAAGCATCGGACGGAACCTGGTGAGGTAGCGGATGTTGAAGTGTACCTTCTCCACGCATTTGCCGATACTCTGCCAGCCCTGGAGCATGTTCCAGAAGTCTGCCACCTCGGAACTTTCCTTGGCCAGTTCATTCTGGTTGCGCATGCCGCTGATGCAGGTTTCCAGCATCTGGGTATAGTTGAACGGCAGGTTCAGCACGCTTTCCAGCGTACGGAAAGCTGCCAGCGGAATCACCCAGTTTCCGAAGATACGGTCATGAATCTGTTCATCCTCCATCCGGATGGCCAGTTCATTCTTGGTGATACCATACAGGGTAGAGAAGTTCTTCTCAAAGAGGTCACGGTATTTGAGAATCTCCAGGGTCAAATGGGTCAAGCCTAAGTTACAGATGGCCTGCAGCTCTTCGTAGTGCTTCTTTTCCAGTATGCTGAAACTGGTCTTGGAATATTCCAGAAACAGCACACGGGTATAGAGCGCCATATCCTGTGTGGGCTTCTCCTGACCGCAGATGACCACTCCGGTCGTCACAATGGTCTGGGTGGCCATACCGTCCGTCCGAGTGTTCTTCTTGGTCTGCCCGCCACCGCCCCAAAGTCCCTTGAGAAAGGCAATCTTCCGGATGTCGAGGTCGTTCTTGTATTCGTCAAACACGACAAGAATGTTTACAGCCTGGGAAACCCGGTCGTTCATGGCCGGAACGGAAGCCACACCCATGTTGGGCGGTTCTACATCATGCAGGAAGAAAGCCTCCAGACTGGTAGCCAGCGTGGTCTTACCTGTACCTTTCTCACCGAACAGGTTCAGGATGGGGAAATGCCGGGTCTTCCGGTACACGATGTCACGGAAGATGGTTGCAAGCAGATAACCAAAGGCTACCCGGGCATTGTTGCCGAAGACGGTGGTCAGTTTTTCTACATAGTCGTAGAGCAAGGCTCCGCTCTTGTTGGTATGCACCATCAGACGCTCAAACTGGAAGATTTCCGTGTTGTCGCGGTAAATTTTGGATGTGGCCGGAATGTAGTAGGCATTGTTCTGGTTGTCAGTGATGATGCCCATGTCATCCACTTCATGGAACTCGCCGTCCTGAACGATGCCGTTACCGAAGGCGAAGAACTCCTTGCTTTCGTTCCAACCCAACTTGCGGATGCGTTCGGCAGTTCGGGTGCGGGCATAAAGAAACTCCTTGACATTGTTGAGCTTTTCAATCTTTCCTAACCATAGGAAATTGCCGCAGGAACCTATCTTCTGTTGGAAGTTGGCAATGGACACCAGGTCGGATTCCTTCAATTCCACCATGCAGGTTTCACGGAATGAATTGGTGAGTCGGAACAGGCGGACACCGTTGCTCTCGTCATGGATGTGGAAGAGGGGTTCCATCACGAAGTTGGAGAGGCGGATGGGGTCTTCATCATCTTTTCCCATACAGAAATAGCAGTTGTTGCGGACGAAAAGACCAACCTGCCGGAGCGCATCCGTCTCTTCCTGCTTCCGGCCCATGGTAGGTGTGCGGCTGTTCTTCTTGGATTCGTTGCGAACTTGCTCTACGGCACTCCGCCACAGCCGGGTCTTGCCGTGGATCTTTCCCAACTGCTCGATGCACCGGGTATAGACCATCTGGTCCTTTACATAGCGCAGCAGTCCGGCAATCCGGCTGACGCATTGACCCTCTTCTGCGAGCGAATCCACCTGAGCAAACAGCTTTTCCGCCATCCAGACAATGAAATATTTTTCCTTTAGGTTGCGGTAGATGTCCATGTCGTGAATGTAGCTGTCTGCATCGTTTTTTACAAGCACCTCCCGTTGGGCATCCTTTGGTATGGCTCCATCGTATTTTTCCAGCAGTTCTTCATCCGTCAGTTTTCTCAAACCAAACGGCAGTTCTCGGACGGTGACGGTGAACCCTTTCTGTACGGCCAATGCGCCGTTTTCCATAACCGCCTTGAAGCCGGGTCCGTAGGGGCTGTCTCTGGCCAGATCCGTATCGGGAATGAAACACAATGAGCTGGTGTAATGCTTCAATATCTCAAACTGGTTTTCGTTCCAGGCCGTGCCGAGGGTTGCCACCGTATTCTCCAGTCCGATGGACTGGAGACGCAGCACATCCGGCGCTCCTTCCACAATGATGAAGTTGGCAGCATTGCGCAAACGGAAAGCCCGGTCAATGCCGAACAAGGTTTCACCCTTGGTGTAAAGCAGACTGGTGACGGAGTTGATGTATTTGGGCGCTTTGGGATGGGTGCCGATATACCGGGCCGTATAAGCGATGATGCGTCCCCATTTGTTCCGAATTGGAATCATGATACGTTCACGGAACATCGGATAGAGCTTATCGTCTTCATTTTTCCGGAGCATCCCCAGCTCAATCAGAAACTCTTCGTTCAATCCCTGCTGCTTGCAAAAATCCATGAACGTATGGCTTTCCCTTGGCGCATAACCGATACCTGCTTCTGCACAGAAGTTCTCCGGCCATCGGTTGTAGGCATACTCCCGGGCATGACGGCTGTCATCATTGGCTGAAACGCGCAGATTCTCTGTAAAGAAGGTCTGTACCTTTTCCAGTATGGCATACAGGGAATCCTTGTGAGCTTGTTTCACCTTGTCGGCATCCGTACGCTCTTCATCGTATTCGTCCTCCATCAGGATGTTGAACTTCTCGGCTAGCAAGCGGACCGCCTGCTGAAAGTTCAGGTTCTCCTTTTCCATAATAAAGGAGATGCCGTCACCGCCCCGGTTGCAGCCGAAGCAGTGATAGAGGTTCTTGTTCAGATTGATAGAGAAGGAGGGTGTGTTTTCGCTATGGAACGGACAGAGCCCTTTCATGCTGGTACGTCCGTCCTTGGCCAGTTTGACGTACTGCCCCACTATGGTCTCGATAGGTAGTTCCCTGACCTTGTCTATGGTGGACTCGCTGATCATAGCGTGCGAAGTTTAAGCCAGCAGTCCAAAATGGACTGACCGGAGTATTTCAGACGGCGGGTGTTCTGTGGGTTGACGGGTGTAATATGCCCGCATACCCGGTATTTGCGGAGCGTCTTGTAGCTGACACCCAGTTCAGCGCAAGTTCTTTTTACCGAATAGACTCCCAAAGGGTCTACCAATGGCCTTGTTTCATTCATAAAACAATAATACGTTTATGATTCCCATAAATAGGTGTTTTTAGTTTTTCCCCCTGTGAAAAGCCAAAAGCATCATTTGATGCGGAAGTCAATGATACCTACTGTTTGGATTGTCTGCTGCCTTTTCGTTTTTGTTCAGCCAGCGGATATCAGGAAGCAGAAAGAAAAATATCGCCGCTGAAATAGTTAATCTAGTCTTTATCTTTCTTGTTTGTTAGCGTAACAGGTTTGTTCGTTTCCATATCATTCATAACCTTTCTGACTTCTTTGGGAGCTACCTTCAGATAGTCTTGCGGACAGCGCTGCAGGAATCGCAGGTCGGCAGTCCTGTACTCCAGCCTTCCTGGTCTCCTGAATCCCTCTACCAGCCCAAGCTTTTTCCATCTTTCGATGTTCCTTCTACCAAACAGTTCAAAGGCCTTGCGCTGGGAGATAAACTCCGGGTCATGGGAGTCTTCTTTCAGGAATCTGACAATCTGTGATGCCAGGTCCTTGATGAACATCTCGTATGACACAAGATGATCCGAGAATTGCAGTGTATTCATATCTTCATACTGCTAATGGCTACTTGGTTCGCTTCACTGTAATGGTCCGGGCTTCCCTGTCCGTTTTGGTTGTATACTGACGGTTGTGGATGGCACCCAGTTCAGAGGCTTGCGTACGCACACTCTTCATCCGTGAGATGGGATAGATAACAGCCTCTCCAATTTGGAGGGCTTCCAGTACCGGACGAATTTTATTAAAATAATCAGCCATAATATTGTTTATTTAATGATTAATGTTTAACTTTGCAGTGGTATTTATCAATATAATCAGTTGCAAAGAAACAAATAAATGTTTTATAAGCAACAAAATGGGTGATATTATTTTGTTTAACGGCTATTTTTTAACATTTGACATGGCTTTTGAAATAAAACACATCAATGTAGGCAGCGCGATTGAAGATCGCCGCAAGCAATTGGATATAACCAAAACGGAACTCGGACGTCGAATCAATGTCCCTCAGCAGCACGTGAATCGTATTCTGGAGCGAGAAACCATGGAGACCAACAAGTTGGTACAGGTATCAGAGGCTTTGGAGTTCAATTTCTTTGAGTTGTTCTGCCCGAACAAGGATGAACGGGTTTCCGCCAAGAACGCGGCGGTGGCCTTTAACGGCAATGTGACCAATACACATGTGGGTGATGGAGTGGTGGATGCTTCCCTAGCTGTAGCCAATATACAGATTGCCTCTCTCCAGAATCAACTTGACACATTGAAAAAGTCAAATGCTACTCTTCATAACAACTTGGAGGACAAGGAACGTATCATCGCCATGAAGCAGGAGAAAATCGATATGATGCAGAAGGTGATGGACTTGATGCAGGAAAAGATTGATGCCTTGGAAGCCAGATAGGCTCAAGTCTGTTATATAACAAACGATGAAAGTTCAGTTGAGTTACTGAGCTTTCATCGTTTGGTGTTTTATGCCATATTGGCGATTGTTACAGTTGGTTTATGGTCAGTTCAATTCGGCTGATTATTTCAGGAGCATGGGTCAAGGGCTCGCGGTCGTTCATTTCGAAGACGGTTCCGTCGGCAAAGAAACAGAACAATTTTGCTTCTTTGTACTTCAATGTGCAACAGAGTTGCTTGTTGTCTTTTTCCTCCCAATAAACATGGAGTTGCTTGTGCTGTTCTATTTCATGAGAAAGATAGATGGGTCTTCTCAGATGTTCTGCCAGCATCGTCCGGATCTCCACGAATTTCTGCAACAAACGAAAGAAGTGGATTGCCTTGAATATTTCCGAGTAATTGGCAATTTCATTCGCTACCGGTGTGTATTTACATGAGCGGATGGCATAGTCAATCGCCTGTGCCCGTTTGGTGGTATCCATCAGGATATTCTCACGGAAGAACTGATTCTTCTGGTAGTACCTGGCGGTTTTGTCATAACCGGGAAGAACCTTCTCTACAGCAGGGCGCAATGCTTCGTAGGTTTCATAATTGGTGCGAGCGAAACGGTCGGCCAGATGATACAGGAACCAAAGTTCAATACAGGGATGGCTTTCTATAAAGATAACTCCCTGCTTCTTGTATTTTTCTTTAGTCGCCAGATAGAGGTTGTATTGCTCCTTGTTGTTGACCAGCGTGTCTGTATCAATGACCAGGAACAACGCATCTGCCCGTTCCTGCGGCTTCTTCTTCAATTCCTTATCAATCAGTTTCAGATTCTGCTTGTAGGAACTCCGGCTATTCTTGGGTACCTCGGGTACCATGGAGAAGCGGAATCGGTTGTTTGTTCTCAATCCGTCAAAGTAGAACCATTCTGTAAAGCCTTCCCCGTAGATTTTGATTACCCGTTGGCGGAATTAAATTGGAAATATTATGTACCCAAAAGTTGTACATATC
>ERZ791829.1621-NODE-1621-length-12546-cov-2.898567_pt1 | contig 12546 bp, 10 predicted proteins | sample MGYA00510296_ERZ791829 | MGnify/ENA primary metagenome ERZ791829 (study PRJEB30046, sample SAMN00791973) | human gut metagenome | study: EMG produced TPA metagenomics assembly of the A metagenome-wide association study of gut microbiota in type 2...
TGAATCAACTATAATGTCTGAGTTTGTTGAAAAATTCATGGAGCAGAAGAAAAAAGGATGATTTCTAGACAACGGAAAGGGGAAGATAAATGAAGTCAGGAATTAAGTACGTTGACGGAATGGACTTGCATGGCGTAATTAAAGCCGGATTAGAGAATTTTGAACTGGATTATACTGGTTGTAAAAGTGCAGATATGATTCTTGAAAATGGTGGAAATATTGACGGAATTGCAATCAGTCTGTGTGATTTTACAGATAAAGGATTTTTAAAAGAAAATGCTTCGCAGATATTTAGGGATGCAATGTCTGTTGCAGACAGATACAATGCATATATTGTTATTGATACAGAAAATGTGAAAAAAGCGTCTGTTCTGGAACAGATTATTGACGAATGTGTCAATGAAATTGCTGCATCAGATGTTAATGTTTTTATAGAAAATGGTTATACGAATGATAATGGCAGATTCTATCATAATGATTATTCTGAAGGTTCAAGGCTTGTTGAACTTACAGATAAACTTAATCTGCTTGCAGGCTGTGATAAATTTGGAATCTGTATCAATGTTGGACATGCTAATCTTCTTGGTATAAACGTGAGGGATATGGTTAGAGTGTGCGGTAAAAAGACAGGTATAATGCATATTAACGATAACGACGGAAAAGGCGATTATCATCAGATGCCATATACATTTACGACAGGAAGAGGACTGCTTTCAACAGACTGGGGCAATATAATAGGCGATTTGTCAAGAACAGGATTTGACGGAAGATTTGTATTTAATGTTGAAGGCACATTTAAAAGAACACCGGCAAAGCTTCATAAATCAATGGCAGAACTTCTTGAGGCAATGTATGAAGAGTGGATTGAGAGCTGTTTTAAAACTGAAGAATATCTCGCGGCTGACGGAAAGAAAATTATTCTTTTCGGGGCAGGAAGAATGGCACTTAATTATATGCAGAACTGGGGAGACAAGTACCCGCCGGCATTTCTTGTAGATAATAATTCTGAAATCCATGGTCAGGAAAGATGGGGAATACCTGTGAAATCACCTGATGAAATCCTTAATGTTCCGGAAAGTGAGCGGAATGTGTGGATTTGCAATATGTATTATGATGCTATCGGAGCACAGCTTGACAGTATGGGTATTATATACAGATGCTATTGGGACCATTATTATATGTAGTAAGTTGCGAGGTGAAAAATGCTTAAAGTAGGAGTACAGACAAAGGGAATCCTTCCTGATATGCCGGTAGATAAAGGTTTTCAGTTTATTAAAGATGCCGGATTTGAAAAAGTTGACCTGAGTATAGATACATTTTTGAAAAATTCAGATTTATACGACGGTAATGTTAATAGATTTTTTGATGCTTCAGTAGAAGATTTGCTTGTATATTTCAATGATTACAGGATTGCAATGAAAAAGGCGGGGATTAGTCCGTCACAGATGCACGCACCATATCCGGTAAATGTTCTTGGAAGAGGAAAACAGAATGAATATATGCAGGGGAATGTAATACCTAAAAACATATTGATAGCGGAATTTTTAGGTGTTCCGTGGATGGTTGTTCATCCGTTTAAAATGCAGTATGTGTATGGAAAAGATGTTGAACGTGCGAAAAATATTGAGTATTTTAAGATGCTCATTCCATTGTTAAAGCAGTGCAATGTCGGAATCTGCTTTGAAAATCTTTATGAGGGTATCGGACAGAGACTCGTTGAGGGTGTGTGTGCTGACCCTGATGATGCCATATGGTATCTTGATACGTTAAATGATTATGCGGGAGAGGAATTATTCGGGTTCTGTCTTGATACGGGACATCTCCAGCTTGTAAAAAGAGACCCATATGAATTCATAACAAAACTTGGCAGCAGGCTGAAAGTGCTGCATCTGCACGAAAATGATGCCGTTGGTGATTTGCATCAGATGCCATATACATTCGGTGCAGATGAAAATGATGGACAGGTCTGGAACAGAATTTATAAAGGACTTAAAGAAATTAACTTTACCGGGACATTAAGTTTTGAGACATTTCCGACAATGAACAGTTTTCCTAAAGGAATGGCATCAAGTGTACTTAAAACAATCAATGAAATTGGCAGATATATGGCTTGTAAAATCGAAAACAGTTAAAAACGATTGGAGAATGATATATGAGAATCGGAATAATTGGAACGGGAAGAATTGCATCAAGATTTGCTGATACAGCATTTGCCGGGATTGAAAGTGCATATGTAAGCTGTGTATACAATCCTAAAATGAAAAGTGCTGAGAAATTTGCTATACAGCATAGAATAGAAAATTATACAGATAATCTTGAAGAAATTGCTATACTTGCAGATGCAATATATATTGCTTCGCCGCATGAGACACATTATCAATATGCAAAATATTTTCTGAATAATAAAAAACATGTGCTATGTGAGAAACCGGCAGCACTTTCAAAAACTCAGGCAGAAGAATTGTATACACTTGCAAAGGAAAATAAGCTGGTATTCATGGAAGCAGTAAAGACAGCTTATTGTCCGGGATTCCATGCAATGATGGCAGCTGCAAAGAGTGGAAAAATAGGAAGAATCATAGATGTTGAGGCGGCATTTTCCAGACTTACTCCTGTTAATACGAGAGAATATATGGCACAGGATTACAACGGAAGTTTCCTTGAGTTTGGTAGTTATGTATGTATGCCGGTGTTTGAACTTCTAGGATGCGATTATGATGACGTAAGATTCCATTCAATGCGGGCTGTAAACGGTGTTGATGCATATACAAAGGCAGTTTTTTCATTTGGCGGTAAATCTGCTGAAGTAAAGACAGGGCTTGGTGTAAAGACAGAAGGCCAGCTTATCATATCGGGAACAAACGGATATATTCTTGCCAAGTCACCATGGTGGCTTACAAAAGAATTTGAGGTCAGATATGAAGATGCGAACAAAAGAGAGGTATATAAATATTCATATGATGGTAGCGGATTACAATATGAGTTGAAAGCATTTATAAATAATGTAAACAATATAAATAAGATAAATGAATCTGACGATTCAGACAGCCAGTGCCGGAAGGTATCAATATGGACGGGTACAAAAGTCTGCACAAACCGTGAAATTTCAATAGCAACAGCAGATGTTATGGAAAAATTCATCGAGTGGAACAGACCACAGGTCCAAGAAAAACAGAAAGAATTGTTTGGCAAAGATATAAAAAAACCAAGAGTGTGGGCACACAGGGGCTGCTGCACGCTTTATCCTGAAAATACGCTCGAAAGCTTCAAGGCGGCTGCCAGGCTTAAAGGAATTACAGGTATTGAGCTGGATATACAGTTTAGTAGGGATAAGAAAATAGTTGTATTTCATGACGAAAATGCAAGTCGTGTTACGGGAATTGACAAAAATATAAAAGATTGCACACTTGATGAACTCAAAAGTTTCAAGATAACATCAAATGGCGGCAGATATGCACAGATTCCAACTTTGACGGAGGTTCTTGGACTTTTAAAACCATATTGTGAAAACAACGGACTGTTAATTAATATAGAATTAAAAACGAGCAAAGTACGTTATGAGGGAATAGAGGATGAAGCTTATAAGCTTGTAAAATCATATGGAATGGAAAAATATATTGTATGGTCTTCATTTCTGGAAGATTCGGTATCCTGCATCAAAAAGATAGATAAAGATGCAAAAACCGGCGTTTTAGCTGGCTCGTTAGAAGATTGCATAGCAATGGCACAAAAGACAGGTGCAGAAGCACTCCATCCATATATAGGTGGGCTTGTATTTGAACTGCCTGAGCATATGAAAGACATGCCGGTGCGGGCATGGAATGGTGAAGAACCGTTCTTTAAGGATGGAAGACCGTTGAAAGAACCTGACCTTAATAAATACAGGTTTTATGGGGCTACAGATATATTTACAAATATGCCGGAGAGGTATCTTGATGAACAGTGATTTTTTTAAAGAGGAAGTACGTGAAGGCTTTTGTATCAGTGCAGAGATGAAAAAAGTCTGGGCGGTCGAAATGAAAGTCCTTTCATTTGTCATAAGTGTTTGCAAAAAATATGACATACCCTATTTTGCGGATTACGGGACACTACTTGGGGCAGTAAGACACAAAGGCTTCATACCATGGGATGATGACATTGACATATGCCTTAAACGTTCGGATTATATGCGTCTTATTGAAGCATTTAAGAAAGAAAATAATACAGATTATGTATATAATGGATTTTATTTTTCAGATACAAGCGGTCAGCCGTTTATGAGTGTGTCTGATTATACAGGAGTTCCAATACCGGCTTCGGTGCAGGAAAAGTTCTTTGGATGTCCGTATGTTGCTGGAATCGATATTTATCCGCTTGATTATGTGCCGAGAGATTCAGAGCTTGCCGGACTTCAGCTTAATATGTATGTTGCATTGTACGATATTGCGATAAGATTTTATGAGATTTCCAGGCAGGAATTGGAAGATAATTTAGGGCAGATTGAGCAGATTTATAACGTGAAATTTGTTCGTGATAATACTTTAAGAGGTCAGATATGGCGGCTTGCAGACAGTATCGCAGCCATGTTTACCGAAGAAGAAAGCGATAAACTTACATTTCTTGCACGTAATGCACAGGGTGATGCCGGCTTTGGCTATAACAAAGAGTGGTATGATTCATCTGTGAATATGAAGTTTGAGGATATGGATATAGCGGTTCCGTGTGGATATAACGATATTCTTACAATGCTTTACGGTGACTATAAAGTTCCTGTATGTAACACAAGTTCACATAACTATCCGTTCTATGCGAAACAGAAAGAGTTTTTGCTGGAGAATGGGTATGAGGTGTAAATAAAAAAACAAAGGTTAAGAAAATAGAAAATAAGCCGATATATATATTAAATAGTATACTGAGATAGAAAGCCGTATCAAAAGGAGTTGTCCGGCGTTCAAGGATTCGCTGGTTTGGGGACTTTGCACGATGGGGTGGAGTCTCTTTTTTGATGGAAAGGGATAATATGAATATAGCTTTAGTTTTAGCAGCGGGCGTAGGACAGAGAATGCGTAATGGTGGTTTGCCAAAGCAGTTCTTAAAGTTGATGGGTAAGCCCATTATTATATATACGCTTGAGAAATTCGAACAATGTGATGAGATAGATAAGGTGGTTATTGCCTGCCATGGCAGCTATGTTGAGTATATGCAGAATTTGCTACATATGTTTCAAATTAAAAAAGTAGACAAAGTTGTGGTGGGTGGAACAGACCGACAGAGTAGTATATTAAAAGGTCTTGAGACAATACAAAGCATGGGTGCAGAAGAACAGGACATCGTTGTGATTCACGATGGGGTACGTCCCTTAGTTGATGTCAGAACAATTCGTGAAAATATAAGAGTTGCAAGCGAGTATGGCTGTGCAATTACAGTTCATCCGGTGACAGAGTCTGTTGTTATTACAGAAAATGAAAATGCAGGAATGAACGACTTTATGAAGCGGGCTGATACATATTCCATGACAGCACCACAGTCCTTTGCCTACGGAAAAATTCAGGAAGCATATAATACAATTGGTGCAATGGAAAATGATGGAATGCCGCTTTTGGATGCGGGAATGGTATATTCTAAGGTGCATGGGGATGTTCATCTGGTAAAAGAACAGGGAACTAACATAAAGATTACAACACCTGAAGATTTTTATTACCTGAAAGCAATTCTGGATTTGGAAGAGAATAAATATATATTCGGTTTATAGGAGAAAGATATAATGGTAGAACAAAGAGATGTGGAAATTATACTGAACAACCCAATTGATTGGGAACAATTCAGAAATAAAACTGTTCTTGTGACAGGAGCAACAGGAAGACTTGGAATGTATATTGTTGAAGCAATCAGTAAGGCAGATATAGATTGGAATCTGAATGTTACAATTATTGCACTTGCAAGAAGTCAGAAGAAGTTAGAGGAAGTATTTGGTGAATCATTACATTTGCCGAATATTCATACATTAGTGCAGGATGTGACAGAGCCAATCGAATGGGAAGGAGATGTACATTATATATTCCACACAGCAGGACTTGCGAGTCCACAGGATTTCACAAATCATCCGGTTGATACATTGTGGGGACATGTTCAGGGAACAAGAAATGTATTGGAATTAGCGAGAACACATAATGGTGAAAAAGTATTGTATGTTTCAACGGTTGAGATATATGGTGAATGGAAATCAGAAGATGGAATTAAAGAAACAGATATGGGCGTCATGAGATGTGATAATGCAAGAGCCTGTTATCCAGAAGCTAAAAGATTGTGTGAAACAATGCTTGCTACATATGAAGCACAGTACGGCATACAGTATGTCGGTGTTCGCCTTTGCCATACATTTGGACCAGGAATTGTACTTAATGATGGTCGAGCTTTTTCAGAATTTATCAGAAATGTACTTGAGGGAAAAGATATTGTGTTGCAGACAGATGGCAGTGCTGAGAGAACATATACATATGTAGCTGATGCAATTGGGGCAATGCTGTTGGCATTCACAAAAGGAAAAGAAAACTATTATAATATAGCTAATCTTGATAACTTGATTAGCATCAGAGATTTGGCAAAACTAATAGTAAATCTTGATCCAAAAGGAAAGTCAAAAGTAGTGTTTGCAGATGGAGTGGAACAGAAATTAAAATACCTTCCATTCAAATTAGGAATTATGGATGTGACAAGAATTAACCAGTTGGGTTGGAATCCACAGGTGGATTTGGAACATGCATTTAGATATACGATGGAATCATTTCAACAGAGAAGCTGATTATGAATAAAGAGAATATATATATTGCAAAAAGAATTATAAAATCAAAAATACAGAGTATACCATTTTACTTGTGCAGAGTGTTTTCAATTAACAAGAAAAAGATTGTATTCTGTTGTATAGAGGGCACGACAGGATATACATGTAATCCGAAGTATATTGCTGAGGAGCTGATTAGACAGAAAACAGAGTATGAACTGGTATGGCTGGTTAATGATACATCGAAGAAATTCCCAAAGGAAATTAAAGTGGTCAGGAACACGCTTTGGAATCGTGCATATCAGCTGACAACAGCCAGAATCTGGATTGATAACAGCAGAAAACAGCTTGAAGCAAGGAAGAGAAAAGGACAGGTTTACATTCAGACGTGGCATGCAAAGTTAGGGTTTAAACCAACCTGCCTTGATCGAGGAGCGTCCTTTTCAAAAATTGCGTATCTGGTGAGTAAACATGATTCAGATCTGGTGGATTACTGGTTGTCAAATTCGGATTGGTATGACAAGACATTAACGACAGGTTCGCTTTATAATGGGAAGACACTCCGAACAGGTTCGCCGCGATGTGATATTCTTGTAAAAGCAAAGAACACCCCGGGATTTAAGAGTGCTGTAAAAAGACAGATATGTGAAAAACAGGAGATATTGGCAGAAAATCAGGATGTGGAAGATGTACATTTTCTGATGTATGCACCGACATTTCGAGGTGGCAGTCAAGAGACAAATCGCAGTATTGAAGTGGGAGATCATTTTCCGGATTATAAGATGGTTAAAGATGCATTGGAGAAACGATTTGGAGGAACATGGTATATCTTATTGAGACTACACCCACAGTTAGTGGCAAGACATATGCAAAGTGGATGTAAGAGTGATTATATCGTAGATGTGAGCAGGGAAGATGATATGTATGAACTATTGGCAGGCTGTGATGCATTTATGACGGATTATTCAAGTGCAGCATTTGATGCGGCAGTGATGGAAATTCCTATATTTCTGTATTGCGACGATTATGATACATATGAGCAGGAACGCGGAAAATTGCTGTGGGACTTGAATAGTGATGCACTTCCATTCGTATTGACTACCAATAATTTGGAACTTCAGAAGAAAGTCGAGAAGTTTGATTCAGCTATTTATAATATGAGTTTGAAAAAAATGGTTATAGATACAAATATGCAGGAAGATGGAAAAGCGGCGAGAAAAGTTGTTGAACATATATGTTCTTCGTAAGAAAGAGATGAGGTGACAAGATGATAAAGGTTGTAATATGGGGATGTAGGGATGGAGAATATCTGTATCAGCAAATGCAAGAGTCGAATGCATGTAAGTATCAGGTTGTAGCTATGGCCGATAATGCATCAAAATATCAGGAAACAGAGATTCAGGGTGTACCGGTTATTAATTTAGACATATTATCAAAAAAATATCAAGCTGGAGAGGTTGACAAGATAATAATAACAGTGCGTAAGGGATATAGCAGGTATTGTATATTAAAGGAACTGCAACGCTCAGGTATTGAAATCACGGATATTATACTGATGCGGCCAAGTCCGTTCATCTTTAAATTACCGATTTGTTTTGACGAAGAAAATGAAATTTATAATAAACAATGGTATTTTGTAACGGAAGAGAATAAAGACACAGTTATTATTCACCATTTGGAATCAAATCTGGCAGATGGGTGCAATTTGAATTGTAAGGGATGCCTGCATTTTTCTAATTTATATAAAAGAGATGACTTTCCGGATGAAGACGCTATATTAGAAGGGATAAAAAGCATAGCCGGGCATTGTGAAGTTTTTCAGTTTCGTATACTGGGTGGAGAACCATTATTAAATAAGAATCTGCCCAATTTTATAATGAGACTTAGAGAGATATTGCCAAATACAGATATTGCTATTATTTCAAATGGAATATTAATTCCAAAAACTGAAAACGTACTGTTCGAAGTTATGAAAAAATGTAATGTGGGATTTATTTTGACATTATATCAACCCACATTGAAAATGAAGGATATGATTTATAATCGGCTTCTTGAAAATGGTGTTCCGTATGGCTCCCATGAGGCGAAAACAGAATTGTTTGAAAAATTTTTGCTGTTGGAGCCGGAGTCTGTTGATAAACATCCGTATAAAGCTTGTGAACCGCGTGGAATATTAGTGTTGAAAGAGCAGTTCTTATATCGGTGCCCGGTTGAAGCGTATATAGGGAAATATTGCGAGACATATGGTGTACATATGGATATCCCAGATGGAATAGATGTTTTGGATACGGATATAAAATGGGATAACTTGATAGATAAATTATATACAGAGCCGCGCTCCCTATGCAAATATTGTTCGAACAAGTCGGATTTTTATGAATGGGGAAATAGCAAGGCTGAGAAAATGGATTGGATTGTGGAGAATAAATAATGAAACGTTTAGATGGTAAAATTGCGTTGATTACAGGAGCAACATCAGGGATGGGAAGAGAAAGTGCTTTTCTATTTGCGGAGGAAGGCGCAACCGTAATCCTTGTTGGTCGAAATAAAGAAGCGGGAGAAACAATCGAAAGGACTATTATAGATAAAGGAGGGAGTGCCTGCTTTCTTGCATGTGATGTATCAAAAGAAGAAAATATAATTCGTTTGAAGGATGAAGTGACAAGCAGATTCGATAGACTGGATATATTATTTAACAACGCAGGAATATGGGTGACAAAACCTTTGGATAATATAAACGAGGAGAATCTGAGTAGAGTTTTCTCTACGAATTACAACTCTGTATTATTTATGATGAAGCATTTCATGGGGCTATTGAAGAAGTTCCATGGAGTAATATTAAATAATGCATCTATGGGCGGATGGGAAAATTATACAAATGGGAATAAGCAGTATATGTATTGTTCATCAAAGGCGGCAGTGATAAAAATCACAAAACTTGCTGCAAAGAGTAATGCTCCGGAGGTTCGTATCAATGCAATATGCCCAGGGCTGATTGTGACAGAGATTTTTGAAAATAGAGATTTTTCAAGGTTCGATGGAAAAGTACCAATGGGAAGAATGGGAGATCCGATAGAAGTAGCAAAGGTTGCATTATTTTTAGTATCCGATGAGGCTTCATACATTACAGGTGCGATTGTCCCTGTTGATGGGGGAGCATCGTTGACGTAGTAAAAGAATTTGCGATAGAAGATGGAGTGTATTTTGAACATGTATAAATTAAATAATGAAGATAAGTGATAATGGGAGTAGTGTTACATGAAAATATCGATAGTAGTTCCAATATACAATGTGGAAGAGTATTTAGAACAATGCATAGAAAGCCTTATAAATCAAACGTACAATAATTTGGAAATTATTTTAATTGACGATAGTTCAACAGATCATAGTGCGTTGATCTGTGAAAAATATGCAAAAGAAGATTCTAGAATTGTTTTTTTAAAAAATGAAAAAAATCAGGGAGTAGTATATACAAGGGGAGTAGGGTTTGAATATGCGCATGGGGAATATATTTCTTGTGTTGATGCAGATGATTGGCTGGATATAGACACATATAGTAAAATTGTTAGTATTATTTATGCGTATGCACCAGATATGATTATATATAATTATTATAAAGAATATAACTCTTATTCAGAGGAAATAAAAGAACAATTTTCAGAGGATCTTTATGAAGATGCAGATTATGAAAGATGTTTAAAGGAGAATCAGTTTTTTTATACACCATTTATATCACAGAGTTTATGTAATAAAGTTATAAAAACAGATTTAGTGAAAAAGTATGAAAAGAAAATGCCGAGAGAACTAAATATATTAGAGGATGCTTTATTATCACATAGTTGTTTGGTTAATGCCGAAAAAACATATTTTATAGACAAAAGTTATTATCATTATAGAAGTAGACCGGGATCTGCAGTGTTTAAAAACACTAGAAAGGAGTATGATAGTTTTATTACATATATAAAATGCATGACAGATATATTTTTAGAAAAGAAAATACCTTCACAAAAAGCAAGAAAAATTTATCTTGATCATATTTTCTATAATTTATTGTTATGCAATCCTGAAATGCTATTAGCTGTAAATGATTTTGGGAAATGCAAAGCATTTCCTCAGATAACAAAAGGTAAGAAGATTATTCTTTATGGAAAAGGTAGTATTGGTACAAAAATATTCAAAGCATTTGAAAAAAAAAATATTGTTCGTTTTACAGCATGGATTGACAGTTCAGATAAAAAGATGTTAGAAAAAATAAACCAAGAAACATTTGATTATATTTTGGTTGCAGTGGTAAATTCCAAAATTGTGAAGAATATAGAAAGATTGTTATGGGAGATGGGGGTGTCACCAGATAAAATACTTACATTTAACAGCATGGAGCGAAGTGAATATGTATTACCAAAGGAAATACGGGAAATATTAGGAACAGAATTAAAACAGCACTTATGATAAGGTGGGAATACGTTTGAAACAAGGAATATAGATTAGAAAAGCGAAAGTAAAACAATGTGTATTCATGATGCACAGGAGTTTTCGCAGGAAGGTGGATTATAAAAGTGAAAAATATGGATAAGGTACCCAAAGCGATAGCTATGTATCTTCCTCAGTTCCATAATGTGAAAGAAAACAACATGTGGTGGGGAGAAGGATTTACAGATTGGCGAGCAATGGAATGTGCAAAACCATTGTTTGATGGTCATAAGCAACCGAAGTGCCCTTTAAATAATTATAAATATGATCTTATGGATAAAAAAACTATGCAATGGCAGGCAGATTTGATGCATAAGTATCATGTTTATGGCTTGTGTTTTTATCATTATTGGTTTAAAGAAGGAAAAAAAATATTAGAAAAACCAGCCGAGAACTTGTTAAAGTGGAAAGATATAGATATGCCATTTTGTTTTTGTTGGGCAAATGAATCATGGGTAAGATCCTGGAGCAAACTGAATAATCAGAATGTTTGGGCAAGTCAATTTGAGACGAATTATAAAGGCGAAGATAAAAAAGGTGTTCTATTGGAGCAGGATTATGGTTGTGAGTTAGATTGGATTCAACATTTTAATTATTTAAAAGCGTTCTTTTCTGATCAGCGATATATTAAAAAAGATAATAAACCTGTGTTTATAATTTATCGACCTCTTGATATTGCGTGCATAGATGATATGTATGAATTATGGAACAAATTAGCAATTGAAGAAGGATATGATGGTATATATATGATTGGGGCATGTAGAAATGAAGAGTGTCCAAAGTTATTTGATGCCAGGTTCATTCAAGAACCGATGTCAACGATTAAAAAGTATTATAATGATAGATTCAATAATGTGAATAGGACAGAAGTCGCAAGATATGTGTCTTATGATGACATATGGAATACTTTGTTAAAGAATGAGCCGGTGGGGACAAAGACCTATTATGGAGGATTTACAGGATATGACGATTCACCAAGACGTGGAAACGCAGGAACTGTTATCTTTAATTCAACACCTGAGAAATTCAAAGTGTATTTGGCAGATTTATATGCAAAAAATGCAGTTGCAGGAAATGATTTTGTATTTATTAATGCATGGAATGAATGGGGAGAAGGAACATATCTTGAGCCGGATACAGAATATGGTTATGAATACTTAGAGGCCTTTTCTTATGCAGAAAACCATTATATGGAGGAAATGTATAAATATGAACAATCAGATTCTGATTCAGAAGAAGAAAGATTATTGGCACGATTGCAAGAAGAGAAAAAGCGTTATATAACAGAAAAATGTTTATTAGATAAATGGCTATAT
>ERZ791829.1625-NODE-1625-length-12524-cov-2.478787_pt1 | contig 12524 bp, 6 predicted proteins | sample MGYA00510296_ERZ791829 | MGnify/ENA primary metagenome ERZ791829 (study PRJEB30046, sample SAMN00791973) | human gut metagenome | study: EMG produced TPA metagenomics assembly of the A metagenome-wide association study of gut microbiota in type 2...
TATACGGGGATGGTGCACCGGGCGGCCGCCGAGCGGATCAAGGCCGGCGGTTTCGCATTCCCGGAGTCCCGGCGGTTCGTCGTGGCGGGCTTCAACGCGCTCTCGGAGTGCGAGAAACGGCTTTTCAAGTTTCTCTCCACGGCTGCCGAAACCGATTTCTACTGGGATTACGATACTTATTATACGGACAATGCCGACCAGGAGGCCGGTATGTTCCTGCGTGAGAACCGGATCCTGTTTCCCGCCCGGCGCGAACTTCCGCACGATCATTTCCGGTCGCCGAAGCGAATCGAAGCGATTTCTACGGTATCGAACGCCGTGCAATGCAAGTACGTGACTTCGATCCTGCGGGATCTGGCTGCCGAACAGGGGCCGCTGGGGAAGGAGACTGCCGTCGTGCTCACGGACGAAAACCTGTTGCTGCCCTTGCTGCACGCTCTGCCTGCGGAGATCGGAAAGGTGAATGTGACGATGGGCTATCCGCTGAAACAGAGCCTTTCCTATTCGTTTGTTGAACGATTGATCGAACTGCAAAACCATGCCCGGCAGAAGGAGGGCAAACCGCTTTTTTACCACGCCGACGTGCTGGGACTTCTGTCGCACCCTTATATCCTCGAAAGCGACCCCTCCCGGATCGTCCGTATGCAGGAGGAGATCGTCCGAAACCGGCGTATCACGGTCGCGGCGGAGTGGCTGGCCTGCACGCCGTTGCTTGCTACGCTGTTCCGGAGCGTCGAGGGGTGGCGCGGATTTTCGGACTACCTGCTGGCGGTGATCGCGCAGATCGCCCGGATGCCTTACGAAGATACGGAGGCACGCCGCCACGTAGAGTTCCTGAACGTCATTTCCGAAGAGGTGATAAAACTTCGCAATTCACTGGATAATTGTGAAATAGAATTGTCTATATCGATCTATGCTTCACTTCTTCGCCGACACCTGCAAACCCTGCGTATTCCCTACGAGGGAGAGCCTTTGGAGGGAATTCAGGTCATGGGTATCCTCGAAACCCGCAACCTCGATTTCCGCAACGTCATTTTGCTCTCGATGAACGACGACAACTTTCCCGGCAGCGTCGTGACCGGTACTTCGTTCATTCCCTACAACCTGCGGGCGGCCTATGCCTTGCCTACGCCGGAGCATCACGAGGGGGTTTACGCCTACTATTTTTATCGTTTGCTGCAACGGGCCGAGAACGTGCGGATGCTCTATTGCGCTCATGCCGATGACAAGACCACCGGCGAACAGAGCCGTTACATCTATCAACTGGAGTACGAAACTCCCTTCGAGATCCTCCGCCGGGAGGTCGGTATCGATGTCAATCGGATGGAAACCCTGCCGATCGAGGTCCCCAAGCAAGGGGAAACCGCCGAAAAGTTGGCCCGCTTCCTCGCGCCGGACGATCCCGTGCGGCTGTCGCCTACGGCTTTTTTTCGGTATGTGGCTTGTCCCCTGCGCTTCTATTTTCACTCCGTGGCCCGGTTGGAGCCAGACGACGAGATTTCGGAGGAGGTCGATGCACCGATGTTCGGTACGATTCTCCATGCGGCTTTGCAGCGGCTCTATGCTCCCTTTGTCGGGAAGACCGGCTACGGAGAGGCGTTGCGTGCGCTGACCCGTTCGTCCGAAGTGGAGAAGGCGGTAGTTGCGGCCATCAATGAAAACTATTTGCAGGATGTTGAAGCGACGGTTGAGGATTATAGCGGTAATCTGTTGTTGGTCAAAGATATTGTAATCCGCTATATTCGGGGCGGCGTATTGCCTTACGACGCCGCGCATGACGATTTTACGGTCGAAGGACTCGAGGAGCGGATCGGGCAGGAGTTTGCGTTCGAAAGCGCCGGAAAATCCCTGCGTGTGGTCTTCGGGGGCCTGGCCGACCGGATCGACCGCCTGCCGGACGGTACGCTGCGGGTCGTGGACTATAAGACCGGCGAACCGCACCTCGATTTCCAGGGGGTCGAAGCGCTCTTTCGTGGAGAGGCCAAACAGCGTCAATCCAATATTTTACAGACGTTGCTCTATTCGATGATGCTTTTCCATTCGCGGGGGGTGGATGCCGAGCCGACGCTCTATTACGTGCGGGCCATGCACCGGGACGACTATTCGTCCCGGCTCGTCGATCGGGAGTTGGGGCGCACGGGCGTACGCTATTCCGAATACCGCGAGCCTTTCGAACGGCTGTTGCGCGAAACCCTTGCCGAGATGTTCGATCCGGCGATTCCGTTCCGTCAGTGCGAGGATGCCGAGCACACCTGCCGCTATTGCGATTTCCGCGAGATCTGCAAACGCTGACGCGAGCGTGCCGCAGCGATTTTCTTCGTGTCGTCTTTTCGGAAAGGCAATTACATTTTCAATCTGCCCCTTGTCCGACAATCGCTTTTCGCGGCTGGTGGCCGCGTTCATAATTCTGCTCCAGAATCCCCTCTTCGGAGGGAGCTTGGGCTACTGCGCTCCCGAAGAGGTGTATATGAAAGTGTATAATCACGTTCGGAAAATCAGTCTGCAGCCTGTAAATACCGGCCATAGAGCGCCTCATATCTTGATCCGATTCATTGACGGACGGTGCGAGCGTATTTCCGACGATATGCGGGATCGGCTCGGAGAACCGCTTTTGCGGGAGGGTCGGTCAGTTCGCAGCGGATTTTTCGCGGGATGCCTGTAAATACTCCCGCAGGATTTTTTCGAGTTCCGTCGTGCCGATATCGACTGTTGAAGCCGTGATTGCGTAGGGTGATCCGAAACGCTTCATTTGCCAGCGCATAAGCTCTTTGGCAATCCGGTTTTTCTCCTCGTCGATCGCCCGGTCGGGATCGTGGAGTTCGATCCGGATGAATTTCTGCCCGTAGGTTCGGAATACGCTGAAAGCCGCAATGCGCTGCCACTCGATCGTGAGGTAGATCCCTTTTGCCGGTACGTAAATCCGCAGACTGTCCGGAGTCAGCAGCAGGGTCGGCTTGTTTCGGAAGAAATTTTTCAGCAGCACGATGAACAAGATGCAGATACATCCTCCGAAGAAGACCGCTCCCACGATACCGATGACCAGCCCGACCTTTCCATGCGGCTGTACGATGACGAGCAGGCAGGAGAGGGTCGTCATGATCGCTGCGGCGAGCGTTGTGCCCAGCAATTTGCGGTGGCTGGGATAGATAGCCGTTTCTTTTTTCATTCGCGATTCGAAAAATTAGTCGAAGGACTGCATGCCCGACTGGGCGATGCGGATGATCCGCTGGTACTCGACGGGTGAGAGTTCCATGAAGAAGTAGTGGATCGGATCGACGCGCATGCCGTTGTGCCGCACCTCGTAATGCAGGTGGGGTGCGATCGAAAGTCCCGTGTTGCCCGAAAGTCCGATGATGTCGCCGCGACGGACCTCCTGCCCGCGGCGGACATTGACCGCCAGCAGGTGACTGTACGAGGTTTCGTAACCGTTGCCGTGATCGATGACGATGGTGCGGCCCGCCGTAGAGCGCGTGGCGATCTCCTTCACGCGGCCGTCCGCCGTGGCGAAGACGCGCGAACCTTCGGGCACCGTGTAATCGACGCCCTGATGGGATTGCAGGGTGCGGTAGAAGGGGTGGATGCGCATGCCGTAGGAGGCGGTGAGCAGCGTGAGCTGCTGGTTGATAACGGGCTGTATGGCCGGAATCCGGTTGCGGCCGTCGCCGACCGTATCCAGCAGACGTTGCAGTTCGAGGTACGATTCGTTGAGCTTGGTCAGCGTCGCTTCGGATTGTCTGACCTTCTCTTTGAGTTCCAGGATGATCTGACGGTCGGATTTGTCCAGCAGGCTTTCGTACGTTGCGAGCCGCTTGGTTTCGTATTCGGTGTCGAAATCGTAAGGATCGGATTCGAAGAGGATGTTGAAGACGTTGCGGTCGCGCTCGGAAACATTTTCCATCACTGTGCGCAGCGAGTCGTAGCGGGCTTCGAGCCGGGTGTATTCGTCCCTCAACTGATCGGTGGAGTGCTTGAGCTCGTATTCGACGGGCGTGTCGAAGAAGAGCGAAAACCCGACGTAGTAGAGGATGGCTGCGCCGAACCACACCAGCACGTGAAACGTGATGCGGATCGCCTTCTGTTTGGGCGTGCGCGGTGTGGCGTATTTGATCGGTCTGCGGGTTCTTGCCATGTTATTCGTCGAAGGTGTCGAGGTTGAGCTCCTGCATCTGTTCCATCAGGCGCTCGTACTCCTCGTTGGTCATATTGCGGTTGAAATAGTTGATCGGATTGACGACCTGTCCCATGTGAATCACCTCGTAATGCAGGTGGGGGCCGGTCACGCCGCCCGTGTTGCCGACCTTGCCAATCAGTTGTCCGCGTACGACCTTCTCGCCGGGCTTGACGAAGATCTGGCTCAAGTGGGCGTAGCGGGTCTGGTAGCCGTACTGGTGGTTCAGGAGGATCTGCTTGCCGTAGCCTCTGCGGGGCTGTCCCAGGTCGGTGGACTGTACCGTCGCGTCGCCCGTGGCATAGACGTTGCTGCCGATGTTGGCCGCCAGGTCGATGCCTTTGTGCAGGATGCGCCGGTGGTAGATCGGGTGGTTGCGGTAGCCGAACGGCTCGATGCCGTGGCGCAGGGCCTGACGGTCGATGGGCCAGATGGCCGGGATCGCCGTGGACATGTTCTCCTTGTTCTTGGCCAAGATTTGCAGCTCGTCGAACGAAACGGAGGTGCGGTAGAGCTGGCGGCCGAAAGCATCGAGCTGCTGCCATGTGCCGATCATCAGCGGGGCGTAGTCGTCGCCCGTCAGCGGGGCGTATTTGGACGCCGGATAGGGGGTATAGATGCCGCCGATGTTCAGGGTGTCGGCCGAGAACAAAGCCCGGTAAACGAAGTTGTCGCGGTGGTGTATTTCGTCCAGTTTGCGCTGCTCCGCGCGGATCTTGTCCTGAAGGAGCCGGTATTTGAAGACCAGCTCCGAATTTTCGCGCAGGATGCGGTACATTTTCGGCGTGTAGAAGACATTCGCGAAGACGACGTTGACGATCGATACTGCGATGAAGATGATGAGGATCTTGCGAATGACACGGTAGGTACGCAGGCGGAACGGGACCGTGACCACCTCATGAGTGGCCGAAACCACCTCACGGGTCAGGGCGTGGGGATCGAACGTCTGCTTTTTTCGTGCCATGATCTGAAAAACTCCTTGGAAGTGATGCAAAATTAAGGTAAAATATGTAATTTTGCAATCTTGTAACTTCTTTAAGTTTCGCGGATTCGAGCGGATGACAGCCTGAGCGCAGGCAGCCGGAATCTGCGGAATGTGTCTTATGAACAACGCAAAGAATTGAAAACACAGTATATGGAATCCAACAAAATTCGTCAGGCTTTCCTCGATTTCTTCGCAGGGAAGGACCATGTGATCGTACCGTCGGCACCGATGGTGGTGAAAAACGACCCGACGCTGATGTTCACCAACGCGGGTATGAACCAGTTCAAGGACATTTTCCTCGGGAATATTCCCCGTCCCTATCCCCGGGCCGCCGATACGCAGAAGTGTCTGCGCGTGTCGGGTAAGCACAACGACCTGGAGGAGGTCGGCCATGACACCTACCATCACACGATGTTCGAGATGCTGGGCAACTGGTCGTTCGGCGACTATTTCAAGAAGGAGGCGATCGGCTGGGCCTGGGAACTGCTGACCGGGGTGTACGGACTGGACAAGAGCCGTATGTACGCTACCGTGTTCGAGGGAAGTCCCGAAGACGGGGTGTCGTTCGACCAGGAGGCTTACGACATCTGGCTGCAATACCTGCCTGCGGACCACATCATCCGCGGCAACAAGCACGACAACTTCTGGGAGATGGGCGACGTAGGCCCTTGCGGACCTTGCAGCGAGATCCACTACGACCTGCGCGACGAGTCGGAGATCGCTGCCGTGCCGGGCCGCGAGATGGTCAATCAGGGCAGCCCGCTGGTGATCGAGATCTGGAACCTGGTCTTCATGCAGTTCAACCGCAAGGCGAACGGTTCGCTCGAACCCCTGGCGGCCAACTGTATCGATACGGGCATGGGTTTCGAACGCCTCTGCATGATCCTGCAAGGGAAAAAGTCGAATTACGATACCGACGTGTTCCAACCTACGATCCAGCGCATCGCCGCCATGTCGGGCAAAACGTACGGCGCGGATGAGAAGTGTGACGTAGCCATGCGCGTGGTCGCCGACCACCTGCGTGCCATTTCGTTCTCGATCGCCGACGGACAGCTGCCGTCGAACGTGAAGGCGGGCTACGTGATCCGCCGCATTCTGCGTCGCGCCGTCCGGTACGGCTATACCTACCTGGGCTTCAACGAGCCCTTCATCTGCCGACTGGTGGCCGGTCTGGTCGATCAGATGGGCGGGCAGTTCCCCGAGCTCAAGGCCCAGCAGACGCTGATCGAGAAGGTGATCGAGGAGGAGGAAAGCTCCTTCCTGCGTACGCTCGCTACGGGCATCAACCTGTTGGACGGCGTGATGGCCGAGGTTCGCAAGAGCGGCGGCGAACGCATCTCCGGCAAGGACGCTTTCCTGTTGTACGATACCTACGGATTCCCGATCGACCTGACGGAGCTGATCGCCCGCGAGCAGGGGATCGAGGTGGATCTGGAGGCCTTCGAGAAGGAGCTGCAGGCGCAGAAGGAACGTTCGCGCAACGCTGCGGCGGTCGATACCGACGACTGGAAGGAGCTGATCCATATCAAGCAGAGCGAGTTCATCGGTTACGATACGCTGAGCGCCGAGGTGAAGATCGCCCGCTACCGCCGTGTGTCCTCCAAAGGACGCGTTTCCTACCAGTTGGTGTTCGACCGCACTCCGTTCTACGGCAATTCCGGCGGTCAGATCGGCGATATCGGCTATATCGAAACCGCCAACGAACGGATCCCGGTCGTGGCTACCGAGAAGGAGAACGGCCTGATTATCCATATCGTGACCCAACTGCCCGAAAATCCCGAGGCGACCTTCATGGCCGTCGTGGATCCGGAGAAACGTCAGGCGGCTGCCAACAACCATACGGCGACCCATCTGATGCATGAAGCGCTGCGCAAGGTGCTCGGTACGCACGTCGAGCAGAAAGGTTCGCTCGTGACGCCCGAATACCTGCGTTTCGACTTCTCGCATTTCCAGAAGGTGACGCACGAGGAGCTGCGCCGGGTCGAGCAGCTGGTCAATCGCGCCATTCGCGCGAACTATCCCCTCGAGGAGAAACGCGACGCCACCAAGGAAGAGGCTGCAGCGGCCGGGGCGATGATGCTCTTCGGCGAGAAATACGGCGACCGGGTGCGTATGGTGCGCTTCGGCACCTCGGTCGAGTTGTGTGGCGGTACTCACGTGAACGCTACGGGTAATATCGGGTTCTTCAAGATCCTGAACGAAAGCGCCATTTCCGCCGGCGTGCGACGTATCGAGGCCACGACGGGGGCGAAGGCCGAGGAGGTGATCTATGCGGCCGAAGATACGATGCGCAACGTGGCCGATTATCTCAATAACCCGCAGATTCTCCAGTCGATCAAGAAGATCATGGAGAGCAACGAGGCTTTGAAACACGAGATGGAGGCCATCCGCCGCGAACAGGTGGCCGAGTGGGCCGCAAAGGTCGTCGATTCGACGCCCGAGCGTCACGGGATGCGGCTGATGGCTACGCAGACCGACCGCCGGCCGGATTTCATCAAGGACCTCGCTTTCGCCGTGCGTTCGCGTTCGAAGAATATCGTACTGGTGATCGGATCGATCAACGACGGCAAGCCGACGCTCACCGTCGCTTTGGGCGACGATATCGTGGCGCAGGGAGTCAATGCCGGTGCCGTGGTGCGCGAGGCGGCCAAAGCCATCAACGGCGGCGGCGGCGGACAGCCTTTCCTGGCGACGGCCGGCGGTAAGAACCCCGACGGCATCCAGGCGGCTATCGACAAGGCCGTAGAACTGATTGTGGAACAAGTAAAGTAATGTTTCGGATGAGTAATCGCAAAGTATTGCTGATGATCCTCGACGGTTGGGGCATCGGCGACGGACAGAAGGGGGATGTCATCGCACAGGTGCATCCTGCCTATATTTCGGAAATGACCCGTAAATACCCTCATGCGCAGTTGCGTACGGACGGCGAAAACGTCGGCCTGCCCGATGGGCAGATGGGCAATTCGGAGGTGGGGCACCTCAATATCGGTGCGGGCCGGGTGGTCTATCAGGATTTGGTTAAGATCAACCGGGCCTGCCGCGACGATTCGATCCTGAAGAATCCCGAAATCGTGAAGGCGTTCGAATACGCCAAATCGAACGGGGTGAGCGTGCACCTGATGGGATTGGTTTCGGACGGCGGGGTGCACTCGTCGCTGGATCACCTGCTCAAATTGACGGACATCGCCGATAAATACGGTATCGAACGTACCTACGTGCATTGCTTCATGGACGGCCGCGATACCGATCCGTACAGCGGCAAGGGATTCATCGAACGGCTGGAAAAGCACATGCGGGAACAATCGACGGGCGTCGTGGCATCGATCGTAGGCCGTTATTACGCGATGGACCGCGACAAGCGTTGGGAGCGTGTGAAGGTGGCCTACGACCTGTTGGTCGAGGGCAAGGGCGAACATTCGTCCGATATGGTGCTGGCGATGCAGAAGTCGTACGACGAAGGGGTGACCGACGAGTTCGTGAAGCCCGTCGTGCGGATCGACGAGGACGGCAATCCGATCGGTATGATCCGGCCGAACGACGTGGTGATCTTCTTCAACTACCGGAACGACCGGGCCAAGGAGCTGACCATCGTACTCACACAGGAGGATATGCCGCAGCAGGGCATGCACACGCTGCCGCTCTACTATTGCTGCATGACCCCCTATGACGCCAAGTTCGAGGGGCTGCATATCCTGTTCGACAAGGAGAACGTGGCCGACACGATTGGCGAGTATGTCGCCCGGCAGGGGCTTTCGCAGCTCCGTATCGCCGAAACGGAGAAATACGCTCATGTGACCTTCTTCCTGAACGGAGGCCGCGAGGAGGAGTTCGAGGGCGAGGACCGCATTCTGGTCGCTTCTCCGAAGGTGGCGACTTACGACCTTCAGCCCGAGATGAGCGCTTACGAGGTGGCCGACAAGCTGGTCGGGGCACTCGACAGGCAGAAATACGATTTCATCTGCCTGAATTTCGCCAACGGCGATATGGTGGGGCATACGGGAGTTTATGAGGCGATCGAGAAAGCGGTGAAGGCTGTCGATGCGTGCGTGGCCAAAGTCGTCGAGGCGGCCCTTCGCAACGGGTACGAGGTCGTGCAGATCGCCGATCACGGCAACGCCGACAATGCGGTCAATGCCGACGGCACGCCCAATACGGCCCATTCGCTCAATCCGGTGCCGATCGTCGTGGTTTCCGACCGCGTGAAAACGGTCCGCGACGGTATCCTGGCCGACGTAGCCCCTACGGTCCTCGACCTGATGGGGCTCGAAAAGCCCGAAGCCATGACAGGACATTCGCTGGTGGAATTTAAGTAGGGGAACTCTTATAGATGATATAGAGCGGATTCTATATCGATTTTGATTTGCACTGAAAAACATTTGTTTTTCAGTGCAAATCTTTTTTAGAGGATTCGGGAGGATTTATTCCCGAATATTTTGTATTTTTCATAAATGATGTTATATTCGTGAAGGGTATTTTTTTGAATTTTAATTTAATGCCTATGAAAAAGTTTATCTGTTGCGTTGCGGCGCTTTCAGCATTGATCTTTTCGAGCGGTTGCGGCGACGACGAGAAGCAGGTCGAACCGGTCGATGAATATTGGATCGAATGGAAAAATGAGAGCGATTATCGAATCGATTTCTTTTATGTAGAAGGAGGGTATCGGTGGCATGACGGGATTAATCGTGGAAAGTATGTTTCCGTGCGGGTGTCCGGCTCACCGGAAGGTTTGTCGGACTATATCGAGGGACGGGAAACATTTGTGTGGTATGAGCAGTTCGTGGTCGATGGCGAAACGTATGCATATATGGAAAACTACGACCCATCGGGGTCGGGTAATTCCGCTGTGCCAAAGGGTTTGCAGGACGTGCAGCGCTATACTTTGGTAAATAAGGAGAAAAACGGTAGTCCGGCTTTGGTTTGGGTTTATACTTTCACCAATGCCGATTACGAGGCGGCGAAAGCCCGAGGTGCGGTTCATATCGAACACGTGGGGATACGCGACGTGAAGTGACAGTAAAAGGAGGTGTTCTGCTGCGGAACGGAAAAAGTCGTTGAAACGACCGGTGTTCGATTCGGCAGGCGGAAACTTTGTAATAGAAAAATCGAAGCAAACCCCGGACTGAACTTAAGTTCAGTCCGGGGTTTGCTCATTCGGTCGCTTCGGCGGCGTTTTACTGTCGCTGTTCGGCCAAAAAGGTTTCGATATTCCGTTCGATGCAGCCGACCAATGTTTCGAGTGCTTCGACCGGGGCCCAGGCCGTGTGGGGCGAGAGCAGCGGCCGGTCGGGGTCTGTTACACGCAGCAGGGGGTTGTCCGGCGACATCGGCTCGCGCGAGAAGACATCGATTCCGGCACCGGCCAGCCGCTTGTTGTCGAGCGCATCGGCGAGGGCCTGCTCATCGACGATGCCACCTCGGGCTACGTTGATCAATAGGGCCGAAGGTTTCATCAGGGCCAATTCCCGGGCTCCGACGAGGCCGCGCGTGCGGTCGTTCAAGGGAGCGTGGATCGACACGATGTCCGACCAGCGGAGCAGTTCGTCGAGCGGCATGGCGGGGTAGGGTTCCTGCCGTTCGACACCCGAAGTCGAAGTATAGGCGATCTGGCAGCGGCGACTTCGGCGACCTTGTGCCCGATGGCTCCCAGGCCGATGATACCCCAGCGTTTGCCGTAGAGCTGGTGGAGCGGCCGTCCGAAATGGAACGGAGCGTCGGATGCGGCGTATTCGCCGCTCTTGACGTAGCGGTCGTAGTAGATGCTCTGCCGCAGCAGGGCGATGGCGGCACCGATCGTCGTTTCCGTCACCGCATGGGTGGAGTAGCCGACAGCGTTGCGGACCTCAATCCCGCGTTCGGCGGCGGCTTCCAGATCGACGTTGTTCATACCGGTAGCGGCGATGCAGATCAGTTTGAGCTGCGGCAGCACCTTGATAGCTTCGGCCCGCAGGGGGACCTTGTTGGTGATGACGATGTCTGCGTCGATACAACGCTCGGCTATTTCACCGGGCGTCGTTTTTTCGTAGCCGGTATAATTTCCCAGTTGCTTGATGCGGGAGAGGTCGATTCCTCCCAGGCTGTACTCATCTAAAAATACGATATTCATAGTTGCGGTTTTATTTCGGGTCTTGTTTCGGTATGTGCATCCGCCGAAGCAGGGGCCTCGCCGAATAAGACCATCATTTTTTGTACCATTGTCTGCGGATCCGTGGTGGTACCGGGTACGGGAAACGGAGGTGTTTCCGCAGTTTCCGGTACGGATCGGGATTGCCGGGGCCTCGACGGAACAGTCGTAGGTTCCGCGTCGCAGCCGGCGGGCTTGTCTCCGGACCGGACACGGGCGATCTCGTTTGCGGACTGTATCGTCCATCTGTCGTGACCGGCGGATTACGGAGCTGCCTCGGCTATGCTTGTTCGCATCGTTCGCCGCTGTTTTGCAAAGATACGAATAAGCCGAGCGCAAAAGCAATTTTTATTTGCATTTTGCCGAGGCGGAGTATCTAAGACGAAGTCAAAGATACGAAAAGATGGACACTAAGCCAAACTTGGTTGAGTTTGTCCGATTCATATCTTAAAAACAAAGATACTAAAAGCCGAGAGAAAACGGGAATTGTTCCCGTTTTCCGAGGCGCAGCCTATTTAACCGAGGCTATGTCAAAGATAATAATATTTCGAAAAACGGATCTAACCGCTTCTGGATGGTCATAAATCCGTTCCGACAGCCGTTTGAGCGGTTTTCTTGTACGCGGGACGGCTGTTGCGGTCCGCTTACAGCTCTCCGATCACTCCCCGGACGACTACCGAGGCGCAGCCTATGCCGAAGAGGGCGGGCAGGTAGGAGATCGTGCCCGTGTTGGATTTCTTGTTCTGTTCTTCGCAGAGGATCGTCGCGCCTTCGCGTACCGGTTCGGCGGAGAATACGGCTTTGAAGCCGCTGCGTACTCCGGCTTTGTGAAGCCGTTTGCGCAGCATGTGGGCCAGCGGGCAGTGGTGGGTGCGGGAGATGTCCTCGATTTCGAGCCGCGTGGGGTCGGTTTTGGCTCCGGCGCCCATCGAGCTGACCAGGGGAATGCCGCGTTTCAGCGCCCCCAGGATCAGCGCCAGCTTGGGCGAGAGGGTGTCGATCGCATCGACCGCGTAGTCGAACCGTGCCGAGTCGAGCAACAGGTCGGTTTCTTCGTCCTTGATGTATTTATCGACTACGTGGAGTTCGAGTGTCGGGTTGATGTCCCGCAGCCGCTCGGCCAGCACCTCGGCTTTGGGCCGTCCGACGGTCGAGTGGAGGGCCACCAGCTGGCGGTTGATATTGGTCGGATTGACCGTGTCGGCATCGGCGACGGTCATGCGCCCCACGCCTGCCCGGACGATCATCTC
>ERZ791829.1641-NODE-1641-length-12398-cov-8.326582_pt1 | contig 12398 bp, 9 predicted proteins | sample MGYA00510296_ERZ791829 | MGnify/ENA primary metagenome ERZ791829 (study PRJEB30046, sample SAMN00791973) | human gut metagenome | study: EMG produced TPA metagenomics assembly of the A metagenome-wide association study of gut microbiota in type 2...
CCAGGATTCTTCTCAAAAAATTGTGTCTCATGCTGTTCCTTTCGGCTGAACAGTAACCTTTCGGCTGCTGTTGTATTTTTCGTTCATTGTATTTCTTCTATTAATATGGTATTATAGCATGTAAAGCACAATATGAATATTAATTTTTTCACATACCATTATTGGGGGAATATTCAGGCATCTGGTGTCTGGATATGGTATAAAAAAGCCTGATAATCATCACAGGGGGAGGATTTACCTATGCAATTTGTAAAAACAGCAGATTTAAAACCCGGCATGAGACTTGCAAAACCAATCTACAATAAGATGGGTGTTCTTCTTTATGAAAGAGACACACTTTTAACCATGCAGGGTATTAACAGTATCGAAAACTTTGGTCTGATCGGTATTTTTATTCTTGAGCCGGCAGAGCCGGTACCGCCTCTTTCCAGAGAGGATCTTGAATTCGAACAGTTCCAGACGATATATGTTTTTAAACTAAAAGAAAATATGGATCGTCTGCAGGCCAATCAGGCACCTGTTTCGCTGAGCGATCTCGTCCGGGACATCCAGACACATTACGGCAGTCTTGATCACAAATTAAATTTTGCACAAAACCTGCGAAGTTCTGCAGATTTTGTTTACAAACATTCCATCAGTGTCGGCATTCTCTGTGCGATGATCACAAATCAGATGCATCTGCCTGCTGCAGAACAGACAGCCCTTATCACAGCTGCGCTTCTCTACGATTTTGGTTATCTGTATGTACCACAGACAGTGTTAGACAAGGGGGATGACCTTACAACAGCAGATAAGGATTTTATCCAGCTCAACTTAGAGCGCGGTTATGAAACGCTCCGCCCGGACCGTGGTGATTATAAATTCCCGGTACATACGCTTGATATCATCCAGCAGATCATTTTTAAAAACAGCCGTACTTTAAAAGTCAAAGAACCGGCAGACAATATCCGTCTTCTCGTCGATATTTTAGCAGTAGCGGACGAATTTGACCATCTGACCGCAATGAACATTAACAAACCGCCAATTTCAGAAATTGCTGCCATGGGACGTCTGAAAAAGGATAAAGCCACCTACAATCCGCTCGTACTTTCCGCTTTAGCAGAATGTATCCATATTCTTCCGACCGGTGCATGTGTTGATCTTTCCGATGGAGAAAAAGCCCTTGTGCTTGCAGAAAATCCGGCTGATTTTCTTCATCCGATGGTACTGAAGTTTTCCACAAACATGATATACGATTTAAGTGACCCGGTGATCAGTAAATCTTTAAAGATCACAGATATCATGAAAACTATGGACAACCGCATCGCTTTAGACAAAGATTCTGTCAAACAATTTGTCTCTGATGCCTATATCAAAGAAACGGCAGACCGTTTCCGCAAGGTTAAACTTCAGATTGCCCAGCACAAGCAAAGTGAGCTGGAACAGAAAGCTGCAAGTGCTTTAATGAGCAGTGCTTCCGTGATCCCACAGAATGCCGGCACAGAAAAATCACTGACACAAAAAAAGACACGCAAAAAAATGAAACTTCGTTAATAATAGAATACGCACTCCGCAAATATTCCATTACGATAAAAAAGAAAGACATGGCAGGATTTCCGATCACTGTCATGTCTTTTTTCTGATGAACTAGAGATATTTTTTCAGCACCTTCCGTACTGCACCCGGTCCTTCTAACATCTCTTTAAACATTTTTATTACTTTTTCCGCAATTCCTGCCTCATAAAGATCACATCCAAATAAAGTATCATTTGATAAAATGTCAGAAAGTTTTCCATCTGCACTGTCCGGATCTGATAAATGGACATCTTTCAGTTTCTCCTGCATAACCGAAAGCATTGGATCACTGCTTGGTGTAAACTCTTTTCCTGCATCATCTACTGCAAGAAGGTAACGGAGCCATCCGGCAATCACAAGCGGGATTCCTGTCAGTTCGTTTAAATCTTTTCCTGCTTTACAGTAGCTTTTGATCGTCTCTCCAAAGCGGATCGCAAGTTTCTGACTCGTGTCAGTTGCAATTCTCTGTGGAGTATCCGGAATAAACGGATTTGGGAGACGTTTGGTCAGCACCTCATCTAAAAACTTCTCCGGACTTAAGATCTTAGGATCTGTAACTACAGGCATACCTTCTTTTTTGCCGATCAGTTCTACTAATTTCTTTAACTCTGTATCTTTCATTTCAGCAGCAATGCTCTCATAACCAAGCATACATCCATATACTGCAAGTGCTGTGTGAAGCGGATTTAAACATGTCGTCACTTTCATACGCTCGGTATCATTGACCGTATCGCGGTCTGTCATATATACACCTGCTTTTTCAAGCGCAGGTCTGCCGTTCGGGAAACGGTCTTCCACAACCAGATACTGTGGTTCCTCTGCATTGACAAATGGTGCGATATATGTATTTTTTCCGGTAATGACAGGTGCCATTTCTCCAATTTCAAGTTCCTTTAGGGCATCTTCCACCACTTTTGCCGGACGCGGCGTGATCTTGTCGATCATTGTCCATGGAAATGACACTTTTTCTTCATTATTTACCCAGTCTGCAAATTCTTTTGTTACAAAGCCTCGTTTTTCCCATTCCTCTACGACGGTCAGAACGCTGGTCTTTAATTTTTCTCCATTGTGTGAACAGTTATCCATACTGACAACGGCAACCGGCGTACCACCACTTAAAAACCGCTCCAGTAGAAGTGCTGTCACTTTGCTCATTGCATGTGAGCATTTTTCCGGTCCATTTTCAAAATCCTGCTGTACAACCGGCAGATATGCACCCTCTATATTTTTTAAGGCATATCCTTTTTCTGTGATCGTAAACGAAACCATCTGTAAGGATGGATTACGAAAAACCGCTTTTAACTGTTCCATATCTTCTGGAAATTCCGTGCCGGCACGAAGTCCTGCCCCGATCGAAGCGATCACTTCTTTTTTCATGGTTCCATCCGGAAGTAGACTTACCATCAGCGTCATGTTATCATGCGGGCGGTAGATCTGATCTATGATATCGTAATCAAATGTATCAGCTGCTATAATTCCGCTCTTCTCAAGCCCCTGATTTAACAGGGACTGCTGCAATGCCGCAATAAACCCCCGAAAAATGTTTCCGGCACCAAAGTGTACCCATACCGGATTATTTTTCGTTTCTGCCATCATTGCCTGTACATCAAATTCCGGCAGTTTTACATTTCTTTCCTGCCATGCGCTTTTATCTTTGATTCCCTCTAAATTTAACTGAAGCATTTTATTCTCCCTTCTCTTTTATAACTATTTTGCTTTAGTTCTTTCTGGCAGCTTTGTCAATTGCTTCCCAAAGACCATTTAAGTATGTAACTCCAAGTGCACGGTCATATAATCCATATCCAGGTCTTCCTGTCTCATCCCATATCATTCTTCCGTGATCCGGTCTGATATAGGTATCTGGGCATGTCTCGTAAACTGCTTTTACAATCTCATACATATCCAGACTTCCATCCGAAGAAAGATGGCTGCTCTCGCGAAAATTATGATATCCCAAATGCTTGATATTACGGATATGCATACAGCCGATACGGTTCATCTCACCAAAATGCCGGATGATCGAAGGAATATCATTTGCAGGATCTGATCCAAGGGAACCAGTGCATAAACATACTGTATTTGCCGGTGAATCATGCAGTTTTACGATACGGTCATAATCATCCTGACTGTGTGCGATACGTGGCAGTCCAAAGATATCCCATGCCGGATCATCCGGATGGCATGCCATCACAACGCCACACTCCTCACAGACCGGGATGATCGCATCCAGAAAATATTTAAAATTCTCCCGCAGCATATCACCTGTCATTCCCTCATAATTTTTTAAAGTAGTCTCTAACTCTGCCAGACGCTCCGGCTCCCATCCCGGCAATGAAAAACCGTTACAATCTGCGGCAGTCTTTTTCACGATTTCAACCGGTCCCATCGTTCCGAGATCCTTTTCATCAAAATATAAGCTGTTTGATCCGTCCTCCGGAATCACACGCGCAAGATCTGTACGCAGCCAGTCAAATACCGGCATAAAATTATAAACGATGACTTTTACTCCGTATTCAGCAAGATTGCGGATCGTTGTCTTATAATTTTCAATATATTTGTCTCTTGTCGGCAGACCGATCTTGATATCCTCATGGACATTGACACTCTCGATCACTTCACACTCTAATCCGGCTTTATGAATCCCGTCAATATAATCTTTGATCTCTTCTTTTGTCCAGACTTCTCCTGCTGCCTTGTAATCCAAAAATCCCATAACCCCGGTCATCCCCGGAATCTGTTTGATCTGGCTTAATTTTACTGAGTCACTGTTTTCTCCAAACCAGCGAAATGTCATCTTCATATGAAATCCTCCTTTTTGAATCCCTATAATGATCCTGTACCATCTGTTATTTTTGTTATCTGAATCATAACATATCTTTTTCAACTTGTCTACTAGTATACTAGTTGGTGTAAAATTTTTTCTATATTTCACAGAATATTCCAGTGGGTGTATCTTTTCATTTTTCAAAATATTCCGGATAAACTTCGCGGATTGCATCTTCCTCTAAACGGAAACGCTGCAGGTGATGCGTAAGGATCTCTGCTGCCTGCCTGGCATCCTGTGCTTCAATCGCTTCTAATATCTTTTTGTGATCATCCACAACTTTCAGATCTTTCACTACACCGATACTTAAATCACGCACCCGGTCAAAATGGACACAGATCCCCTCCATCATGGTATATGCCTGCATTTTCCCGGCTATCTGAAATAATTTTTTATGAAAATCATTATCCAGTTCTAACAGACGGATATGATCTGGATTTTTAAGATAAAATTCCTGAAGCATTACATTTTCCCGCAGTTCTTTTAAATCATCCTCCGTCCGCATACCACAGACAAGCTCCACAACTGCTTTTTCAAGTGCCATACGCACAAAATCCGCTTCCTCCACCATCGCATAATCAATATAAGCGACACGGCTGCCGCGCTGCGGCAGGACTTCAATGATCCCTGTCTTGGCAAGTTCAATAAATGCTTCGCGCACCGGTGTTCTTGACAGTCCAAGCTGATCTGCGATCTCTTTTTCGCTCAGCATCGTACCGGGCTTTAATTCCCTGTATACAATATTATAACGCATAACTCTGTATGCATAATCTCTTCCGGTCTCCCCCGGATTCCGCTCCTGTATGATCATATTTTATGTAAAATTGCCGGCACAGGCAATTCTATTTCCTTTCTGACATTGCTTCTTACTCACCTGTATATTGTTCTATAGTACAAATATTGTATCATAAAACAGCACATTTCCCTAAGGATTTGTGCTGTCTTTTGTCAGTTCCATTATTTATTATTAGAACAAAGAGTCGCTTGCGACTCTTTCGCGCTCGAGCGATGCTGTTTACTGCTAACTTCTTCTCCGCGAGATGCCGCATTCCGCCCGGAGGGCTTTTTGATTCATAGGACATAATTTCCTATGAATCAAGAAAGAATCCTGCTTTGCAGGATTCTCCGCCTGCGGCGGGTCGCTCCAGCGACATAATTCCACTCCGACGCAGTGCGCTCCTGCCCGGAGGGCTTTTTAATTCATAGGACGTAATTTCCTATGAATTAAAAAATTACAGATTCTTTACGGTAGCAATATCCACCGGTGTCAGATCATCGGTCGCAGTCTCTAAGCTGCGTGCTAACGCATTTGCCGTATCCATTGCCGTGATACAGTAAACACCTGTCTCGATTGCATTTCTCCGGATCAGGAATCCGTCTCTGGTCTTATCACCATTTCCCTGTGTCGGTGTGTCAATGACAAGGTCGATCTTATGTCCTAAGATTAAGTCCATAACGTTCGGTGACTCCTGAGAGATCTTGTTGACACGAAGTGCATTGACGCCGTGCTCCTGTAAATATTTTGCGGTGCTTCTCGTTGCGTAAATCTTGTAGCCAAGTGCCTCAAAACGTTTTGCAACACCGACTGCTTCCGGTTTATCTGCATCTTTTACTGTCATGATCATCTGTTTGTACTTCGGTAAAGTCACACCTGCACCGAGGAATGCTTTGTAGAGAGCCTCGTTAAAGGTCTTTGCAATACCAAGGCACTCACCGGTTGATTTCATCTCCGGTCCTAAGGAGATCTCAGCACCACGCAGTTTCTCGAAGGAGAATACCGGCATCTTGATTGCAATGTAATCTGCGGTCGGTGCAAGTCCCGGCTCATATCCAAGTCCACGGATCGTATCACCGATAATTACTTTCGTTGCAAGATCAACGATCGGAATACCGGTAACTTTGCTGATGTATGGCACAGTTCTCGAAGAACGCGGGTTTACTTCGATGACATACACCTGCTCGTCCATGGCGATAAACTGGATATTGATCAGTCCGATTACATGCAGTGCCTGTGCAAGACGTTTGGTATACTCAACGATCGTCTCTTTGACATGGTCACTGATCGTCGGTGCCGGGTAAACAGAAATACTGTCTCCGGAGTGTACACCGGTACGCTCGATGTGCTCCATGATACCAGGGATCAGGATATCCGTTCCATCACAGACTGCATCGACTTCGATCTCTTTTCCCTGTAAATATTTATCTACAAGGATCGGGTGATCCTGTGCAATACGGTTGATGATGCCGATAAATTCTTCGATCTCATCATCATTAAATGCGATCTTCATACCCTGTCCACCAAGTACGTAAGAAGGTCTTACCAGTACCGGATAACCGAGACGGTTTGCAACTTCTTTCGCTTCCTCTGCAGTAAACACGGTTCCACCTGCTGCTCTCGGAATCTGTGTTTTCTCTAAGATCTCATCGAAAAGCTCACGATCCTCTGCCGCATCGACATCCTCTGCTTTTGTTCCAAGGATCTTAACGCCCATCTTCATCAGGCTCTCGGTTAATTTGATCGCAGTCTGTCCACCAAACTGTACGACAGCACCATCCGGTTTTTCGAGTCTTACGATGCTCTCTACATCTTCCGGTGTCAGAGGCTCAAAATAAAGTTTGTCAGCAATATCAAAGTCAGTGGAAACGGTCTCCGGGTTGTTGTTGATGATGACGGTCTCCCATCCCTCTTTTGCAAATGCCCAGGTACAGTGTACGGAGCAGTAATCAAACTCGATACCCTGTCCGATACGAATCGGACCGGAACCAAGTACCAGTACCTTTTTCTTTGGATTGGTTTCGATGGCTTCGTTCTCACTTCCGAATACGGAATAGTAGTACGGTGTGGATGCCTCAAACTCTGCGGCACAGGTATCTACCATCTTGAATGCTGCCACGATGCCATTTTCATAACGCATATCATGGATTTCTTTTTCGGTCTTTCCGGTCAGTTTTGCAATAACACTGTCCGGGAATTCGATACGTTTTGCTTCTTTTAATAACTCTACAGTTAAAGGCTCATTCTTTAACTGATTTTCCATCTCAACTAAGATGGCAAGTTTATCAATAAACCAGCGGTCAATCTTTGTGATCTCATGGATCTCATCATAACTTTCGCCTCTGCGGAGTGCCTCTGAGATCACCCAGATACGGCGGTCATCCACCACATGAAGCTGCTCGTTTAACTCTTTATCAGAAAGTCCTGTAAAGTCATAAGACATTAAGCTGTCTACGTGCTGCTCTAAGGAACGGATTGCTTTCATCAATGCGCCCTCAAAGTTGTTGCAGATACTCATGACCTCTCCGGTCGCCTTCATCTGTGTGGTAAGTGTTCTCTTTGCCGTGATGAATTTGTCAAACGGAAGTCTCGGAATCTTTACAACACAATAGTCAAGCATCGGCTCGAAACTTGCATAAGTTTTTCCGGTAATTGCATTTTTGATCTCATCTAAGGTGTAACCTAATGCGATCTTTGCAGCAACTTTTGCGATCGGGTATCCGGTTGCTTTGGATGCAAGTGCAGAAGAACGGGATACACGCGGGTTAACCTCGATGACGCAGTACTCAAAGCTGTCCGGATTCAATGCATACTGTACGTTACATCCTCCGGTGATATTTAACTCGGAAATAATATTTAATGCAGATGTACGGAGCATCTGGTATTCCTTATCGCCAAGTGTCTGGGAAGGTGCAACAACGATGGAATCACCGGTATGTACACCGACCGGATCGATATTTTCCATGTTACATACGGTGATACAGTTGCCGTTCGCATCACGCATTACCTCATACTCGATCTCTTTCCATCCTGCGATACAACGCTCTACCAATACCTCTCCGACACGGGAAAGACGCAGACCGTTTGTTAAGATCTCAACCAGCTCGGTCTCGTTATGTGCGATACCACCGCCGCTTCCGCCAAGCGTATATGCCGGACGAAGTACGACCGGATAACCAATGGTATTGGTAAACTTGATACCATCTTGTACGTTGTGTACGACCTGGGATGCTGCACAAGGCTCACCGATCTTTTCCATGGTATCTTTGAATGCCTGACGATCCTCAGCCTTAAAAATCGTCTCTGCAGTTGTACCGATCAGTCTGACATTATATTTTTCAAGGATGCCTTTTTCCTCTAACTCCATACCAAGGTTTAAGCCTGCCTGTCCACCTAAAGTTGGCAATACGCTGTCCGGTTTTTCTTTTGCAATGATCTTCTCTAAAACAGATACCGTAAGCGGCTCAATATAAACCTGATCTGCGATATCTTTATCTGTCATGATCGTCGCCGGGTTTGAGTTTACCAGCACAACCTCAACACCCTCTTCTTTCAATGAGCGGCATGCCTGTGTACCTGCATAGTCAAACTCTGCAGCCTGTCCAATTACGATCGGGCCGGAACCAATTACTAAAACTTTTTTTATGTCATGATTTCTTGGCATTAATTCTTCCTCCTAAAATTTGTTAAACAATAACGTAAGAATTTTTCTACATCATCGAAATAAAACGATCAAACAAGTATGCAGAATCCTGTGGTCCCGGACACGCTTCCGGATGGAACTGTACGGTAAAAATGTTTTTGCCTACATAGGAAAGTCCCTCATTGGTTCCATCGTTTACATTCACAAATGCCGGTTTCGCGATCTTTGGATCAAGTGTATCCGTATCTACCACATAACCGTGATTCTGGGAGGAAATATATACTCTTCCGGTTTCTAAATCTTTTACCGGATGGTTGCCGCCACGGTGTCCGTATTTCATCTTATGTGTATCAGCTCCGGTTGCAAGTGCCATAAGCTGATGTCCTAAACAGATTGCAAAGATCGGAGTATCGGAATCATATAATTTTTTGATCTCGGCAATGATCTCTTTGCACTCCTTTGGATCTCCAGGTCCATTGCTTAACATGATTCCATCCGGATTCGATGCAAGAATCTCTTCTGCTGTGGTATGCGCCGGATAGATCGTCACTTCACAGCCGCGTTTATTTAAAGACTGGGCAATATTATTTTTTGCTCCAAGGTCAAGCAAGGCAACCCGCTTGCCTTTTCCTTTTAATACTCGTTTTTCACTGCAGGTAACTTTGTCCACAACATTACCTGTCGTGTATTCTTTTAATCTGGGAATAATTTCTTCTATATTATAGTTATCATTCGTGGTGATCATACCATTCATGGTTCCCTTCTCACGAAGAATCTTTGTCAGTGCGCGGGTGTCGATCCCTGCAATACCAGGAATATCATATTTCGTAAGGAAATCCTGAATTGTTCCCTCCTCACGGAAGTTACTCGGCATCCTTGATAACTCCCTTACAATATATCCGTCCGGCCATGGTCTGCCTGACTCCATATCCGGTGTGATTCCATAATTTCCGATCAGCGGATAAGTCATAACAACCGCCTGTCCCGCATATGACGGATCAGTCAGAACCTCCAGATAACCTGTCATCGACGTATTAAATACGATCTCACTGATGACTTCCCTAGTAGAACCTATACTTGTTCCGGTAAATACATTCCCATCTTCGAGTATTAAATGAGCTTTCATTCGTTTCCCTGTCCTTTCACCTTTTTTCCAAAAAAAAAAACGTCGCCGTTTTTCTTCTTTTTCCATCCAGACAGTCCCCTGACTGAACTTTCCCTTATTAGTACCTATAGTCTTTTTCTTAAATTGTAAAAAGTGTATCATATCATAAGACTTTTTTCAACCTTTTTCCAAAAACAAATAGTACCAAGATTTTATGCATATTTATGTATATTTATACATTATTTTCAAATCCACAGAAAGCGGCAGTATGTGCTGCCCACACGTAGGAAAATTTTATTACCAAAACGTCATGCAAGACATACATAGTAACAGACTTTCCTGATTTTCCCGCAGCAATGGGCAGCCGGCGTCTTATATCATCTTCTGAAACGCAAGGATTACAAACAACACGCCTCCAAGCCACGATACATCGGCTTTCCACCGCTTAGATGCCTGCATGCCAATCCTGCATCCGCAAAGTACTGCACAGAAACTGACGACAAAACTTCCAAGCACCGTAAGAAAAATATACTTTCCGCCAAATCCTGCACCCAGCCCTCCAAACATCCCATCCAGTGACATTGCAAGTGCAAAAAATACAGCCTCCACACACGACATGGTCGCCGAATGGTCGCGGTCTGCCATTACCGGATTGTTGTAGATACTCAGAATAAAACTGAGCTGTGAAAAAGAGATTTTGACTTTCTTACAGAGGAACTTATGACGCTCAATATATTTTCTGATCGCATACTCTGTCAGCTTAAAAATTCCCACTGCAAGCAGTCCGAAAAAACTTAAATATATTGCATATTTTTTTAAAAGTATCCCCTGTAACGCCATCCCCGCATAAAGTGATATCCCTAATATTCCACTGCAGACCGTGCTGATGCATAACGCTGCCACAGATCCGATCTTTATCTGCTCACTCCCACACGCCACACACGCCACAAAGACATCCACACTGACAGCTATGATCAAAAGAATTACCTGCACTTTTTTCTACCTCAGACATAAAACCTTCTGTTTTATCATATGTCAGAGATTCAAAAATGCATCTTTACCTTTGATACTGTTCTCCATTTCCGAATAACTCATTACAAAGAATCAGCCAAAATTCCAGCTTTTCACACTGTTATCTCAGTCAAGTCTTTCGACAATACCAAGGACTTTCTGATAAGCCGCCGCCACCTCATCCAAAAGCGGTTTAAGCTCCCTTTCCGGTTCGCCATCCCTAAGTTCTTCGCATAACTCCTGTGTCGGAATGAGAAGCGGCGTCAGTCCCAGATTCATCGCAAGTCCCTTTAAATTATGTACATGTGTAAACGCCTGCTCATAATCCTTTTCTTCCAGTGCCTTACACAGCGACTCATAATTTGTATCCGTCAGAATCAGTTTTAAAAATTTTCCGATCCTCTCCTCCGTCTTGAGCCGCCGTAAGACCTCCTGTAAATCTGCGCCCATCTCCTTGTAACATTCTTCCAGCGTCATATTTGCTCCCCTTTCACGTTAAGTTTTTTAGTTCATTATCCAACAAATGATGGTTTGTTTATGAAATAAATCGCCCGCCCAAATGGTGTGTTGTAGGTCTGTGAGTGGCATCTTGCGCAAAGCCAGAGTTAATTTTGGTTCCGTTGTACGAAAAGAAGAAAAGTCTAAGTGTGCCTGAGTTAGATTTTCGCGGAGTGACGTGAACGGCAACAACGAGTCATCCATGACTCGATGCTGCCTTGTTCTGCCATCCGTGGCAGAACATCACTGTGTATCTACAGACACACAATCTCAATCTGACCATTATCAGATTGAGATAGATTTTCTAATTTTCTCCCAAAGTCACAAAATTACTTCGGCTTTGCGCAAGATACCAGCCGTCAGGTTATGAACACCATTTGGGTGGGCGGTTCATCTCAAAACTGGGGGCGCGGGTGTGAATTTTTGATATTTGCACGAATGGAAATATGCTTAAAATCCTAATGTGCTGTATCATTAATATTCCTCCTAAGGAATTGCTAGAATTTTTATCTGCTACATTGCATAATACGGATTACTTGGCAAATTGCCAGACCAAATAACACAGAATATTTTTTCAAATGTGTATGGCAATAAACATGGGCATAACGGGATACATTGAAGTTTTTCCGGTATTATCAAACCAATAATAATCTATTAAACATAGTTATTTGGAAATATTTTTATCAACATAAGACACTAAAAATTTACGCACCACCCAAGGTTGTAAAATGAGTTCCCCGGAGAAGGGTGTTTCACAACCTTGCGGCTGGCAAATCGCATCAAGCCGGGACTCGTTTTGTGACTTTGGGAGAAAATTAGAAAGTCTTAGTATGCCTGTTCACAATACAGTGTTGTGCTGCCATGGACGGCAGCACAAGTCCTAATGTGCCCGGATGGCACATTTAGGACGCACACGTCACTCCGGCATAAAACTAAATCAGGCATACTTAGACTTTCTTATTTTCGGACAACGGAACAAAACAGTCCC
>ERZ791829.1644-NODE-1644-length-12388-cov-3.304630_pt1 | contig 12388 bp, 15 predicted proteins | sample MGYA00510296_ERZ791829 | MGnify/ENA primary metagenome ERZ791829 (study PRJEB30046, sample SAMN00791973) | human gut metagenome | study: EMG produced TPA metagenomics assembly of the A metagenome-wide association study of gut microbiota in type 2...
TTTTTGAAAAATATATACATATTATTTATTGGAAAATATAAATTATATAAGAAAAAAAGGATTATATTCATTTATGATTTGTTATGTTGATGTGGCGTTTGATTAAAAATGAGATGTTAGATACGAGTAAAGACATGTGAATTTTTGCATTATAGAATGTAGATGATCTTATATAATATTTATAACATATGAAAGATTTACGGAAGAAAGATAGAGTGAGGGATGATTATGCAGCAGAAATTGCCTGGTAATAAAGATAGAAAACCATTGGTCATTTCACTTGCATTTGTTCTGATTACTTTATGTATATTGTTCTACCTGACATTCCAGACCCCGGATGATACGGTTGCCCTTTCGGAAAGGGTGGGACATTTGTCTGTCGTGGAAGTTTTTCTTAATTGGGTAGGTGCATTTGTGGATTGGTCAGTACGTCAGTGGGCACATGTATTTGAATTCCTGATCATTGGCATCTGTGTTAGTATTTTTTATGCATGTGCAACGAAGAAAATCTGGCTGATGCTGGTTTTGGCATTATTAACTTGCATGTGTATATCATTGTGCGATCAGTCAGTTCGGCTATTCATTGCCGGACGACATTTTGATTCCTTTGATTTGGTATTGGATGCATTGGGATATGTGAGTGCTATTGTGATTGTGAGCATATGCAGGGGGATATGTAGATTGGTGGTTAATAGAAGATAAATGGGATAGAGCTGGAATGGCGGAACCTTGGAGTGGGGAGGAGAGGCTGTTCTGGCTTTTTTATTTGATAAGGAAAGTAGCGTTTGGATGTAAACGCTCCATAGCCGGTACCTATCCATTTTACCCGAATTTTTTTATAATTACCTCAACTAGTTGGAAAATAAGAGCGAAAAATCCAAATATTCGGGAGGTAGATTATGGCAACACGACTTGCTATTCGGGAAAAGCAGTTAGAGACCTGGACTGCGATTATTCAGGAATGCAGGAACAGCGGTATGAAAACAAAGGACTGGCTTGCTGAAAATAACATATCAAAGGATCAGTATTACTACTGGTTCAAGCAGCTGAGACTGGCAGCGTGCATGCAGGCCTCTGGTCCTCAACCAGAATTGCCAGTTGAATCGGAGAAGCCACAGATAGTCAAGTTGGAATGCGCTGATTATCAGAATGACCATGATTCGTGCAGCAGTTCAAAGATAAGGATAGACCGTGGCAGCATACACATAGAGATCGCTGGCAGTGCTGCTCCCGCAGTGATCCGCTCCATCATGGAGGTCCTTGTAGATGCTGAATGACGCAGTTGGGTTTTCTGAAATATACATAGTATGTGGCAGAACAGATCTGAGGTATGGTATAGACAGCCTTGCCGGAGTTCTCAGATCCCTTGGCATAGAGAACCCTGCAACAGCAAGTACGCTTTACCTATTCTGCGGAAGAAGATCTGACAGGATCAAAGGACTTGTATGGGAAGGTGATGGATTTCTACTCCTGTACAAGAAACTTGCAAATGGTTCATTTCAGTGGCCGCGCAATGCAAGCGAAGTTAAAAGTCTCACACCAAAACAATTCAGATGGCTGATGGAGGGGCTTACTGTAGAACCACGAAAGGCAGTTAAAGAAGTATCTTTCGAATATATGAGCTGATAAATATTTGTGCATAATGGAGCTTGTGTTTCTAAATTCTAAAGAGCTGTCAAAGATCATCAAAATACAAGTCATACATAGCTGCATTAATTAATTTCAGTCAGATAATGGAAAAATCATCTTCAATCATTTCTAAGATAAAAGACAGCTTACAGACACTATAAAGGCGTATTTATTCATAGTCATTATGACGAACAGATAAAGGTAAACGCTCCACTGAGGGTACTCACAGTGGAGCGTTTACCTTGGAAGATCAAGGGGAGGCTGTTCTGGCTTTTTTATTTGATGAAAAATACGAAGTTTTATGTCGAAGAATGTTGACTTTGCGTATTAATAGGGGTAATATAAAATATAAATAGTCGAATAGAGGGGGGGATTCTTTATGCCTTTTTAGGGCAGATCTAATTAAAATCCATAAAGATAAGAATTGAATAGTTGTTTATTTTTATTGACAGATAAATATAATATGTTTAATAAAATTGTAATTTTAAATATAGGAGGGATTGTGTGAGGTTACCAAAGATTGCAATAACCCAATATACGATAAACGATATAGTTGTATCTGAATTATCTAAACAGGAACGAATAAATGATCTTAGAAAGAAAACGGATATTTTAATTATTGATGATGAGATTTTTGCGCCTCAAGAATATCTTGAGAATAATAATTATAGATTTACTAACAAAAATGATATCGATAATATTAAAGATGTTAGTGAGTATCCCATAATATTATGTGATATAAGAGGTATTGGTAAAAAGATATCGGCTATATATGAGGGGGCATTTGTAATAAATGAGATTAAGAAAAATTATCCAGAAAAAATAGTATTAGCATATACAGCGAGTCAATATGATCCGTCATATAATGTGTTTATTCAAAAAGCAGATGATATATTGTCTAAGAGTTTGTCTACGGAATCTTGGCTGGAGGTTTTAGATAAATATTTATATATGATTTCTGATCCCATATATCAATGGAAAAAATTTAGAAATCAGCTTTTGAAAAAAGATATTCCATTATTAACTATTGCAAAATATGAAGATATATTTGTTAAATCTTATATGAAAGGAGATTTTAAGGACTTCAAGAATTTGACAAAGTCTGTTGATAGCGAAGCAAAGAACATTTTCAATAAATTTATATCAACAGTTCTTGTAGAACTTGTTAAAACGATAAAATGAATGATTTACTTCCAATTATTATTGATGGAAAAATAAGAGACGGAAAAGTTTTAAAGTGTGCTGAGAAATGTAAGGAAAAATATAACGATGAACCTTGCAGAACTTTTTATGAAAAAACGGCATTAAAAAATGAGGGATTTTATCAATGTCCATCGGGATACACAGTATATCATAAAAAGAGAGGAGAATACTCATTTTTTATAATAGGAATTCGAGTAAAAAAGCATTGTAAGAAGATGTCTTCTAAAGATAATAATAGTGCACAATATGTTATACCAGAAGAAGTGTTTTTGAATTTGATAGAGGCACAATGGGAAATTATGGATCTTCAGGATGAGATAGAACGTGAAAAGAGTATTCATAAAGACTTACTTCATGATGTTCGTAAATTAGATTCGCATATTATGTATAAATCAGAAGAATTAATGAGAACTTTATCAGAAATGCCGAGTGAATATAGAGAGATATTAAATAAGGTAAAAAATATTAATGCCATGGAACAGGTAATTTCATGTAAATATTCAGTATATGATTTAGTTTCAAATATACAAGTTTTATCTATGGGATCAATGGCAAATGTTAATGTTTATAAAAAATTTGACAAAGTGAGATATATTCTAATTGGATATAAGAAAAAAGGAGTTAGTATTTCTTTTCATGGCGAGGCAAACTTTTCATATAATATGATTACGGCATATGCAGAAATATTACCATTTTTATTATTTGAAAATGCTGTGAAATATACGGTAGGGCAAAATGATGTTGAAGTTTTTTTCGAACAGACAAATGAAAATTTAATTGTTACTATAAAATCATTTGGTCCATATTGTGAAGAAGATGAAGTTGAAAAGATTTTTATTAAAAATTATCGCGGAAGAAATACTGCTAAGTATAATAGTGAAGGAACTGGAGTTGGATTATATTTAGTAAAGGAAATATGTGCATTATGCAATATAGATATTCGTGTATCAAGTGACTTTGTAAAAGTTTTTAATGGGATAAAATGTGGTTTTTTTAAAGTAGAATTAATATTTTAATCATGTTAGAGGACAATGTAAATAAAATGCTAAAACATTATAATGATATTTAGCAGTATAGTAATGGAGAATTTTTTACATATAGCAGAAAAGCAAATGTAGCAGAATTTATTAAGTCGAACCGTACAGTAGAAAAAGATATATGGAACAACTTATTTGTGCCACATATTGAAAATCCGAAGCAATTCAAGCAGGCGATACATAATTTTACAGAGGATAGAAATCATGTTGCACATAGCAAGGTTCTGTCCTGGAGTTCTTATCAGATCGTATTGGGTGATTTTGATAAAATGGATGGTTTTATTCGTCAGGCAGATGCTGAATTTGAAAGCAAAGTAACATCAGATGAAGTATTGGAGACCTGGGATGCAATACAGGAAGAAGAACGGAATGAGAGGGAATATTATCGTGAGCGTATAGCAAATGAAGCAGGTGTTGATATCCTTGATGCGGATGAGATAAAAAGTTGGTTCGATGAAGTTATTTATGGTTTATATAGTGAGGCTTATCAACGGTATCATTTGGATGTATGCTATGAAATATCTGATTACCAGACTATAACGGATAATGGGATTTGTTTTACCATTGTATCTCCGGTATTAGAAGATAATTCACTTCGTGTAGATGTTACTGCTGAATATTCCATAGATGATGATTTGGGTGAAGATAGCACATGTGCGATAGCGTGTAAAGATGGTGCAGGAAGGACGATTTGTTCAGGAAATATTTATTTTCATAATGGAAATGGATATGAAGGGGAGGAGTGCATTATGGAAGCCAGTGAGAATTCTGAATATGACTCTTCTGAGATGAATGATTTACGCGATAATTTATTTGGATTTATTGATGAAGGATTAAATCCGTATCAGGGAAAATTAAACACCTATATTTATGAGAATAAAGGTCTTAATGACTGGACTGCAGATTTTGCATGTATCCAATGCGGAAAATTTGGTGTGTCTATTAATGCGGACTTTTTACCAGTAGGCCGGTGCTGTTATTGCGGCTGTGATAATGAACTTGAGAAATGCGATCGGTGTGGGGAACTGGTGAGTGCAGATGATATGGTTCACGGTTTTTGTCCATCTTGTTTAGCGTATATTGAGAAAGAATAAATGAGTGGATTTTTATAAGAAGAAAGAGAATAGTAAACAAATGAAAAGACATATCAATAATCCATATAAAGTTAATTGGATGTTATACAGTTTGATCGGTGGCATATCCGTGTTGATAATGATTGTTGCAGTTATTTGGAATAATTGTACTCATGATGTTATTTCGGATGTAGTTAAGAATCTTGCATTTGGCTGTGTGGCATCTACTATTGTCGCATTGTTGATTGAAATAGGAAATGTAAAAGAAAAGAATGAAAAAGCTAATAGTATATATGATGCAGTATTCCGCGAATTACAATTCCGTATACTGGATTTTGTGCGAGTTTGGTCTCGGTTATGTAGTGTGGCTTTTAAAGACATAGACTATTATCAGGAAAAGCATACATGGTTAGAATGGTATGAGATTACGAAAAACAATTTTTTTGAATGTGATGAAAACAGGCAAGATGAATTGATGATTTTTTTTAATGATCAAATACTTTATACCCTCGATAATATTGATAAAACGCTTAAACAGATAGATGAACAGCAATATATTCTCAATATAAATAATGTATATAATGAAAGTTTGAAGAATATACTTGGAGATTATACATTTGAGGTCTATGGTGCAAAATTAACTCTGGAAAAGGATTATAACAAATGTGATTTCTGGAAATCATTTGATGCTATAACTAAGGATTTCCAGAAATATATATATAATTGGATAGATATAAGGTATTACAATTACTGCAGATTTAAGCCATATGGCTTTTATGATGATAAAGCAGAGGTAATACGTGCGGTGCTTGAGAGTGAGAAAGGAAAGGATAAGGAGTAAGTTTACCATTGACTGATATGTGGGATAGCAGTTGGAAAGCTTGTTGAGAAGATCGAAAGATTTTTACGCAGGAAAGACGCTGAAGAACATAATAACACAAACAAAAACGACCGCCGTTAGTCCTGGCAAGATTAGAACGGGGTCGTTTTTGGCTTTTAATTAATCTATAGGGCTAGCCGTCTATCGGTAGCACCTTTTTATAAGCTGATGATATCATAAACAGAAGTTGATTTCAAGAGTCATCTTACCGGTCTCAGACCTCACAAGTTTATCGAAATCTGATTACTATTAAAAGTATCGTCGATAGTTAAGTTATTAGGTATCTTTACGAAGAATGTCGAGATATTCGATATAGGAATATATCTTCGTCTTTCCAGATTTATCTGTTTGTTCCAAAATTCCATCACCAATCAAAATAGAAACAGCCTTTGACACAGTATTGTATGACATTTCAAGGACCGTAGCAGTTTTCTGAATATCAATGATAGGATTTGATTCCAAATAGGAAAATACTTTAAGAACGCTGGTACGCTGCCTTTTTGTTAGAGCATCAAATAATTTTATGTTTTTATCGTGTAATGCAGTAAGCTGGTCGATTGTATGGATTGCATCCTCCGCAGAATCTGCGAAAGCTTGAAGGAAAAAAGAAATCCATTGCTCATAATCGCCAGTACGTCGTACTTGTGTCATGCGGTCATAGTATTCGATACGATTCATCTTGAGGTAATAAGAAATATAAAGTGCCGGAGTAGACAGAATTCCCTTTTCCATTAGAAAGAGTGTGATAAGGAGCCGTCCGACACGTCCATTACCATCAAGGAAGGGGTGCGTGGTCTCAAACTGATAGTGAATTAGAGCAGCTTGAATCAAAGGGTCAAGAGTATCATCACTATTGATATACTTTTCGAGATCAGACATGGCAGTTAACATGTCGTCCGGGTTTGGTGGAATATAGCGAGCGTTTCTAAGTGTGCTGCCCTGTCCGCCAATCCAGTTTTGCGAATAGCGGAACTCACCCGGATTCTTTTCTTGTCCACGCACGCTTTCCAATAGAACAGCGTGAGTCTCTTTGATTAGACGATTGCACAGAGGTAGCGTTTTTAGTCGTTCAAGAGCAAATTCGGTCGCACGAATATAGTTGACAACATCAGAAACATCTCGATTTGTGTTGTTATCAATAAGTGGATTCAAGATATCCTCAAGGGTACATTGCGTACCTTCAATCTGTGAGGAAAGAAGAGCTTCTTTACGGACGTACATGGAAACGAAAAGCCCCATGTTTGGTATACGAGAGGACAGCCCTTCAAGAGTTGCTATTTTTTTGTTTGCATCAATAAGTTTCGTGAGAAGCTCACCAGACACCTCAATAGGAGGATTCGGTGGAAGCGGAGCTGGTCGAAAAGATTCATAAGCCATTTCGCCTGATAGATTGCTCACGAGTGTTCCTGCTCGGTTTGTCATGATTGTCTCCTTTCTTCCGAAAAACGAAAATTGAAATTTTTAGGTTGATTTTAACATAAAAATTTCAGAAAAACAACTTATTATGAAAATATAATATGAAAGAAAACTCAGAAAAATGACTTTTTGTGAAAATGTTCGAGCGAAATCATCATGGAAATTTCAAGTTTAGCATTTCATGTTTTAAATTTTTCCTGAATGTTTCAATGCAAATCGGGGCATTTTTATGTCCAAAAGGAGAGGAAATCCACATAGCATTACCATTGAAATTGGCAGTGATACCACAAAGGTTCTCGTCATTAGATAGATGCGATTATTCCAGTGATGGTATTTCACATGTAGATGAAGAGTAAAATCTATGCAAGAGTTAATTCTACAGATGTAGAATTAATTCTTGCCAGGTAGAATTAAAAAATACATTTAACCCCGGATCTTTCTCGTTTTAGAAAATACTTGCATAGTAAGAACATTTGTTCTACAATGTTTATGGGTGCTATCCTTAGGTTAAGGTGGATGAAAGTCTGTTGTAACCTATTGAGATGGTAGGCGGCTGGCCCTTTTGCGAAAAGGAGGGACTGTTACAAAAGCCCTCCGGACAGGAAAGGAGGGTGGTACGATTATGATGATGGAGTACATAAGTTTGGTAGGATTTATTCTTACCATCTTTATAACCGGAATTGCAGTTGGAAAACTTGTTGAGAAGATCGAAAGGTTTCTATACAGGAAAGAAGCTGAAGAACATAATGATACAAACAAAAACGACCGCCGTTAGTTTTCGTAGGACTTGGCGATCGTTTATTGCTAAATAACTAAGAGGCTAGCCGTCTATCGGTAGCACCTTTTACAACTTGATGATATCATAAACAGTAGTTGATTTCAAGTGTTAACGGAATGGTTGATAACAGGACTATTTGACCTTTCAAAAGCCTGCTGATCCGGGTTGATTGTTTTTGTATGAAAGGAAAAGAAGATTCGGGAGTTGATTATATGAAGATTTTTCAAGCAATTGGAGATGAATTGAGTTATAGGGACATTTTGCAATTAGATGGTGCGTATTCAGTTGCACATATTAATTATGGGGAATCACCGCTTTTTAATAATATTGATGGCAGGAATATTGCAAAAAATTCAAGAAAGAACAGTCTTTCTTCTAGGGGACATATTGATGATGTTCTTGGCAGTTTGGATGCCTTTAATGGAACAGAGCAGGGGTATAAGAAAGCAGATAGAATTGAATTATGGAAGTTTTATTGGTTGGAATATATAAATGCATTTGACCAGCTTACCCATGTATTGCCTAAGTCAGTGGTTACCGTTTATATAGGGAGACAAGCTATTGAATTGGGCTTTAAATATTTGTTGGTACAAAAAAATGCGGTAGAAAAAGATTTGAAAACACATAATTTGAAAGAGTTGGCAGATTTATTATGGTCAAAGTATTCAATTAATGAAAAATACATGGAATATGTAACATCTTTCTGCGACTCTTATTGTAGAATGATCGAAGGTGAAAATCCGGAATATTTTAGATATCCAGAGTATAATAAAAGCGCATATTTTGCCGGCAATCAGCTGGATATAAAATGGCTGTCATATAACTTTGCATTGATAATATTGAAACTGCTGCATTTGGCTGGCTTAGATGATATCTACGAATGATGATGGAGTGCTGGATTGGAAGGTACAGCATGATATAGGATTATGAAAATGGATAATCGAGTTTGGTGAGATTTAGAGTTTTGTGTAAAAAAGATTTTTTGAGGGAGAAAAGAGATGAATGAGATAATTACATGGTGTAATCAGAATGAAGGATTTCTGTCTTTTGTTCTTTCTGTAGTAACAATTGTTATAAGTATAATCGCAATTACAACTTCGTTTAAGGTTGCAAAGCTGCCATATAGAATTAAACTGAAAGTTATGCCTGTGGCATATAAATCTCCTGATGGGTTAATGGTTGATTTGGTGATCTACAACCAGGGTAATATCGAGACAGGTATTGACCATATTTCTATAGCGGATAATAACAAATTAGTGCTTGGAATGTATAGAGGAGAGAGGGTATTTATTAAACCCGGATATACGCAAAAGTGCAGAATTGAGATATTTGACAGGGGCGAATATATTGAAGAAAATACGATTGATCTGAATAATAAGATTGTTATAACGATTCATGATTCGTATGGCAATGAATATGTATTCAAAAATGGCTTCCCGGTGGGGTAGGGATGCTGGAGAAGATTATGTGAAAGGATGATGCAGAATGAGAACTTTTGATGATATGCTTTTTAAACAGTTGCAGGATGAAGAATTTAGAATAGAATATGAAACTATTCAGCCAGAGTTAGATGTTATAAGAGCGATGGTAGATGCGAGAACTTCACAGAATGTGACTCAAGACATCACATGTTATATTTGATAAAAATGATTTTAATTAAATTGGTTTGAAGCATCATCGGATAAAAATGATGGTTGCTTATGGATATATATTTTTATAGAATATACTACTGACCGATATGTGGTATATAAATGGTCGGGTTGAAAGTTTAGTCCTTCGCCGTAAGGTGAGGGACTTTTTCTATATAATGTGGGAGTATATGATAGGTGGTAATCACCTCCTGCTTACCAGTGAACATACTGTTAACAAAATTGAACAGAAAGCAAGAAAAGTCATGGGGATGTTAAAAAGAGGTGTGAAATTTACACCTACACAGCCTGACATTATGGCTATATTAAGAAAATTAAGGGGAATGCAGTAGGTATAAATGATTTGAGTTATAGAATATAGATGTTATTTGTATAAACGGAATATTAGAAAATAAAACTAGGCGGGAATGGGTAGAACCTTGAATATTGAAGGTTCTACCCATTCCAATTTTTAGTTGATATGATGGAACATAGTTATTATGTCGAAGAATGTTGACTTTGCGTATAAATAGGGTTAAAATATGAGATATAGATAATCGAATAGAGGGGGGGATTTCTTTTTATGTCTATTTGGAGACAGATCTAATTAAAATCCATGAAATGAAAAATTGAATAGTGTATATGAATGGTCTATTAAGAGTATGGTATATTGAAATCTTTATAAGAAAAGCAAAAAGATATATGCAATAGTAAGATTAATAAAGGAGAAAGTAAAGTGATAAATAAGATTATTGTCAAAAATGTGGCCACATATGATACTGAAGGTATTGTTATAGATAAGCTTGAAAAGGTTAATTACATATACGGTGCAAATGGATGTGGTAAAACAACTATTAGCACTTTATTAGAAGATACAGCATGTGAAAAATTTAGTGATTGTCAAGTAGAATGGGATCATAATTTGCCCGAAAAGGTATTTGTATATAATAAAACATTTAGAGAAAAGAATTTTAAAGAAAGTAGTGATATTGCAGGGATTTTTACATTAGGACAGGCTACTACTGAGGAGATTGAAGAAATAAATCGAAAAAAGGCAGAGTTAGAGGAAAAAACACACCATATTAAAGAATGCAGAAATCATTAAACACAATAATTTAGTTGAAAACTATAAAACTGAAAAGAAGAAATTAATTGACGATATATGGATACTAATTGCTAAAGAAAATATGGCATTGATAAGTAAACATAATAATAAAATAAATGGTTTTATGAAAGGTATTCAAGAGACAACTAATAAAAAAAATCAACATGAGGTAAAAAAGAAAGAATTAGAATTAGAGATTAAGGAAAAAAATAAACTAGTTACTAGTGTACAACCTGCGGTTGATGAAATTAATGGTATTTTAAAAAGTTATGGTTTCAACAATTTTTCTATTGATCCGTCAAAAGAAAAAAATAATCATTATCAGATAAAAAGACCTGATGGTACATTAGTGGAATCAACGTTAAGTGAAGGGGAAGTAACGTTTATTACTTTTTTATATTTCTTACAGTGGATAAAGGGAAGTCAAAATGAAGAAGATGTTACACAAGATAGGGTAATCGTTATTGATGATCCTATATCGAGTTTAGATAGTAATATTTTATTTGTAGTAAGTTCACTTTTAAAAGATGTAATTCGTAAAGTCTTGGTTGGGGAATCAAATATAAAACAGGTATTTGTTTTAACTCATAATGTATATTTTCACAAAGAACTTTCTTTTATGGGAAATGGAAAAGATTCTAATAAGAATATTCATTATTGGATTTTAAGAAAAAAGAATGGAATTACAAATATACAGTATTATGGAATTGAAAATCCAATATCTTCTTCGTATGAATTATTGTGGAAAGAATTAAAAGAACAAAATAATAATTCTGTTATAACAATACAAAATACAATGAGACGTATAATTGAGAATTATTTTAAGATACTTGGAAAGTATAAGGATGAGGATCTGATAGATAAATTTCAGGATTATGAAAGTAAGGAAATATGTAGATCGTTAATATCTTGGATAAATGATGGGTCACATTGTATACCGGATGATTTATATGTTGAAGCGTTGGATGATTCATTGGAAAGATATCAGGAGGTGTTTAGGATGATATTTTTTCATACGAACCATATCGAACATTATAATATGATGATGGGAATTAAGGAATAACTTGAATTATATGACGCTAATTTTAAAGTATATATTAACGAATGCTGACCTGTTATGAGGCAATAAAAAAGGGCTGTCGCATTAAGTAATTATGTGACAGTCCTTTGTGTAGCTGTGCATTATATTATTATTGTATTAATATTTTAATAATTTGGATCAATATCCTCGTCGTCATACGAGTCGAATGGAGATTCCATTTCGCTGTTCCAATTATTGTAGTAAAATAATTCGTCCTCGTCATATATATCGTACTGACCGAAGTCTCGAATGCCTAATATATGGGATACTATCGCCAAGTCGGGCGGAAGAACTCTGCATTCTTCTAATTCATCTTCAAGCTTATCAGGATTTAAAAGACCAGATGTATAAAATGAATAAAGCAATTCAGAATAAATAGCTTTCCATTCACTATTATGGACTTCTAATTCAGTTCTATCTTTTTTATGTTCTGAATTATTACTAACATATTCGATAAAATGGGCACACTGATGGCAGAGAACTGTGATTTTGAGATTTTTAGGCAAATTAGCTTTTACTCTGATGATATGTACGCCCCATCTTCCAGTCCCAGGGCGA
>ERZ791829.1646-NODE-1646-length-12373-cov-32.033528_pt1 | contig 12373 bp, 7 predicted proteins | sample MGYA00510296_ERZ791829 | MGnify/ENA primary metagenome ERZ791829 (study PRJEB30046, sample SAMN00791973) | human gut metagenome | study: EMG produced TPA metagenomics assembly of the A metagenome-wide association study of gut microbiota in type 2...
CCACTTCTTTTCCGTTCAGCAACAAACGAGCCTGCGGTGCATTGGTATAACAAACTACCCGAATCAACTGGCCCGGTTCGTAGTTCCACAAATCCCATGCATCCATTGATACCCAGTCGTGCTTGGGATATGTACCGATGTAAGTCACAGGTTTTTCACTCCAAAGCGAAGCTCGGAAGTATCCGCGTGGTTTAGGGAAGCTGCCAAAGTCCAGCAAACCGGTATACAAACCTCTGGAAGGCCATCTGCCTGATTCACCCAGATAGTCTGTACCCGTCCAGAGGAACTGTCCGAAAATAAATTCCTTGTCGCGTACCGCATGCCAGGCTTCAATTCCCACACCGGTTTCACTACCGTAAATCACACGGTCAGGATAAGTAGCATGATCTTCATCATAACGGTTTTCCGTATAATTATATCCTACTACATCTACTGCTTCAGGATATTCTGTCTGATTCGACATTACCACTCCGGCCAATGCACCGGTAACAGGACGAGAAGTATCTACCGCACGTACACAGGCAGCCAGACGCTTTGCAATCTTACCGATACGCATGGCATCCGGCGCATCAGGCTTGTATCCTCCGAACATAGGCTGATTGATGGTTGTGCCATCCAGAATCGGATGAGAATAAGGGTCATTCGGATAGTCTACCTCATTACCGATACTCCACAAGAATATACAAGGATGATTCCGGTCACGACGCACCATATCCGTCACATCGCGTTCAATCCATTCTTCAAAGAAATCAAATGTTCCGTCATAGCTTGGCTCACCGACATTCCATCCCTTTATCCATTTCCGTTTCGGGAACTCCCATTCATCCGAAGCCTCATCCATCACCAGGAAGCCCATTCGGTCACATAAATCATACAATACCGGTGCCTGCGGATTATGGCTCATACGGATGGCATTCACACCTATTTCTTTCAGGTTTCTCAGACGGCGCTCCCATACCTCAGGAGGAACTACTGCTCCCAGTACACCAGCATCATGATGCAGACATACTCCTTTCACCTTCATCCACTCTCCGTTCAGGGCAAATCCCTTGTTGGCATCAAACTTCAACGTACGGAGACCTACATTCGTCGAACTGCCATCTATCCGTTTGCCGTCACAAAGCAGCTCTGTCTTCAACGTGTACAGATAAGGTGCATCCAAATTCCAGCGGCGAGGTTTCTTCACCTTCAATGATACTGTTTCTTTCGCAATACCTTCAGCCTTATCCGCCACTTTCTTACGGCCCTGTGCTACCAGTGTACCTTCTGCATCATAAAGTGCCGCAGAAACCTCCAATGCACCAGCAGCCTTCACATGTTTCTCTACTTCCATATCGACTGCCACTACCGCCTGCTTATCGGTCAGCGAAGTAGCGTGCCAGCCTATTCCCCATTGGGCAAAATGAATGTCAGGAGCAGAAATCATCCACACATCCCGGTAAATTCCAGAACCAGTGTACCAGCGTGAATCGGCATAACGGCTATGGTCAATACGGACTGCCAACACGTTATCTCCTTCCTTCAGGTAAGGAGTCATATCATACATAAAAGAGATGTATCCATTCGGACGTTTACCGAGCAAGTGTCCGTTCAGATAAACCTCGCTGCGGTTATATGCTCCCTCAAAATAGATGTAATGGCGTGCAGCCTTATCGGTAACTTGAAAATGTTTCCGATACCAGCCTATCCCCCCCGGTAAATAACCGGTACAGCTTGCCAGTGAAGGAGAAAGCTGTCCTTCTACCGACCAGTCGTGCGGTAAATCCAGCTTTCGCCACTTACTGTCATTATACGATGCAGAAGCACCTAGACTATCGTCTGACAAGCTGAATAACCAATTCTCATTGAATTTTTTGGCTTCGCCAAAAGATACTTGGGCTTGCACAGAAAAGCATACAAGCAAAATGAATGAACAAAACAAAAATAATCTGTTTCTCATAGAAATATCAATATTAGTCACACAGATTCTATCCACAATAAATGTACTATAAATTATTTACTCTATAAAATCTACATGCAGAATAAATTACCCTTACACAGAATTGGGCTGCACCGCTTTATTACGATGCAGCCCTTATTCTCATTTATCAAAAATCAAATTCTATAACTACTCTTCTGCATGATCTAAAGATGCCAAAATCAACTTACCTGATACAGAATGTTCTGCACCTGCAGAATCCTTATATCTAAAGTTAACAGTAAAAGTCTCTTCTTCTGCGTCATAGGTCCCTTCACTCTCTAAAATCTCCATATTCTTCCATCCCTTTATTGTCAATGTATTGTTTTCATTGATACTAAAGGTTACACCTTCATCATCCACATTGGCAATATTCTCTGCTCCAGAATTATAAATTCGGATAGTATTGGAGTTTACAGCCACAGCAGTTCTCAATAAACTGAAAGGAATTCCGTCTTTCTCACCTTCATAATTATAGTTTCCAGAATAAGTATTATATGTGGAAACAGATAATAAAACAGTTGTATTCGGTTCCATCAATTGATACTCTGAACATGATTTTATTTTCAATGGAATGGTATACAAAGAGTCACAATGCAAGCCCGAGGTTGTAATCTTTACAGGAACTAACGTTTGTGCATGTCCTGCCGGTATCACTACCCTCATTGACTCAAACTTATATAAATCGTTCGGCATCGGAGCATATTGAATGTCATTTTCTGATTTATATTTCTTATTATATTCATCAATGGCTGCCGGATCTTCCTCCAATTCAACAATTATATCTCTATCTGGCATCAATGAACCACTCACATACACAGAGGTAGTTATCTCTGCTTCCGCTTGAGAAAAATCAACTTTTCGAGTCAACATGTGACCTTCCTCTCCACTACCCACAAGATAAACTTGTTTAATATAATGCTCCATTTCAAGCATTTCCTGCTCCTTACATCCTGCCACAAAGAATAAAGACAAGCATGTAAAATATAAAATAGTCTTTTTCATTTTCATATCCTTTAATTTTACCAGTTAGGATTCTGTGTAAGTCTTGCATTATGATCCAAAGCACTCTTCGGTATCGGGAAGAAATACATCTTCTGACTGAAAACACGCTTCATAATTGCTTTACTATCAAGAATCGTACGCTTATAGAAATCAGTTCTCTGAGAAGTTCTCACAGAAGTATTATAACCTGTAATTTTCGCATTATAAGCCACATCCGCATCTCCCCAGCGACGCAAATCATGATAACGATAACCTTCTAATGCAAACTCAATCTTCCTTTCCTGCTTAATAGCTTCTCTCATTTGATCCACCTGATTCAATTCAGCATCGGTAATACCAGGCAATCCTGCTCTAAATCTGATCATATTAAAGTACTTTCTCATCTCTTCTACATCTCTGGTAACAGTGATACCTGTTGCTTCATCGGTATAGCTTCCTTCAAGCTCATTCAAAGCCTCCACATAGTTCAACAAGATTTCAGCATATCTGATAATAGCAAAAGTCTTTGCACGGCTTGTCCCTTTTATATTATCTTCCTGATGAATATACTTACGACAGGTATATCCCGTATGATTATAATCTTCCGGGAAATTACACCGTTTCCATCATAATAATAAGTTACCTCAATATTAGTCACATCATCACTACCTACATAAGCCGTTCCGGGCCACATGCAATGATTATAACCAATCGTCGCATAAAATCTGGCTTCTCTATAGCAATCTACCAGTGCTGAATTAGGCGTTACTGTATAACCATCTGATACTTGCCATCCTTCTCCTCCAATACGGTCTCCCGCATGATCAGCCGAAGGATATGGGTACTGCACACTGGAATGATCAATTGTATTTCCATCAATCATCTTATAAGAATCAATCAAATCAAGACAGACATTCAGTCCATTACCTCCTCCTAACACATACGGAGTAGCAATCCACTGGTTGGAGTTCTTATTAGAACCCTCACCTACAGTCATATTACAATAGTAAATATATTCAGGAACTAACTCAGCATTAATCGATCCGTCAAATAAGCTTTTGTATGACTGATAGGGATCAATATTTCCTGCACCATTCGGAAAATCTGCACTTGATACTGTAGAAGGAAGGGCTACAGTCTGGTCTGTTCGGGCAACAGTATTCAAACTATATACATTCATATCAATTACCCGTTTAGCAGCTACAGCAGCCTTTGCCCATTTCCCGTTATCATATGACTGACTGATGAAATTCTTTCCATCTTCCGTCTTCCAATCGGCATAGCGTGTATTTCCGTTATACCACGGACTAGCCGCATACAAACGCAGGCGTGAAATCATGGCCAAAGCCGCACCCTTAGTCGGAACGTACTGATAAGCCTGTGTTCTGCTTTCAGGCAGTAGGCTTGCTGCCTGTTCCATATCATTGCAGATGTAGTCAATGCATTCATCATACGTATTTCTTGGATAGGAAGCATCACCTGCTGAAGTATCTACAGCAAACGGAGTATCCGGCACAATAGGTATAGGACCATATTGTCTCAACAAACAAAAATAAAAATATCCTCTCAAGAAATGTCCTCGACCGGTGTAATCTCTTCGTTCCATATCAGACAAGTCCTTACATTCACTAATTCTTGAAAGCAGAATATTCGCTTTTCGGATTCCCTTGTAATAATGTGCCCAATTATTAAAGTGTTCGGTCTGGGCTGTTTCATTACCCAACATGAAATACATACCAGCATGACGGCCATCCTGCCAGGAAGCAAAACATTCATCAGAAGCCAGTCCAAACGGGAAAGGAGACTCTGTAAAAAGCTTGCTCTCATCAGGAAGATAAGTAGCGATACCATTAATGTATTCATTCACCAGAACCTTGCTCTGAAAAACAGAATCAATGGTATTTTGGTCATAGAAATAAGAGTCAACATCCAAATACGACTCACATGAGGTCATATTTGCAGCAACACATGCTCCAATGGTTACTGCTGACAATATATTTTTAATTTTACGTTTCATGTTCTATTAGAATTGAAGATTTGCTTGTAATGTAAAAACTCTCTGCAAAGGATAAACAGCTCCATTTCCTGAGGCCTGAGCCGGATCCCAAAGTTTGACTTTATCCCAACATGCCAAGTTGTCACCAATAAGACTCAGCTGAAGACCCTGAAGTCCGATTTTCTTCATCTGAGGACAAGTAACATCATAAGTAATCTGTACATTTTTCAATCTCAAATAACGTCCATCTGCCATCCAGAACGTAGAGTTGCGCTCGTTGTTCGCATTAGGACCATACGTCAGACGCGGGAAACGGGCATTCGGATTTTCTGTAGAAGGATCACCAGAGTAAGATGCAGGAATCCATCTGTTGGAAGGATCAGCTACAATGCTCAGCACATTTCCGGTCTGTTTTCCTGTAAACGGATAAAAACCGTTACCACCATACATGAAATCCACAATACCCACACCTTCAAACAAGGCGCTAACCGACAATCGTTTGTATCTTAATTCCAGCGCAAAACCATACTGAAGTCTCGGTACGTTTGAGTTACCAATCAGCACCTCATCGTATTCATCAATCACACCGTCACCGTTAATATCCTTATATTTAATATCACCCGGCATCACGTCTGCCATAAATGTCTGCTTAGGGCTATTGTCAATATCCGCCTGATCTTTAAACAAGCCAAGTGCAATCAAACCTCTCTGATTACCATAAGGAGTACCCACCCATGACTGATAAGGATATTTCACTCCACTCTGCTCATACTCTGTAAGTTTATTGTTCGTATAAGTAAAGTTTGCTCTAGCTGTCAAGCTCCAATCTTTATTAAACTGGTGCATGTAAGAGATATTACCATCAGCTCCCCAGCTCTCCATGGCTCCTACGTTGGCCCATGGCAATGTAATCAAACCCATTTCATCGGGAATGCTGGCTCTCTGCTGGAAGATACCTGTACGATTCTCATGGAAGAAGTCAACTGTCACATCAATCTTTTGTTTGAAGAACTGCGCATCAATACCAATATCAAACTTCTTTGCTTTCTCCCATCTCAAGTTCTGTGAGGCTTCCTGAGATTCAACGATGTTACCTCCACTTCCCCAGATACCGGCACCTGAACCTTGAGTCATGGTGCTCAAGAACGGGAATCGTACACTACTATTGATTCGGTCATTACCTACGACACCATATGAAACCCTGAACTTCCAGAAATCAATAAAACTCAGGTTATCTTGAACCCATTCATATTGGGTCGGTACCCATCCACCAGAGATTGCCGGGAATACTCCAAACTTCTGTCCCTTTGCAAATGCTTCAGATCCGGTATAACCCAAGTTCCCTTCCAAAAAATAAGTATCCTTGAAAGAATAAGTTGCTCTAGCCGCCAATCCCGTATAACGCTTCGGAATAGAGGCAATCAACGTCTGCGCTTCACCTGTGACAAAATCATCCATATAATACAACAGTAAGCCTCCAACTCTATGCTTCTCATCAAAAACACGCTCATAGTTCACACGACCTTCAAAATAGATTTTACGGGTAGTCAGGTTAGCCGATGAATATACATCATCTTTTCTGCTGACCTTCTCTATTAAATCCAACGTACCATCTTTTTTACGTCCAGTAGCATAATACAATGCAGGTGTCTTCAACTGTGTCTGATTAAGCAAAGAATAAGTATTAATAGACATCAGCGCCTCCATCTTTAGTCCTTTTACCCATTGGTCAAAGTCTTGAGTCAGCTTCAATCTTACCGTATTGGTCATTTCACTTTTCTTCTTGTAACCAGTATAGTTCAACAATACATATGGGTTCTGCTGATTCGCATTAGCACCATATGCAGGAAGAGATCCGTCTGAATAAACAACTGGCACAGTCACAGGGGTCATATTAGCTTGTGCATCCCAAAGTGCTTGGTTATTATCTCCATACCCAGGAAAAGAGTTATTTACAATAATAGACTCCAACCCCAATTCGACAATGGTAGACTTAGTCAGATTGGCATCTACATTTGCGCGGAAGTTGTATTTATTGTAACCCACATTATTATCATAATTCTTAATACCCTTATCTTGCTTATAAATGGCATCTTTATGCTGGATACCTATACTCATATAATATCTGGCATTGCTACCACCTCCGTTCACACTGATATGGTGCTGATGATTCCAAACATAATCTTTCAGCATGACATCACGCCAGTTTACATTTGGGTACAAGTCCGGATCAAGCCCTGTTTGAAATAACTTCAGTTCAGCTGCATCATATACCGGACGGCCTCCACGTACCACAGAAGCCTCATTCGCCAAGTTCGCATAAGTTAACGCATCCACATATTCAGGGGTTTTCGCAGAATACGAAATACTCACATTGCTCTTTACACTTATTGATAGCTTACCCGATTTACCTCTTTTTGTCGTAACCAATACCACACCATTGGCTCCACGTACACCATATACTGCTGTAGCTGACGCATCCTTCAATACGGTAAAGCTTTCAATATCTGCTGGATCCAGAGTATTCAAATCACCTTCAATACCATCTATCAACACCAGAGCAGAAGCACCCGCACCAAAAGTTCCGATACCACGTACCCAGAACTCAGAGAAGTCACTACCCGGTTCACCACTTCGTGTAACAGAAATGATACCTGGTACCCGGCCACCAAGCATATTGCTGACTGATGCTGCCGGCACTTGCAAGTCACTACTTTTTACATTTGTTACGGCACCTACTACCGAAATTTTTCGCTGGGTTCCGCGACCGATTACCACAACTTCCTCCGTCTGGTTTACATCTTCCTTAAGGGCAATGGTTTGTCGCGTCATATCCTTAGTTACCAATAAGGTATAGTCTTTAAAACCGATATAACTAAAGACAAGGGTCGTATTAGCTGGTACATTCTGCAATACAAAATTACCGTCCAAGTCGGTAATAATACCTTTTGTCGGATCATTCTTATATTGAATGGTTACACCCACCAACGGTTCACCCTGTTCAGTCAGTACCACACCCGACACAGTATGACCACCTTGTGCATATACTGACAATACACTAATCAGTATGAATGCAAATAGCGTTAAAAGTCTGTTTTTCATTTTATTTGATTTTAAGTTTATTCTATAGCAAGTTTACGCACGTTATATCCTCCACCTCCGGCTATGTATAGATTATCTTCAGAATCTACTGCAATATCAGACGGATCACAGAATGATGCCTCCAAAGGGATTCCATCTATTTCCACATCACCCGATTTAACTCCTCCGGCAATCGTTGACACATAGCCTGAAGGATACGCAATTTTACGGATTGTTTGGTTTCCTAGGTTAACTACATAGATATTTCCTTCACTGTCAACAGTCAGTCCTCTTAACCACTGGAATTGAGCATCCTTTCTATCACCGTCCATATTTCCAGGATGATTCAAAGCACCCGCATATTCATCCTGATGCCATACCCCATCTGTATCCTTATAAATTTTTAGAACCGCATGACCGAAATCTTCTGTTGCATAAAAACAGTCTTCCACCCTGCTATATACCAAATAATTAAAAGTACTTCCACTTGAATAATTAGATTTTTCAAGCAATTTCTCTACCTTAAGATTACCATTTGCATCTTTTTCCTTGAGACTGACCTTAACAAACACGCCTACATGATTTCTGATATACAAATTATTATCAGTCTTATCCAAAGCACAAGCCCACTGTTCTCCCGCAGCCAGTTCTGCAATATTTCCCCGAATAAGCTCCGGACCCCAGTTGTTCGCTCTGGCAAGGCGATAAATCTTACCCGCATTCTTATATAGTTCTACCACATACATGGTATCTCTTTGGCTAGTAATAGCTGGTTTACAAGTACAAAGTCCACTTAAAACAGTAACCACCTGATTATCTGTCTGAGAAATAAGTCGTATTCGCTTTACATGAGTTTCCACAGCCATAATATTATCACCAGCCACTACACCAATCCCCATCACATCGTTAAATAAAGCTTCCGACAATGTCCCATCTTTATATTCTGATTTCTTATAAGTACCACATATAGTAGAAACTTTCTGTACCTGATTATACTTAAATGTTTTATCAGTAGTTATTTCTTTACCATCTACTACAACCTTCACAGAATTTTCACCATCTGGTTGTTTGGGTGCCAAGCAGTAAATCGATGTCCCATTTGTAGATATAATACTCGCTTCTCTCGTATCTGCAAAGAAGACCTTAATCTTAGAAGCATCCGCTCCAAAATTACCTTCTATAATCACTTGTTCATTTAACTCACCTTCGGAAGGAATTATACTTTTTATTTCCAAAGGCTTTGACGGATCATAATTGTTTTGTACCTCAGGATACTTTTCAATGTTATTACTTGCGCACCCCGAGGTTAAAAGAATGAGCACAAATAATACAAGGCTTAAGTTCTTCATAAAATTTAATCTTTAAAGTTTCACAAATAGTTCTTATATCTTAATATAAAACACAATCTATCTTATTTAACAGGGTATCTAATCCTATAAGATTAAATTAGTTTTTATAATTAAAATCAACGAATGCAAATATAATAGGATTCATATTGAGAAAAGCTACTTAAATCCATCATTGGAGGGCAATAAATAATGCAATGCATGATTTACTATCCTATAAAAACATTCAAGATACCCTAAGCTATTCCACATTACAAAACTTCCTATCAGAAAGAATAGCATACTCCCATACCTGTCTCAGAACCTTATAAAACATGATGAGAAGGAACTGCATTAAAATAATTTTATAAAAATCATGCATTGATAGATTATAAATCATGCATTTTAACATTACAGGAAGTATCCTCAAATAAATATTTGTATTTTTGAGAAAACATAAAAAGGAAAAAATATGAAACACTTTTTTATTGCAGTTTGCTTGCTTCAATATATTGTAATTACCAATTTACAAGCCCATACCATAAAAAAATTAGGACTAGAGGAAGGACTTTCCAACAGTTACGTGGTAGATATAGTGGAAGATAAAAATGGATATATATGGATTGCGACAGAAGAAGGACTCAACAAACTGGAAGGAGGAAAATTTACCTCTTTTTATAAAGCAAACAAAGGGAAATTAATCAACTTAACCGGAAACGAACTAAATAGCCTTTTTGATGACCCTAATGAACCTATACTTTGGATTGGGACACAACGAGCTGGATTAATCTCATTTAATTATCAGAATAATACCCAAATCATATATCAGCATAACTACCAAGATCCTCACAGTATTATAACAAATGACATAACCAGTATCCACCCTGCAACTGATGGCAACTTGTGGATTACTACTTACTGGAGAGGAATAGAATATTTAGATAAGAAAACCGGGAAGTTTACACACTACAATCAACAAACTATTCCTGAACTTCCAAGCAATACCGTTTGGACTGCTATAGATGACAATAAAGGAAACCTCTACATTGGTCATTCAAACCATGGAATGAGTATTCTCTCGACAAAAAATAAAAAAGTTAAGAATTTTACATACGATAAATCCAATAATAATTCACTTCCCAGTAATAATATACAATGCATTTTTAAAGATAATACTGGGAATATTTGGGTAGGAACAGAAAAAGGATTAGCACTTTATAAACCCGAAACAGAAACATTTATCAGATTAGGAGAAAAAGAGCCAGCTCTTTCTCATCGTATTTACGATATCCAACAATTTAATGAGAATGAATTATGGATTGCCACTGAATTTGGAGGAATTGCTATTATAAATCTTTCTAAGAGCCTGTTTAATACAGCAGAAGAAATACAATTTATCCAAGCTGGAGATAATGAATATAACTTAAATAACTCAACGGTTCGTTGCCTATTTCAAGATTCACATCAGAACATTTGGGCTGGTACCTGGGGAGGAGGTGTAAACTTTCTCAGCTCCAATACAGCCTTATTTAAGTCATTCAGCTACTCCTCTTATTCATCAGGCAGTAGTCTGAATGCTCCTATCGCCAGCGCAGTGTGCCTTGACAAACAAAATTATTTATGGGTTGGGACAGATGGAGGAGGAATCAATGTGTTAAAAGATGGACAGAGAATAGCAACCTATACAGAGCAGACAAATAATCTTAGTGGAAATTCTATACAAACAGCACTATGCGACAAACAAGGTAACTTATGGTTCGGCATATTTTATGGAGGAATCATATTTTATGACACACATAAAAAGACTTTCCAGCAAGTCTTCCCAAAAGAATACGCAAACCAAGATGTACGTTCACTCTATGAGGATACAGAAGGTAATATTTGGGTAGGCACTAGTGACGGAGTCTTTCAAATAAATCGGGATTCAAAAATAATTCTTCAACATAAACATGTTCCAGATAACTTAGTAACGTGAGTTCGGGATAACATATTATCCCCAAATGGTTAATTGACTTGACTTTTCCACTTCAAATTTGATTGAAGGCTTTTTGGGAAAGAAACAATATGCCACCAATGCAGCAATTATGTTCATGATGAAATTATGTGTGGAACGATGCCTTGAATGTTCTATCTGGCAGATATTCTTCAGTTCATCATTGATGGACTCAATTACAGATCTTTTGCGTAAGAGAATCTTGTCGCGGAATGACATCAGGGAATTTTTCATATTTGAGCGTATACCGGTCACTAAATGAACACCCTGGTCAAACAGCATCTCGAAGAGCTTTGTGCTGATGTAACCCTTGTCTGCATATAGTTTACCGAAAAGATCTTTGGTAAGAACATTGATTACGTCAGGGTTTCTATCGTCGACATTGCCTTTTGTGAGAGAGAAATTCAGCAATTCACCCTTTTCGTTACAGACCAGATGAAGCTTGAATCCAAAAAACCAGCCCATCGTACTTTTCCCTCTTTGTGCCAGATCCCTGAATACTTTATTCGAGTGGATACGCTTGTTATGACATACTTTAATGGGAGTGCTATCCACATATGTAATGCCTGTGCATTCACCAAATCCAAAGAGTTTGAGCAACAGCATGAAAGGTACAATCACCCTGGGTTGCAACTCGACAAAACGGTTGTAGGAAACGGCATTTGGAAAATAGCTCTTCATGTGCTTGCAAATATAAAACAGGTAATAATTCTTGAAATTATGAAAGGTTCCACAGTGGAAGCAGACCATCACGGCAATAATCTCGCTCTGGGACATTTGCGTTTTCCTGTTTCTCCTTTTCGTTATGTCACCTGCTTGAAGTTGGTGATTCCGGATTTCATTCTCATATTCTGCACAAAAATCGTCGGCAATACAAAATATTTCAATAACTTTGTCTGTTGTGATCATAGGGCTGATGTTTGTTATTTGTTTGATTATCAGCTATAAATATACAAATAATCTCCCTATATCACAACTTTTTTTATGAGGAGTTCTATAAATTAAAATATTGTAGTACAGTTGTTTATATGGTTCCA
>ERZ791829.1670-NODE-1670-length-12244-cov-16.762983_pt1 | contig 12244 bp, 10 predicted proteins | sample MGYA00510296_ERZ791829 | MGnify/ENA primary metagenome ERZ791829 (study PRJEB30046, sample SAMN00791973) | human gut metagenome | study: EMG produced TPA metagenomics assembly of the A metagenome-wide association study of gut microbiota in type 2...
GAGCACTTGGCTACGGACCAAGGTGTCGGGAGTTCGAATCTTCTCGCGCACGTATCTAAGTCCTTGAAATTTATTTTCAAGGACTTTCCTTATGCAACAGAATAATGAGGATAGTGGTTAAAACATATGAGTGAAGTAAAAGAAATAAAGAAACGTATCGATTTTTTGGACTACCTGAAGGCCATTTGTGTTATTATGGTAATTATTACACATTATGATTGGGGAGATAAGGATTCTCCATTTTTTACAATGCTGATCAATATGGCAGTTCCTGTTTTTATGATTATTAGCGGTTATAATTTTGCTATGTCAAATCGGAAAAAGACAGGTGGAAATTTAAAGAAAATGTATGCATGGGAGATGATAAAACCCAAATTGATCCGTTTTCTTGTGCCATTTTTTACAGTGTGTCTCATTGAAATTGTTCTTTTAGTGATCGAGGACAAGCATATTAATCCACCACGGATTTTCCTTTTAGGAGCATATGGTCCCGGTAGTTATTATGTGCCTATCATGATCCAGTTATTGGTAATCTTTCCTATTATATATAAGCTGGTAGAGAAAAATGCCAGGCTGGGAATCGCATTGTCAGGCGCAGCAAATTTATTGTTCGAAATCAGCGTAAAAATATTTGATATGGATAAGTACTATTATCGCCTGAGCATTGGACGTTATTTGCTTTTGATCGCATTTGGATGTTACCTTTATTTATATCCGGAACACAGAGTGAAAAGGTACCAGCTTATCAGTATGTTTTTGATTGGGCTGGGATATATTGTTGCTGTGTTCGGATTTGATTGGGATATCATTCTGTTTGACTATTGGAAAACAACAGCAATGCCGATTGCATTTTATATTTTTCCGATTATAATTATATTTTTCCGAAGATTTTATCATATAAAATTACCGGGACTTATCGGAAATACATTGACATGGATTGGACAGGCATCGTATCATATTTTTTTGGTACAAATGGTATATTATCATTTTGAACTTGGTGGTAGAATTATGGCAAGTGCATGGTATATTGCACTTCCATTTAATATTTTGGTAACGGTCGCAGCCGGACTTGCATTTTATGAAGCTGACTGCAGGTTTATCAGGAATATGAAATGTTTAAAATACAGAGTAAAACAGAGAGTTGCGTAAAATAACACAGGAATGTTGGAAAAACAGTTTCGCATATGACTTGTAGGAGCGTAGAGCGAAAACATGAGTCTAACAAGAGTGTGATGATATAGATATAAAAAATTAGCATCGTATCTCAAAGAAGAACGAGAGCAGGAGGAAAAAATGTCTAGCAAAAAAACATTTGAAATGGTATTGACTGCATTATTTACAGCAATTATCATCATCATGGCATTTGTGCCATACTTAGGTTATATTAACCTTGTCGTAATTAAAGCAACTTTGATTCATGTACCGGTAATTATCGGCTCCATTGTTCTTGGACCGAAAAAGGGTGGATTTTTAGGATTCGTATTTGGATGTACCAGTCTTATCAATAATACGTTTAATCCAAGTTTATTGTCGTTCGCATTTTCACCATTTTATTCCGTAGGGGAAATCGGAGGCAATTTCTTTAGTGTTATTATTTGTTTTGTACCACGTATCTTAGTAGGAGTTGTTCCATATTTTGTATATGTTGGAATTAAAAAATTGTGTAAGAAAAAAGCAGCCGGAGACTGGATTGCACTTCCGATTGCAGGCGTTGCAGGTGCATTTACAAATACGCTGCTGGTTATGAATTTAATTTATATTTGTTTCAGTTCGGAGTTTGCTTCGGCAAAAAATATTGCGCTGGATGCAGTTTACGGAGTGATTTTAACGATCATTGCGACGAACGGTGTGCCGGAGGCAATTGTTGCAGCGGTACTTACAACAGTAATTGGAAAAGTACTCATAAAGTGGAGGAGATAGGCTTTGTTAACAGGTAAAACAGTTGTATTAGGTGTCACAGGAGGGATTGCGGCATATAAAATGCCAAATGTGGCAAGAATGTTGAAAAAAATGCACTGTAATGTTCATGTGATCATGACACAGAATGCAACAAATTTCATTACGGCTACTACATTTGAGACACTCACAGGAAATAAATGTCTGATCGATACATTTGACCGCAATTTCGAGTTTTCTGTAGAACATGTTGCAATTGCCAAACAGGCAGATCTGGTCTTAATTGCGCCGGCGACAGCGAATGCGATTGGGAAAATTGCAGGAGGCATTGCGGATGATATGCTTACTACAACTGTGATGGCCTGCACCTGTAAAATTTTGATCGCTCCGGCGATGAATCACAATATGTATCATAATTCCATTGTTCAGGAGAATATCGAAAAGTTAAAACGACATGGGTATGAAATCATTGATCCTGTATGTGGAATGCTTGCAAATGGGGATACTGGAGACGGAAAGCTTCCATCAGAAGAAACATTGGTAAGCTATGTGGTAAGAGAACTTGCGCATGAGAAAGATTTGCATGGGAAAAAAGTACTGGTAACGGCAGGACCAACGCAGGAGGCCATTGATCCGGTTAGGTATATCACGAATCATTCTACCGGGAAAATGGGGTATGCGCTTGCAGAAGCTGCCATGTTAAGAGGAGCAGAAGTCACATTGATCAGTGGACCGACCGCTATTGAGCCGCCGATGTTTGTAAATGTGATTCCAATCATTTCAGCGCAGGAAATGTTTGAAAAAGTAGCGACAAACGCCACAGAAAACGATATAATAATAAAAGCAGCGGCTGTTGCAGATTACCGACCAAAAGAAGTCTGTGATGAGAAGATAAAGAAAGCGGATCATGACACAGAGATTGAGTTAGAACGTACAACAGATATTCTTGCATACCTTGGAAAGAATAAAGGAAAAACTTTTTTATGTGGGTTCTCCATGGAAACAGAAAACATGTTGGAGAATTCCAGAAGAAAATTAGATAAAAAAAATCTTGATATGATTGTTGCAAATAATTTGAAGGACAAAGGCGCTGGTTTCGGAGTGGATACGAATTTGATCACGATCATCACAAGAGACCGGGAATTGCAACTAGAGTTAATGAGTAAGCAGGATGCTGCAAACTGTATTTTAGATGAGATTATCAGAAAAATTGGAAATCGTGAATAGATAAGAAAGTGGCAGGTAGATTGCATGGAAGTATTGAAAGTACAAAAAGGTCAGATCGTTGCAAAAAAGAATGACAAAGTAAAAGAATGGTATTTTATACAGGAGGGCTCTGTTATCCAGAAGTATGCATTTGTTGAACTGGAATTGAAACAGAATGGCATTGTTGGTATTCTGGAGAATGACAGATTCCTTTGTGATTATATCGCAGCGGAGGACAGTGCACTGGCTGTTTTTCCATGTGAATCGTCGGAGGATCTGCAGGGGATTTTGTCAAATGATGCAAAGATCCGAAGATATTTTTTGAAGGCAGCGATTGAGCAGAGACAGCAGATGCTCCAGGTATACGCTGGTCTGGAAGTGAGATGCAAACAGTTTCATACGTTTATAGAGACGTTTTATAATGACTATAAAACAATCTGTAACCAGTATCAGTTAGAAGAACAGCCTTTTTCTAAAATGGATTATTTCCATTCTCTGGAAATGCGTCATAAAGCGGAAAAATGGGAGATGGACAACAGCAGTAGTCTGGTGACAAATTATCTGGAAGAATATCTGAATCTGCTGGAAAAGGATGATAGTCTGTGCGTTGGTGCAATTATGGAGGCTTCTGCACAGATGCGAAGAGTTGCGCAGGGAATCAGTGAGATGGTTGCGTATCTTCTATATAATAAGGATCTGCTGATCAGTGAATCCGGAAAAGATATTTTTCAGTTATTCTTTGATCTGGCGATTCGCGCAGGGCTGAATCATGAAGAATTAGAACCAATCAATAAAGAAGTGAAACTGATCATTGAACTGGTAGAAAAATTAAAGATTTATGATCAGAGAGTCATTGATTACCGCTGGAGTGAATACCAGAATTATGAATTTGGAAGCAATGGGTTAGAGGAAGTGGCATCTGTCGGAGTTTTTGGCGAAGACGAAGAAGAGTTTGAGAGTGATGAGGAAGAAAGCGAAGACTGCTTAGAACATATTCTTACCTACGCGGGATTTGATGAATCACAGATCGAGGATGTACGCAATAAGATCAGGGAATACCGGGAACTGCCGGATATGCTATCAACGGATGATGAGGCATACCGCATCAGAAAACAGCTGACGCCTGTTTTTTATGATGTATATTATAAGGTATTTATGCGTGCAATGCAGGAAGAGGGGCAGATAACGCCAATTCTGGAAATGTTCCTCAATTTTGGCTTTATGGATGTGCAGATGGTTGGTGAGGATAATGCCAATGCATTGTACGATCTGACAGAACATTTGGATCTATGCAATTCAGAGCATGTGTATACCATGTATGAGTGGCTGAAGGCAATTTATGAAGGCCGGAAAGAGCCTTCCAAGAATGAATTTGATCTGGATTATAGCCAGTATTTATTAGAAAAACTGAAAACAAAGAAGATTACGGAAGCACAGATGAAACAACTTCAGGATAACCGGGAGCTGAAAGTAAAATATGAGATTCAGAACATGTTTACCTCTGGAAACCGTGCAACGTATGGAAAAATAACGACATTCTGTCCGATTTTAGGAGAGTATGATCTGATTAACTCTGTAGAAAAGATGCTTGTGACAGCAGAGCGGTTAGAGGGAGTTATCAATCAGATCCGTAAGATCGATTTTTCTGTTTTTTACAGAGAAGTATTATTTTCAGATCCGGACAAAGGAATTAACCATGAAAATATTATGAAAGAGGTATTGCCGGATATTATTCTTATGCCAAATGCGGGAACCAAGGCAATGATGTGGCAGGAGACAGCGGGAGTGAAGCGCGACACTTCAGCACGTTTTATGTTCCCTGTTTTTACTGCGGTAGATCTTGAAGATATGATGATCGAGACTATGGGTAGATATCGTTGGGAAATCTGCAGAAAGATCCAGGGTGTACATTGGAATGATATCCGTGAAAAATCTTTGACGGCGGAGTATTGCGATTATATGCAGTTTTACCGTAAAAATTTTGAATTGTCTGCTGATGCAAAAGAAAAGCTGAAAAATGCATTGTTCCGCGCAAAGAATAATTACAGGGAAGTTTTTGTAAAGGATTACCAGAACTGGATCAAATATGAGTCAAGAGGAAGCTATCGTCTGAACAAGGTTTCCAGACAGATACTGATGACTTATTGTCCGTTCTCGAAAGAACTTCGAAATGAATTGAAGGCAAACCCAATGTATCAGGAACTTCTGAACCGATATGATATCCAGAGTTCCAGAAGTGTGAAACGTATTCTTGCCGTTTACGACAAGTATAAGCGTGCTGGCGGAGAATTAAATCAGGATTTAAGAGATAATTTATTATATTATCAGATGTAGAAAAATCCATCGGAAAAAAGATATAAACTTTTCCGATGGATTTTTTGTGTGTGAAATATCAATAGAAAAAGCCAAATGCAACCGCATCTGGCTTTTTCTGAGGGGAGTATAAATAATTAATAAGGGGTATAACTATGATACGTTTTCGTATCACAACGTTAGTATATCCTATCTATATTTAAAAAGCAATTTAAAAAATGTATATTTTGTGTGATTCTTCAAATAATAAAAATGCATGTGACAAAGTAATTTTACATGCAGAAAAAGAAGAAAATTTTGTACACAAAACAGGAGGACATTTTATCATGGCAAAGAACATGGATGGTACAAACAAGAGTGAAAACAGCTACGAGCAGAACAGTTATGAGAACAGCAATGGACAGAACAAGAGTGGTCAGAACAAATCTACCAATAAGTCAACAAATAAGTCCACAAACAAATCCACAAACAAAACTTCTGACTGCCATCACGAAGAGTAGCAGCACGGAAAACAAATCATTGCATAATATGTAATAAGGAAAGAATCAGAGACAGATTACAGATCACACTGTAATCTGTTTCTTGTTATAAAGGGGGAAATATGGCATTTTATACCATTCATCCAAGAGATATCCAGAATATTTGTTTTCAAAAGAGGGTGCGCGTAGTTGATATTAGAGAACCTCAGGAATACAGAAAATATCACTATCCGGGTGCAGTAAATATCCCGTACAGCGATGATGACAGCTGGTGCTGTCGTTTTTCAAAGTATCGGCCGCTGCTTTTATACTGTGAGTATGGGAGTACAAGTCTTCTTGCTGCACGCAAGCTGGGAAAAGAAGGGTATGAGGTTTATACTGTGATTGGCGGTGCAAATGCAATGCAGGAGCAGCTAAGGCGTTAGACGGGCAGAACCATTTCTCATGGAAATATTTTTGCAATTGACAGTTCTAAATAGAACAGATAATATAAGAATAGGTTTTTAGACTTATTTTTAGAGGAGATTTCAGTGAGAACATTTGATTTACTTGTGCCTTGCCACTTTGGGTTAGAGGCAGTTTTAAAAAGAGAAATATATGATCTTGGCTATGAGATCACAAAAGTAGAAGATGGCAGAGTGACATTTGAAGGTGATGAGGAAGCAGTCTGCCGTGCCAACATTTTTCTGCGTACGGCAGAACGTGTTATGATCCAGGTCGGAAGGTTTAAGGCAACGACTTTTGAAGAACTTTTCCAGGGAATCAAGAACCTTCCGTGGGAAGAATATATTCCGGAGGATGGAAAGTTCTGGGTGAAAAAAGCGTCTTCTATCAACAGCAAGTTGTTCAGTCCATCCGATATCCAGTCCATTGCCAAAAAAGCAATGGTGGAGCGCATGAAACAGAACTATCACAAGGAATGGTTCAAAGAAGATGGAGCAGCTTATCCGGTCCGTATTTTTTTACTGAAGGACGAAGTGACGGTGGCGCTGGATACATCCGGTGATTCTTTACATAAACGTGGATACAGAACGATGACGAGTAAGGCTCCATTGACGGAAACTCTTGCAGCTTCTTTAATTATGTTAACCCCTTGGAGAAAGGACCGGATTCTGGTCGATCCATTTTGTGGAAGTGGTACCTTCCCGATCGAGGCAGCAATGATCGCAGCGAATATCGCACCGGGAATGAACCGTGATTTTACAGCAGAGGAATGGACAAACCTGATTGACCGCAAACTCTGGTATGAGTGTGTGAAAGAGGCAGAGGATATGATCGACACTACTGTGAAAGTAGATATTCAGGGATATGACATTGATGGAGATGTGATCAAAGCAGCAAGGGAAAATGCGAAGCGTGCGGGAGTGGAACACATGATCCATTTTCAGCAGAGAGCGGTCGCAGATTTAAGCCACCCGAAAAAATATGGCTTCATCATCACAAATCCTCCGTATGGGGAGCGTCTTGAGGATAAGGCAGATCTGCCGGAACTGTATACACAGATTGGGCAGGCATACCAGAGACTGGATTCCTGGTCGATGTTTCTGATCACAAGCTATACTGAGACAGAAAAATATATTGGAAGAAAAGCGGATAAAAACCGCAAAATTTATAACGGTATGTTAAAGACTTATTTTTACCAGTTTTTAGGACCGAAGCCTCCTAAAAAACGCAATTAAGGAGATTTAAGGGTACATGAAGTATTCGAAGCGTTATATTGCCTTCACGGGCGTGCTGGCAGTTGCACTTTTGATAAAATTTAATAATTTTGGCGAACAATATCAGACAGTGAACCGTTTCCGCGGGGCACAACTTGAGGAGACAACATGGAATCCATTGATCGCGCAGAGCGTGAATGATGGATTACTTTCAGTAGTCATTGACAATAAAGAGTACACGAATGAGAAATATCCGTTTTTCATGGATGCGAATCTGGACATCATGGTTCCGGTATCCATTTTACGGGATGCATTAAACTGCAGCGCACATATTTATAATGAGGATACACTTCTGGTAGAGAAGCATAACAGTGAACTTTCCTTTTCTCTGAACGATGATATGATAGAGGTCAATGGCAAGAAGGAAAAAGTGGTTTCTCCGCTGATCAAAAAAAACAAAGAGTATTATGTGAGCCTGAATGATCTGTCCAATTATCTGGACTATTCCTACACCTGGAATATTCAGGAAAACAAGGCACAGGCAGCAGATGTGTCGGAGAGTGCAACGATTATTCCGACAAAGTACGATCTGAGGGACAGAGCGAGGGTTTCTGCTATCCGAAATCAGGGAACATATGGAACCTGCTGGTCGTTTGCAGCGTTAAGTGCGATGGAATCCGTTCTTTTACCGGAGCAGAAGTATCAGTTTTCGGTGGATCATATGACATTGAATAATGGGTTTCATCTGACACAGGACGATGGTGGTGAGTACACGATGGGAATGGCGTATCTTGCGTCATGGAAAGGTCCGGTATTAGAAAAGGATGATCCATATGGAGATAACAAAACGACGCCGGATCTTACTGCTGTAAAACATGTGCAGGAGATGCAGATCATCGATGGAAAAGATTATGAGAAGATAAAGGAAGCAGTATTTAAATACGGTGGCGTGCAGACTTCAATTTATAACTCGTTAAAAAGTTCGCAGTCGAAATCACCTTATTATGACCGCAGAACAAGTTCGTACTGCTATATCGGTACGGAAAAACCAAACCATGATGTTGTGATCATCGGCTGGGACGACAGTTATTCCAAGGATAATTTTTCCGTTGATCTTGAGGGGGACGGAGCATTTATCTGTCAGAACAGCTGGGGAAGCGAATTCGGTGATGGCGGGATTTTTTATATTTCTTACTATGATACGAATATTGGTACCCACAATGTCGCGTATACAGGAATTGAGGACAGTGATAACTACGATCACATTTATCAGAGTGATCTCTGCGGTTGGGTAGGACAGCTCGGCTATAACAAAGAGAGCATTTACGGTGCAAATGTTTATACTGCGGAATCCAATCAGAATCTTACGGCTGCGAGCTTTTATGCCACAGGAAAAGATTCGGAGTATCAGCTTTATGTTGTGAAAAATTTTGAAGATGAATCATCTTTGAGTAATATGACACCGGTAGCATCAGGAAAATTGAGTAATGCAGGTTATTATACAATCCCATTTGACAAACAAATTGTACTGGATGCAGGAGAGCGGTACGCGGTGGTATTATTTATCAGTACACCGGATGCAGTACATCCGCTTGCCATTGAGTATGAGGCGGATGATGCCACGGCCGATGTCGTCTTAGATGACGGCGAAGGTTATGTCAGTGCCAATGGTTTTGAGTGGGAAAATGTAAAAAATGTGGAGAATTGTAATATTTGTATCAAAGCATTTAGTAATGACCGTTAACAGGGGGGTACGTGGAAGAGAAAGCAATGAAGTTTGCAACCGTGACAGCGGTTCTTCTCATGATCATAGTGTGTGTGTTATTGCCGAAACTTCCGGCAATCCACACATGGGCAGTGGAGCGTGAGGAGGAGCGGATCGCAGAGGCAGAACTTGCAGAACAGAAGATTACAATGAGTGATCTTACAATTAAAAATACAGAAGTGGCAGATGACACAGAACAGAGACAATTGCGTCTGAAGCTTCCGGCGGGAGTAAAGGGGAGTGATATCACAATCTCAAATGACTATGTGACACAAACCGTCCGTATCGAATTGCCGCAGACAGAGGTCAGTTATTTTGAGAATGATCCGTTGACAGGAAGCAGCAATCATATTGATAATCTTTCTTATGCAGTGAGCAAGGGAAGCAGTGGATGGATCGAGATCACGATGGATCAGGTTTATGAGCTGGATATGGATTATGATGAGAATTATTACTATTTTGATTTTCTGACGCCACATGAAGTGTATGACAAAGTCGTGGTTGTGGATGCCGGGCATGGTGGAAGAGCGCCGGGAGCAACGAAACAGGGAATCAACGAAAAAGATATTGACCTTGGAATTGTGCTGCAGCTGAAAGAGATTTTTGATAACAGCGATGAGAATATCGGTGTTTACTATACAAGAACGGATGACAGCAACCCGACTTTTGACCAGAGGGTACAACTGGCGAATAAGTCTCAGGCAGATTTGTTCATCAGTATACATAATAATTCAACGAAAAGCGGGCGGATGTCCTCGACACACGGTACACAGGTGATGTACAGTGAGTCAGATACGAAAGAGCTGGGAAGTAAGGCATTTGCGCAGATTTGTCTGGATCATGTGACGGAGGCGTTGGAGAGCAGGAATAAGGGGCTTGTGGAAGGCGATGAGATTTATATCATTCGAACCAGCGAAGTTCCGGTAGCATTGATCGAAGTCGGATTTATGACAAATCAGGAGGAACTTAATCTTCTTAACAGTACCGATTATCAGAAAAAAGCGGCAGAAGGTGTTTATGACGCTGTTCTGGATGCATTTGCGAAAGGATATTAAAAAGATGATAAAAATTATTTTTGCAACAGGAAACGCAGGAAAAATGCGCGAGATCAGAGACATTATGGCAGATCTGGATGTGGAACTTTTATCCATGAAAGAGGCAGGAATCAAACTGGATATTGTAGAAGATGGAGAGACATTTGAGGAGAATGCACTCATTAAGGCAAGAGCAGTGTCTAAGGAGGCACCTGGGGCAATTGTGATGGCAGATGATTCAGGACTGGAAGTGGATTACCTGCACAAAAAGCCGGGGATTTATTCTGCACGTTTTATCGGCGAGGATATATCTTATGATATTAAAAATCAGGCGATTTTAGACCTTCTGGCAGGTGTTCCAAAGGAGGAACGAACAGCCCGTTTCGTCTGTTCCATTGCAGCGGTGCTGCCGGACGGAAGGGAACTTGTGACAAGAGAGACCATGGAAGGCTATATCGGGGCTAAAATTGCAGGAGAGAATGGATTTGGTTATGATCCAATTTTTTGCGTGGAAAAATACGGATGTACGACGGCAGAACTTTCAGAAGACCAGAAAAATGAGATCAGCCACCGGGGAAAAGCACTGCGCGCCATGAAAGAGAAACTTGCAAAGGAAAACCTATGAAAATATTGATTATCAGTGATACCCATACAAAACATGACAATCTTTTAAAAGTGTTAGAGCGGGAGTGCCCGGTAGATCTTTTGATCCATCTTGGTGATGCTGAGGGGTATGAGGATTATATTGCAGAGCAGGCAGGGTGCCCTGTGGAAGTGGTGGCGGGGAATAACGACTTTTTTTCCTCACTGCCACGGGAAAAGGAGCTGCAGATTGGAAAGTATAAAGTACTTATTACCCATGGACACTACTATTATGTTAATACCGGAATCGAAGATATTGAGCGCGAAGCAGAAGGAAGAGGATTTGATATCGTTATGTTTGGGCATACCCATCGTCCGATCATCGATTATCATAAGGATGTCATTGCGCTAAATCCGGGCAGCCTTTCTTATCCGAGGCAGGAAGGAAAAAGACCATCTTATATTATTATGGATCTTGATAAAAAGGGAGAGGCAACGTTTGAAATTGAGTATTTATAGGCGCAAAGACTTCGAAAAATCAGGGATTCGGGCATTTAGAAAAAAGTTGAAAAAAATGTAAAAAAAGTGTTGACATTTTCTTTGTGCTCTTATATAATAACTCTTGCGTCACGGAATGAGAGACAAAAACAAAGCTTCTTAAGATGTGAAAGGCATTGGAAATTATCCTTCGGGGTGTGGCTCAGCTTGGCTAGAGCGCCTGGTTTGGGACCAGGAGGTCGCAGGTTCGAATCCTGTCACCCCGACTTATGCGGGTGTAGTTCAATGGTAGAACACCAGCCTTCCAAGCTGGATACGTGGGTTCGATTCCCATCACCCGCTTTCCATTTGCCAATTTGGTGAATGCGAGCGTATGTGTTCGTAGCTCAGCTGGATAGAGCAACGGCCTTCTAAGCCGTGGGTCGGGGGTTCGAATCCCTTCGAGCACATTTCCTTTTTAGGAATAAGAAGACACAAGGATTTAGGCATCGGCAACAGAGTTGCTTGCAGTCTTTTATGGTGGGTATAGCGCAGTTGGTTAGCGCGCCAGATTGTGGCTCTGGAGGCCCAGGGTTCGAATCCCTGTATCCACCCTTACAATAAAGCTTTGGTTTTGTTGTTAAAATGTTGCGATAGGTGCAGCAAATTTCTTTGTTGGGCTATCGCCAAGCGGTAAGGCACTGGATTTTGATTCCAGCATTCGCAGGTTCGAATCCTGCTAGCCCAGCTTAATATGGGATATTAGCTCAGTTGGTAGAGCACTTGACTTTTAATCAAGTTGTCCGGGGTTCGAATCCCCGATGTCTCATTAGA
>ERZ791829.1672-NODE-1672-length-12229-cov-8.852472_pt1 | contig 12229 bp, 9 predicted proteins | sample MGYA00510296_ERZ791829 | MGnify/ENA primary metagenome ERZ791829 (study PRJEB30046, sample SAMN00791973) | human gut metagenome | study: EMG produced TPA metagenomics assembly of the A metagenome-wide association study of gut microbiota in type 2...
TGAATCTTAATTATTCATTTTTCATCCAGTGTCCAGAAAACTGGGTACATATCAACCGTCTCGGACGGCGCAGGGGGCGCTGTTTTGTCTTTTTGGCACAAAGAAGCCACTAAATCCTCTTTTCCTTTTGTGGTTTTTCCGCTATACTAGAGGTGCAGGAATTCCAATGGTACAAGAAGGTCATCGCATCCAACGGCGAGGATCTGGACTGAACCTGAAATTGCAGACGCTGCCGGGCGTTCCCGGCGTGAGGGCTCCGCTTCGGCGGGGCCCTCTGCGTTCGGTCCGGCAGTTTTTGGACGAATCGGCTGAAAAACAGCAAAATTCGGTCAGAATGCGCTAGAATGCTGGACAGCATCCTGTGAATTGTGGTAGAATTGCAATAGAATGCGTGGAAGCGCAAAACCGATGCTGCGCGGTGAACGCAGCAAAGATGAAAGATGAAAGAGGTCGTTTGTGATGAAGATCATTCGTGCAAAGGATTACGCAGACATGTCCCGCAAGGCGGCAAACATTATTTCCGCACAGGTCATCATGAAGCCCAATTGCGTGCTGGGTCTGGCCACCGGCGGCACCCCGGTGGGGGCCTACCAGCAGCTGGTGGAGTGGTACAACAAGGGCGACATTGATTTCTCGGAGGTCACCACCGTGAACCTGGACGAGTACCGCGGCCTGCCCAAGGACCACCCGGAAAGCTACTGGAGCTTCATGCACCGCCACCTGTTCGACCACGTCAACATCAACCCCGCCCGCATCAACCTGCCGGACGGCACCAACCCCGATGCGGACGCAGCCTGCGCCCAGTACAACCAGATCATCCACAGCGTGGGCGGCATCGACCTGCAGCTGCTGGGCATCGGCCACGACGGCCACATCGGCTTCAACGAGCCGGGCGAGGCTTTTGAGCTGGAGACCCACTGTGTGGACCTGACCCAGGAGACCATCGAGGCCAACAAGCGCTTCTTTGACGGCAACGTAGACCTGGTGCCCAAGCAGGCCTACACCATGGGCATCAAGACCATTATGCAGGCCCGTAAGGTGCTGATGGTGGTCAACGGCACCGGCAAGGCCGAGATCGTGAAGAAAGCTTTCTTCGGCCCGGTCACCCCGGAAGTGCCCGCCAGCATCCTGCAGATGCACCCCGACTTCATCCTCGTGGGCGACGAAGAGGCCCTGAGCCTGATCTGATCGGTTCCCCAAAGCATGTTTCTGCCGCCGCACGGCCCTGCCACCGTGCGGCGGCTTTTTTCTGAGCAGGGGAATTGTAACGCGGCAAAAAATACAGTATACTGGAACAAAAACCACCACGAGGGAGGGGCGGCCGATGTTCAGCGAAGAGATGATCTGCAGCCTGAATGATCTGGAGCTGGAAGTTTATAAGTATGTTGTGCGGAACGCGGACAAGGTGTGCTATATGCGCATCCGGGAGTTTGCGGATGCCGCCCATGTGTCTACCTCCACCATCCTCCGGTTCTGCAAAAAGGCGGGCTGCGACGGCTACGCGGAGTTCAAGATCCGGCTGCGCCAGCATCTGGAACAGGCAAAGCAGCCGCCGGTCAAGGACGATGTGTCGGAGGTCATCGACTTTTTGAAAAAGACCTGCTCGGCGGAGTTTGAGCAGAAGCTGGACATGCTGACCAGGGTCATTTTTCAGGCCCGGCACATCTTTTTTGTAGGTAGCGGCATGTCCGGCATCGTGGCCAAGTACGGGGCACGCTACTTTTCCAGCATGGGCAAGTTCTGCCTGTACATTGACGAGCCCCATTATCCCACCGAGAGCCGGTTTGTGGAAAATTCGCTGGTGATCGTGTTTTCAGTGTCCGGCGAGTCCCGCGATACCATCGGCCATGTGATGCGCTTCAAGGAGCAGAACTGCCAGATCCTCAGCGTGACCAACACGGAAAACTGCACCATCGCAAAACTCTCGGACTACAACCTTGCCTATTATGTCACCTACGAGCGGCTGGGAGTCTACGATGTGACGACCCAGCTCCCGGCTATGAGCATCGTGGAACGGCTGGGCAAAAAGCTTTACCGCTATACCTCCGAGGGCCCGGCAGCCATCTGAAAAAAGTCCAAAATAAAAAACAGGGTGTTACCTGGAAAAAACAAGTGCGAAAAAACGGCACTTGTTTTTTTATGCCCGGAAACTGCTGACAAACCACCTGCCTGCGTCTATAATGGACGCATCAGAAGTACTTCGACCGGAAATTGGATGACTTGAAAAGGTAAAGGAGAAACAATCATGGCAAAAGATTATGCTGCGATCTCCAAAAAGATCGTGGAGAACATCGGCGGTGTGGAAAACATTGCCAGCGTGACCCACTGCATGACCCGCCTTCGCTTCGTGGTGAAGGACGAGGGCAAGATCAACGACGCAGCCGTCAAGGCGACCGACGGCGTGATGGGCGTCGTGAACCAGGGCGGCCAGTACCAGATCATCATTGGCAACCATGTGGAAGAGGCCTACAACGAGGTGCTCAAGATGGGCGACTTCGGCGAGGCAAGCCAGGTGGCCCGCGGCGAGAAGAAGGAGCCCCTGACCCTGAAGAAGGTGGGCAACAACATTCTGGATGCCATCGTGGGCACCATGTCCCCGCTGATTCCCGCCATCATCGGCGGCTCCATGGTCAAGCTGCTGGTCATGCTGCTGGGCATGGCAGGCGTGTTGTCGGCCGACGGTGAGACCTACAAGATCCTGAACACCATCGGTGACGCAGCCTTCTACTTCCTGCCGGTGATGGTGGCCGCTTCTGCTTCCAAGAAGTTCAACACCAATATGTTCATCGCCATTGCCATTGCAGGCCTGATGCTGCACCCGGATTTCCGCACCATGATGGAAGCGGTCACGGTCGGCGACACCGCCGCACACTTCCTGGGCATCCCGGTGGTGGGCGTCAAGTACACCTACACCGTCATCCCGGCCCTGTGCATGACCTGGATCCTGTCTTACATTGAGCGTGCCATCGACAAGATCACCCCGGCTGTCACCAAGAACTTCCTCAAGCCCATGCTGATCTTCCTCATTGCTGCTCCCATTGCAATCATCGTGGTCGGCCCGGTCGGCATCATGATCGGCGAGGGCATCTCCGCATTCGTCTACTTCGTGCAGGCTAAGCTGGGCTTCCTGGCTGTGGGCATCATGGGCGCCCTCTGGCCCCTGCTGGTCATCACCGGCATGCACCGCGTGTTCACCCCCACCATCCTGCAGACCATCTCCGAGACCGGCATGGAGGGCACCGTTATGCCCTCTGAGATCGGTGCAAACCTGTCCCTGGGCGGCGTGTCCCTGGCCGTTGCCTTCAAGACCAAGAACAGCGAGCTGCGCCAGACCGCCCTGGCCGCTGCTTCCTCTGCTCTGATCGCCGGCACCACCGAGCCCGCCCTGTACGGCGTGGCCGTGCGCCTGAAGCGCCCCCTGATCGCTTCCCTGATCACCGGCTTCGTCTGCGGCTGCCTGGCCGGCATGGCAGGTCTGGCCAGCCGTTCCATGGTGTCGCCCAGCGTGCTCACCGGCGTGCAGTTCATCGACCTGGCAAACCCCGGTGTGAGCATCGCCTGGATCGCCGGCATCTCGGTGCTGTCCATCGTGCTGTCCTTTGTGCTGACGCTGGTGATCGGCTTTGAGGATCTCCCGGAAGAGGAGTGATCCCCATGTCTGATTACAAACTGCCCGAAAATTTCCTCTGGGGTGCTGCCATTGCGGCCAATCAGGCCGAAGGCGCTTACAACGAGGGCGGCCGCGGCCTGAGCAACATCGACATGATGCCCCACGGTGTCCACCGCATGGAGGTCAAGCTGGGCGGCACGCCCCACCCGACGCTGCAGGCAGGGGAGTATTACCCCAGCCACACCGGCGTGGACTTCTACCACCATTACAAAGAGGACATCGCCCTGATGGCAGAGCTGGGGCTGAAGGTGTTCCGCACCTCCATCTCCTGGTCCCGCCTGTATCCCCACGGCGATGAACGGACCCCCAACCCGGAGGGTGTGGCCTTTTACCGCAATGTGTTCCAGGAGTGCCGGAAGTACGGCATTGAGCCGCTGGTCACCCTGTGCCACTTTGATATCCCCATGGGCCTGGTGGAGCAGTATGGCTCCTGGCGCAGCCGCAAAACGCTGGAATGCTTTGCCCGCTACGCCGAGACCTGCTTCAAAGAATACTCCGGCCTTGTGCACTACTGGCTCACCTTCAACGAGATCAACATCCTGCTGCACAGCCCCTTCTCCGGGGCAGGCATCGCCTTCCAGGAGGGCGAGAACCGCAGCCAGGTGATCTATCAGGCGGCCCACCATGTGCTGCTGGCCAGCGCCACGGCCACCCGCCTGGCCCACCGGTACGACCCCGCCAATCAGGTGGGCTGCATGCTGGCCGGCGGCAGCTTCTACCCCTACTCCTGCAACCCGGAGGACGTCTGGGAGTCGGTGCAGAAGGAGCAGGAAAACCTGCTCTTTATCGACGTGCAGGTGCGGGGCCGCTACCCCGGCTACGCCCGCAAGCTGTTTGCGGAAAAGCAGGTGCAGCTGCACACCGAGCCCGGCGATGACGCCCTGCTGCGGGAGAACACCGTGGATTTCATCTCCTTCAGCTACTACGCCAGCCGCTGCGTGGCGGCCAGCCTGGAGGGCAAGGCCGTGAACGACGGCAACGTGGTGCGCTCGGTGAAGAACCCCTATCTGCAGACCAGCCAGTGGGGCTGGGCCATCGACCCGCTGGGCCTGCGCATCACCATGAACCAGCTGTACGACCGCTACCAGAAACCGCTGTTCCTGGTGGAAAACGGTCTGGGTGCCCACGACACGGTGGAGCCTGACGGCAGCGTCCACGATGATTACCGCATCGACTACCTGCGCCGTCACATCGAGGCGGTCAAGCAGGCCGTGTCCGACGGCGTGGACCTGATGGGGTACATCGCCTGGAGCGGCATCGACCTGGTGTCTGCCTCCACCGGCGAGATGAGCAAGCGGTACGGCTTCGTCTATGTGGACAAGCAGGACGACGGCACCGGTACGCTGGCCCGCAGCAAAAAAGATTCTTTCGATTGGTATCAGAAGGTCATCCGCTCCAACGGCGCAGACCTCTGAGCGTTTTCCTCCGTTTCATAAATGCAAAAAGCCGCCCCGCAGGCACCGGAAGTTCCGGCCTGCGGGGCGGCTTTTGCTGTGTGCGGTGCGCCGTGCGGCCGGTCAGCATGGCCGCAACAAGCCGTTTTATGAGGATTACTCCTTCCGCAAGGAGTACATGAGCGTGGGGAATCTGGTGCACAAGCACTCGTACCTGGATGCGGAAGCATAAGCCGAACACAACACGAAAGGGCCTCCCCGGAATGGGGAGGCCCTTTCTATGCGTTTACGACTTGACGTGGATCGCGTTAGGTGTGGGAAGCATCAGTGCTTTTCCTTGTACTTGAGGCTGGTGAATGCGCCTACGACCATCAGCAGCATGCCGCTGAATGCCATGCCCAGAGCGGCCATCCAGTTCACGCCGGTCTGCGGCAGTGCGGTTGCATCCTGCACGGCGGGCAGGACCGCGTCAGACGGCAGGACCGGAGCGTCCGGGGTGGCGTCCTGCACGGGCGGCAGCTCGGGGGTCTCCGGGGTCACGACTTCGTCCGGGGTCTCATCCTCCACAGGGCCGTCCGGGGTATCGGGATCCACCGGCGGGACGATAACGGTCTCTTCACCGGAGACGGTCACCTTCCGGGTCTCAATGGAGGTATAGTTGTAGTCCACATGGGCGTCGGTGGTGGTCACGGTCTCCTTGGACACTGGCGTGGTGTTCACCTTGTCCGTGGTGCGGTGGGTGTAGGAGACGCTGCCCTCGTCGTGCTCCTTGCTGCCGGAGCCGGAGAAGATCTTCTTCAGCACTTCGGTAAAGGTGGTGTAGTGGCCTTTGCCGGTACCGGATCCTTCGACCGTTTCGCTCTTCTTCTGCGTATAGGTACCGTCGAAGCCGCCGGAAGTATTTTCGCCGTAAGCCGTAGCACCCTCACCGGTTTTATGGGTGGTGGTGGTCTGCTTGTTCAGCTCCAGAAGGCGCTTGGCGAAGTCCTGCGAGCTGCGGATGCTCAGCGGGGCGGTGATGGTCTTGATGGTGGATTCGGTCTGGCCGACGACCTTGCCCTCACGCACCTGGGTCAGCTTGGAGATCATCAGGTCGTAGCCGCCGACATAATCCCAGGAATTGGTCTGCCGCTTGTAGGTGCTGTTGATGCAGGTGTTGGCATCGCGGGTCATATAGCCGTAGGCGGTCAGCTCAGAGGTCTTGAGATAGACCTGATAGCCGCTCTCACCGGTGCTGTTGGTGTCGGTGGTTCCAATCTTCACAACGTAGGTGCCGACGATGGCATTGCGCTCTTTTTTCGTGAGGCTGGCGGCCGTCTTGCTGCTGCCGGTTGCCTTCAGGTAGGCATTGATGGCCTGATCTTCTGCACTGACCCAGTGCCAACCGTCATAGCCACCCTGATACAGCTTGATGCTGCCGTTCTCCTTGATGGGGTCGTAGGCAACGGTGCCGGTCAGCTTGTAGTAGGCGCTCTTGTCGGGGTTGTTGTTCCTATTGCCGCGGTCATACTCGTAATGGCCGCTGCCCTCGCCGCCTTCATCATCCCAGCTGATCTTGCTGTCCAGGCCGACCGTCTGGTTGTCCTTACCGTTGACCAGGTTTCCGGCATCGTAGTTCCACTCCAGCTTCAGATTCTTGCTCACCAGCACGCAGTCGGTCTGATCGACCTTACCGTCCTTATCCGGCAGCAGATCCAGCTTGGAGCCGGAAGCAAGATCGAGGTGGCCGATGTCGTCGCGCTGCTCTTCGGAGTGCACAGTGTTACTATCAACACGAACTTCATGGCCGTTAGCGTCTGTATAGTAATAATAGCCGTTCCACCCCCAAGTCGATTTCCAATAGACCTCAATTTTGGAACCATCTGGTGCCTTGCTGAAGTATTTGAATTCACCCGTCTTTTCACCGGAGTAGTAGTTCTTCTTGGTCTCTTCGTAATCAGAACCCTTGTTGGCAACGTAAGTGGAGTTCTTGGCGATCCGCTCCTGCTCCTGCAGAGCCTTGATCAGCTCATCTTTGCTCATGTTATCGGGCGAGATGGCCTTGGTGAAATACTTGATGATATCTTCCTTTTTGGTGGTGGAATCGATCTTCGTTTCACCGATCCGGAGTTCCTCGCCGGGCTGAAGTTTGCTCTGGATCTCCTGGATCTGCTTCCACAGCTCGTCGTATGCCTTCTCAAGATCCTTATCGTCCTTGATGATGCCGGTGACACTGGAGGAGGTGTGTACATCCTTCCGGACGGTGAGGGTCTCGCTCAGGGTGCTGTAATCCACGGTGATGGTTTCGTCACCCTTCGTGAAGGTCGCGGTCTTGCCGTCGGCGTTCAGTCGGATGCTGTCAGCGGAAACACTGTATTGGCCTGCCAGTGCGGTCTGGATCTCTTCAGGGGTCAGCGGAGCACCGGCCTTTTTGGTGAAGGTGTAGGTGGTCTTTACGCCGTTTTTGTCCTCGACCGTGCAGGTGTAGCCGTCATCGGTTTTGGTCACATTGCGGTAGATGTTTCCGTCCACCGTAATGGTGCCGGCGTTTTCGTCGATCGACCAGTTCTTGCCGCCGGGGATCACCAGCTTGTCGTTAAGATCCTTGGTGTCCGTCTTTGTGGATTCAGAAAGTGTGTCGATCGTCCATTCCACGCGCTTGATGCCGGAGAAGTCCATGCTGCCGATATCAATGCTGTAACCTTCCTGAAGCAGGGTAGCTTTGTCCTTGCCGGTCTTGTTCTGTAGCTCTTTCCAGGCGATCTCTTCCTTCTCCGCATCGCTGAGGGAAGCGGACGATTCCGTGATCGTGCAGGTACGGGTGATCTTGGTGCTGGTGCCGTCGGGCGAGGTCACGGTTTCTTCTTTTTTGTAGGTCGTGGTGCCCTTCTCCGTGTCTATGCCGTCGAACGTCCAACCTTCGAGAGAGGGAAGTTCACCGCTGCCAGGCTTGACGTAGGTGCCGTTGAGGGAACCGCTCTCAGTCCACGTATTCGAGCCGGTCACATAAGCGGTACCGGTGACGGTGTAGTCCTTGATGTCCTCGCGGGTCTCGGTGTCCTTGCTCGGATCAGAGCTGCCCGGCTGAGGCGCAGAAACCGTTGCACCGTCATAGCGGAGGGTGACAGTATGAACATTGCCGTCTGCATCGGTATAGCTGAGATTGAGCTGGCCTTTGCCGGTGGGATCGATCGTATTCAGCTGGTTCTTGAAATCCTCGCTGTCCACATTGATGCCGGTTTTCTTGGCGGCATCCGTCAGAGCGGCCTTGATGGCTTCCAGCTTGGCGTCGTTGTTGGCCTTGTCGATGCTGGCCTGACCGCCTTCGACCTGACCCTCATTCTTGATGGTTTCGGTGACCGTGACGTCGTAGCTCAGGAGCTTGCGGTAAACATCATTCTGGCTGATGGTCAGTTTTTCGCCCTTGTAGGAGATGCTGTCGTCGGCGGCATTAGAAGTGAAGCCATCGCCCAGACGCTTTGCCAGCTGCTCGTTGCTGAGCTTGGTGGAACTTTCCTCTTTTTTCGTAACCGTATAGGTGATGTTTTTATCAGTATCCGTATAAGTGCCGCCGTTATCGAGGGCCTTCTCAAGGATATCCTTAGAAACTTTGAGCTCGCTCTTACCGTTCTTTACGGTGATGGAATCGGGCAACTCGGCCTCGGTGCTCAGATCCTGATCCTTCTTCGTTTCGGTGCCCTTTTCCACCTTGAGCTTCAGCGTGGTCTCAGTGGTGGTCTTGACCGTATTGCCGGTGATCTCGTAGTAGGTGGTGCGGGTGACGGTGTTGCCGTTCTCGTCGGTAGAGGTCTCTTCCTTTTTCAGGGTATAGGTGGTGTTGCCCTCGTCGTCGGTCTTTTTCTCCAGGCCGTCCTCGGGGACATCCAGCAGCTTGGCGATATCCTCAGCGGCCATCTCCTTTTCTTCGGTCGGGCTGGTCTTTTTCAGGGTCAGCTCCTTGGAGTTGCCGTCCTTAGAATTCTCGACCTTGTCCACGGTGTAATCGCCCAGCTTGGCATCCTTATCGGTTTTCCAGTCCGGACGCACATCCTTGCCAAGCTCGTCGTCGAGGTTGATCTCTTCGCCCTTCTTGGTGTCGGTGATGGTGGTGGAGGAATCGGCCTTGCCGGTGCCGGTGGTGGTAGTGGTCTGGGTGCCGGTGGTCTCGGTGGGGGTGGTGATGGTGGTGTTGCCGTCCTCATCCTTGCCCACCACGGGGTCGCCCTTCTTCACCTCGGCGTCGGGGTCCACAACGGTGGTGCTGGAAGAGCTGTCGGGGGTCTCTTCCTTGGTGGCCTCGCCGATCTTGCCGTCCTTGCCGGTGGCTTCGTCCTTCTTGCTGTTGTCGATCACGTCACCCTTCACATAGGTGCCGTCGGGGTTCTCAGTCTCGTCCGTCTCGCCGGAGCCCTCAGAGCCGTCGGCTTCACCGTCCTCACCGGATTTGCCGGGCTCTTCCGGCTTCGCAGCAGGTTTATAGTCAATGGTGATGTCATCGGTCTTGGTGCCGGGGCCGAACGCAGGGGCCTGCTCTTCGCTCTTGGCCTCTTCGTTCACCGGGGGGGGTAAACTCCTCCTGCTCTCCGACTTTCTCCTGCTTTTCCCCTTCCTCAGCGACGGGGGCGGGCGTGGAACTCTCGGCTACAGGTTCGGCCTGCGGGGCAGCGTTATCCTCGGCAGAGTCGGGGCCTTCCACAGCATGGGCAGCCATGGGCTGTGCAGCGACACAGGCGGTCAGGGCTACGGACATGGCAGCGAGTTTCAGCTTTTTGTTCGTCATGATTGATGGCTCCTTTCAAATGGTGTCAAGTCTTTTACGCATTACCACTGTCCCATAGAATGGACATATTTCGAGGATTACTATCCTGCTTCCTTTATACCATTTTCTAGTGCGGGTTGTCAAGAAAAAATGTGTAGAAACGCATGATTTGTGAAAATATTCCAAAGTCTGAATTGGATATTTTGCACAAATCACAAGAATTTGTTGCAGAAAAAAGAGAAACTGTTGCGGATGTGAAATGATGCGGTTGCGGTACTGGTGCAGAGTGTGCGGATTGTTGCGGAAACCCACTTTTTGAGGGACGGAATTTCTGGCAAAGAACCGGCTGGAATTTCTCCTGCCGCTCTGCTGCAGACGAAAAAGGCCCCCGGAAACCTGCGTCTCCGGGGGCCTTGCCCTCTTACCTTATATAGGGCAGTCGGCGATCACTGCTTCTGCTTCAGCCGGGCCATGTAGCTGTCGGCGGCCACGGCGGCAGCGGTGAAGCTGTTGTTCTTCCACCAGTTGATCAATGCGGCCACGGTGGTGATGCCGGCGGTGACCAGCTGCTCCACGGTGGTGCTCTCGATGGGCAGCACGGGCTTGCCCATTGCGCTCAGCACCTGATTGGTCAGGGCCAGCAGGAGCACAGCGGTGCGGGCCAGGGTAGCGGCGGAGATCTTGTTGCTCAGTTCCATAAATCAGTTCCTCTCTTTCATTCGTTCGTGGTTCTCAAGGTCGGCGATGCGGTGGTTGGCCACCTTCATCTGCTCTTCCAGAATGGGCACGCGGCGGGCGAAATTGTTGTGCTCGCGCACCTCGCGGGTCAGCTCTTCCAGTTTGGTGTCGGTCACGGCCTGACTGCGGCTGTTGGCGATCAGCACCCCGATCAGGGTCACGGCACCGGCGATCAGGGCGGACAGGATGCTTTCCATTGGGTTCACCTCCTCCTTAACCTGTCCAGCGGCTTTTGGCGGGGCGGGTGTCCACATGGACCCAGCCCACAGCCCGTCCGGCCCGGGGCGGGTACCGGCCGATGCCGCCGGTGCCTGGCAGGCAGGTCTCTGCATAGGCGGCCAGCTGCTCCACCGGGATGCCCTGCACCCGGATGTCGGCAGCGCGCCCATACAGATGCTGGCTGTAGGCGGCTCCGCCCACGGATCTGTTGTGAGCGGCGGTGCGGTAGCCGCTGGTGATGACTACGGGGCGGCCGAAGTGGTCGCGGATCTTCTGCAGCAGGGCGGCAAGGCTGCTGTCCACGAACACAGGGTCCGAGCCATCTTTGCAGGCAAACTCGGCCACGGTGAAGTTTGCGCTTAGTTTCCGGGTGCCGTCCCGCGTGCGGGACCAGGCTTCAAGCATCGGCTTCCACCTCCGCCAGCAGGGCTTCCACGGTGCTGCGCAGACGGGCGGGCACCTCGTCCAGCGTCTTGATACCCTTGCGGATCAGGGCTGCATAAATTTTCGCCATCAATTTTCCTCCTTTTCTTCGTACAGCTCGCACAGGGCCACCTGAAGATCGGTGACACTGCTCTCCACGGCGGTCACCTGCGTCAGCAGGTCGGCAAGGGTGGGGTAGTGGTAGCCGTCAATCCAGAGTTCCAGAGGGAACACTGTTTTGTATGGATAAACAACATGAAGGATGCCGTTTGTTTGGAATGTGATTGTAAAATTGATGTCACAGTCATAAGTTGTCGTGCCACCGCGTGCAATGCTTTTTTCAGTGTTATTATCGTAGCTGTTGTACTTGCCTTTGGTAATGCATATCTTATCAACATTGCCTGGAATCTGAACATCCCAAGTTGTGAATTTGTTAGGAGACGTCACATGGGTGTTCCACACCAGTCGCGCCTCCGACTTTACCGCCACGGCGGCAGCGATCTTATCATTGAGGGTCTTGCCGCTGATGGTGCCGTCCTCGTCCACGTCCAGATAGTCGCCCACCTTGACGCCGCCCAGCTGGTCCGCCGCAGCGGGCGGCAGGGTGTACGGCGTGCCGAACTTGGCGTCGGCCTCCAGCCGGGTATAGTAGGCGGTCAGGTCGGCACCCAGCGTGCGCAGGGCGGCCGTCTTTTCCGCACCGGTCCACCCGGCGGCAGTGCTGGCGGTGGTGAGCGCTTTTTTCACGCCGTAGGGCAGCAGGGCCGGGGTGAGCGGCGCAAAGCCGTCGGTCATGCTGTCCAGCTGCTCGGCGGAGGCAGGCACAAGGGTCAGGGTGGCGTCCTCCCGCACAGCCACGCCGTATTGCGGGTCGATGCGCACCGGGCCGGGGGTCTTTGCGTCCGGCAGGGTGCTGCTGCGCACATAGGGCGTCAGGTCGGGCGGGGGCGTAGTGTCGGTGAGCAGGGCACCGGTGTCGGGGTTCACGCTCAGAACCCGCAGCAGGGAGCCGGCTGCCGGCTGCGCAGGCCGGGGCAGGGCACCCAC
>ERZ791829.1673-NODE-1673-length-12226-cov-26.553282_pt1 | contig 12226 bp, 9 predicted proteins | sample MGYA00510296_ERZ791829 | MGnify/ENA primary metagenome ERZ791829 (study PRJEB30046, sample SAMN00791973) | human gut metagenome | study: EMG produced TPA metagenomics assembly of the A metagenome-wide association study of gut microbiota in type 2...
GGAGAGAAAGACATATAAAGGACAAGCAGTTTGTATTGATTTTAAGCTTTTTAGTGGGAATCTGCACGGCGCTGGCCGCTTGTCTGTTGAAGTTCCTGGTAGAGTATATCAAGGAGTTCCTGACAGAAAACTTTGATTCTACAGGAGTAAACTGGTTGTACTTGGTGTATCCGGTGGTAGGTATCTTCCTGACCGGACTGTTCATTCGAAAAGTGGTGCGTGACGACATCAGTCATGGTGTGACCAAAATTCTGTATGCCATTTCTCGTAAGCAAAGCCGTATCAAGCGGCATAATGTATGGTCTTCCGTTTTTGCTTCGGCCATTACCATCGGTTGTGGTGGATCGGTCGGTGCCGAAGCGCCGATTGTGCTGACCGGTTCTGCCATTGGTTCGAACCTGGGCAGTATTTTCCGTATGGACCACAAGACGCTGATGCTGCTGGTGGGATGTGGAGCCGCCGGGGCGGTTTCGGGTATCTTCAAGGCACCGATTGCCGGTGTGGTCTTTACGCTGGAGGTACTGATGATTGACCTGACCATGGCTTCTTTGCTTCCCTTGCTGATTACCAGTGTGACGGCAGCTTCTGTTTCTTATCTGCTCACAGGTACGGAAGCCATGTTCCAGTTTCACCTGGATTATCCGTTCTCTTTGGAACGTATTCCGTATGCCATTGCATTGGGCATTTTCTGCGGACTGGTGGCCTGGTATTTTACCCGTTCCATGAACTGGATTGAGAATATTTTCCGCCGTTACAACAGTCCGTATGTGAAGTTCCTGATTGGAGGAGCCATGTTGAGTATATTGATTTTCCTGTTCCCGCCGTTGTATGGTGAAGGTTATGACACTATTTCTCTGTTGCTCAACGGACGGTCGAATGCCGAATGGGACACGGTAATGAATAACTCTCTTTTCTACGGGAATTCGCAGCTGTTGGTGGTGTATTTGCTGTTGATTATCTTGTTTAAGGTCTTCGCATCGAGTGCGACCAACGGTGGTGGCGGTTGCGGTGGTATTTTTGCACCGAGCTTGTTCCTGGGATGTATTGCCGGCTTTGTGTTCTCCTATGTGTGCAATGAGTTCCAGTTGGGAGGGACATACATTCCGGAAAAGAACTTTGCCCTGATGGGGATGGCGGGACTGATGTCGGGCGTCATGCATGCCCCTTTGACCGGAGTCTTCCTGATAGCCGAGCTGACCGGTGGATACGGTTTGTTCCTGCCGCTGATGATTGTGTCAGTCTGCGCGTACCTTACCATTATCGTGTTCGAGCCGCACAGTATCTATTCTATGCGTTTGGCGAAGAGTGGAGAACTGATTACGCATCATAAAGATAAGGCGGCTTTGACCATGATGAGCATGGAAACTGTCATTGAAACAGATTTTCAGGTGGTTCGTCCGGATATGGATTTGGCGGAGATGGTGAAGGCCATTTCAAAGTCTGGCCGTAATCTGTTCCCTGTGGTAGATGTACGCAATGAATTGATTGGACTGGTAATACTGAACGACATTCGTAACATTATGTTCCGCCAGGAATTGTATCACAAATACCGGGTAGAGAATTTTATGGTCACCCCTAAAGCCTGCATTATTACGACAGATTCCATGGAAGACGTGATGGATAAGTTTGATAAGACGGGCTCCTGGAACTTGCCGGTGGTAGACGAAGACAACAAGTACATCGGTTTTGTATCCAAATCGCGCATCCTTTCTACTTATCGTCAGGTGATGGTGGATTTTTCAGCAGAATAAACAACGAAAAGAAATATGGAGAAGAAAGATTTACGAATTGTATATATGGGCACTCCTGAATTTGCCGTAGAGAGTTTGAAGCGGCTGGTGGAAGGAGGCTATCAGGTGGTGGGAGTCATCACCATGCCCGACAAGCCGATGGGACGGCATGGCAGTGTGCTTCAGCCGAGCCCGGTAAAACAGTATGCCGTGTCACAAGGATTGAAGGTACTTCAACCGGAAAAACTGAAGGATGAGAATTTCCTGGCCGAGCTGCGAGACTTGAAAGCAGATTTGCAGATTGTGGTCGCTTTCCGTATGTTGCCGGAGGTGGTATGGAACATGCCGCGCCTGGGTACATTCAATCTGCATGCCTCTTTGCTTCCGCAGTATCGTGGTGCAGCTCCTATCAACTGGGCGGTAATCAATGGCGAAACAGAAACAGGTATTACCACTTTCTTCCTGAAGCATGAGATTGATACGGGCGAGATTATCGACCAGGTACGTGTGCCCATTGCGGATACGGATAATGTGGAGATTGTGTACGACAAGCTGATGCACTTAGGGGGAGACCTGGTGGTGAAGACAGTGGATGCCATTTTGGAAGGAAATGTGAAGACCATTCCACAGGAGCAGTTGGCGGCAGCTACGGAACTTCGTCCGGCTCCTAAAATCTTCAAGGAAACTTGTCGTATAGACTGGCAGGCCGGAGTGAAAAAGGTATATGATTTTGTACGTGGTCTTTCTCCATATCCTGCTGCATGGACGGAATTGCATCAGGGCGATGCCGCTCCGCTGGCATTGAAGATTTTTGAAACGGAGAAAGTCTTTGTCGCACATAATCTGAAACCGGGCAGCATTGTAACCGATAAGAAAACGTATTTCCAGATTGCTTCTACCGACGGGTTTGTCAAAGTACTGTCTTTGCAGCTGGCGGGTAAGAAACGAATGGAGGTAGCTGACTTCCTTCGCGGGTATCGCCATGTGGAAGATTCTTTCGTAGAGTAAAAAATTTGCAATATTATTTCGTGAGGGTGACGGTAGAGCATATCGTCGCCCTTTTTTGTTAAAAACATTTTAATGAGGATTTTTATTAGGAAAAGGTGCAGTATTTTTGTGTGTTCATCATTTACTAACAAAAGCACGATAGGCTGAATATGACAGAAGAAGAATTGGCGTCGAAATGCAAGCTGGCGGATAATCAGGCTCGCAAGGAGTTGTACGAGCTGTATGGCGGTTCGCTGATGGCCATTTGTCTTCGTTATATAGGAGATCGGGAGGCTGCTGAGGACGTGCTGCATGATGGGTTTGTCCGGATTTTTCAATCCATCGGACAGTTTACTTATCAGGGCGTCGGTTCTTTGAAGGCATGGCTTTCGCGTGTGATGGTGAATGAGGCGTTGGGGTATTTACGGAAGCGCAATCAATTGGCCCAGCAGGAAGTCTTGATGGAGCAGTTGCCTGATACGGAAGAGGATGATGATGGTGTGGGAGATATTCCGCAGGCGGAGTTGATGAAGATGATTGCGGAACTTCCAGATGGGTATCGTACGGTATTCAACTTATATGTGTTTGAAGATAAGAGTCATAAGGAGATAGCCCAGCTGCTGGGAATAACAGAGCATACTTCTTCTTCTCAGTTTTATCGGGCAAAGACCTTATTGGCAAAGAAAATCAATGAATATAGAAAGAAATTATAGGCAATGAAGAGCGAGAAAGAATGGATTAATAACTTACGTAACCGGATGGAGGACTATTCCGAGCCTCTTCCTGAAGGCCTTTGGGACAAGTTGTCCAAGGAGCTGGAAGAGCCGAAGACTCCAAAGGTGATTCCGATATGGAGACGGTGGCAGGCAGCAGCGGCAGTGCTGGTTTTGCTGGTGTCTTCCTTGACGTACTGGTTCTGGTCTTCTCCAGAAGCGGACTTCCGTAATCAGGAACTGGCGGTGGAGGTGAAGAATACGCCTTTGCCAGCGCAAACTTCTTCTTTAGATGAACAAGTGGCTGAAGTAAAGCATGCTGAGCCTTTCCAGAAAGAACCTGTGGCTCTTTTGGCCAATGTTTCTTCTAAGAAATCTGCCGGAGAAGTGCCGGAAGAAATAGTAGAGGTAGCCCCTGCTTCAGTTGCATTGGCTGAACAGGAGAAACCGATAGAGTCGGTTGAAGAAAAGGAGAGTGCAAGACCGCAAGAGCTAGAAGAAACTAGTGCTGCCGAAAGAAGCCGGAAAGTGAAAGAGAGTCGCGCGGCTGACCGGGAACAGATGGAACGTAATGCTATGGCACTGAAAAATAAGTCGGATAAATCTTCAGGCTTTTCTGTGGGTGTTGGTGCTGGAAATACACCTTATAGCTCTTTGAATACATTTGATGGCATGGGAAGTTTTGTAGCCCGTTCGGCTTATTATACTTCCTCAGATTTGAATATGTCTCCGATAAATAATAACGGGCTGGCTTATAGTCAGGTGTTGTTGGAGAACGCCATACAGGCTCCTCAGACGACGGTAAAGCATCATATTCCTGTTACGGTAGGATTGACGGTAGCCTGGCAGTTTCATGAAGACTGGGCACTGGAAACGGGATTGAACTATACGTTGCTAACTTCTGATATTCGTTCCGGTTCCAAATCTTATGTAGAGGAAACGCAGAAATTGCATTATATAGGTATTCCGCTTAAACTGCATCGTTCCATCTGGAAAAATAACTGGCTTTCAGTGTATGCATCAGCTGGAGGAGTAATGGAAAAATGTGTATCTGGAAATTTGGAAACTGTGACTGTAACGAATGGAGGAAATCGTACGTCTGAAAATACTTCATTAGATGTAGATCCGCTTCAATGGTCTGTTACTGCAGCAGCCGGAGCACAGGTGAACTTTACTTCACGTTTTGGTTTGTATCTGGAACCGGGAATAGCCTATTATTTTGATGACCACAGTGGCGTGGAGACGATACGAAAGGAACATCCGTTCAATTTTAATCTGCAGCTGGGTTTGCGCTTTAATGTGACCAAATAAGTTTTTATAGTTGATTTATGAGAAAAGATGCTTATCTTTGTTGAAAAGAATCTGATTAACTAAAATAAATCGATGGAAAAAATTATGGTAGCTCCTTCCTTGCTCTCTGCAAATTTTGCTGATTTGAAGAGTGACTTGGAAAAAATAAATCAAAGTGAGGCAGACTGGTTGCATCTGGACATTATGGATGGGGTGTTTGTACCCAATATTTCTTTTGGCTTTCCTGTGTTAAAGTATGTGGCGGAACTTAGTCAGAAACCGCTGGATGTACATCTGATGATTGTACAGCCGGAGAAATTCATTCAGGAAGTGAAGAAGTTAGGAGCCATGATGATGAATGTGCATTATGAAGCTTGTCCTCACTTGCATCGCGTCATTCAGCAGATTAAGGAAGCGGGTATGAAGGCAGGGGTTACGCTGAATCCGGCTACACCGGTCTCTGTGTTGGAGGATATTATCACAGAGGTGGATATGGTGTTGCTCATGAGTGTCAACCCGGGATTCGGTGGTCAGAAATTTATTCCTAATACATTAAAAAAGATTGAGCAACTTCGTGAAATGATAACCCGTAATGGGGCTTCTGCTCTTATCGAAGTGGACGGAGGTGTCAATCCGGAAAATGCTCCTTTGCTGCAACGTGCCGGAGCAGATGTGCTGGTGGCCGGTAGTTCTGTTTTTAAGGCGCCGGATATGATAAAAGCTATTCAGGAGTTGAAATATGTGGAGTAAGTATTGGGAACCTTACATTCTTTGATAGCGTACCCTTTGTTCCGGTTGACTATTTGTCTGGCAACCGGAATTTTTTTATTCGACACGTGGTGGCCGGAAAATCTTTCATGGCAATATGGGGCTGCGATATGGCTGCTTTTTGTGGGAGTTTGCGGAGGAGTATTCTGGCTTTCTCATTGGCGGTGGAGATGGCTTTTCGGTGGAGTGGTTGGAGTAACTTTTTTCGTGTGGGGAGGAATATCGGTACTTCATCAGAGAGAAACGGTGCAATATAATTGGGATGGAGACCCCGCTATATATAAAGGTATAGTGGAAAGCGTGCCGGAAGTCAGAGGGAAGACACTTCGGGCGGAAGTGCGTGTGGAGATGCAGCGGCTGTCGGGTGGAAAATGGAAAAGGGTAGACCGGAATATCCTTTTGTCGTGGATGCCGGACTCCCTGTTAAGTCCTTTAGCTTGTGGTGACAGCGTTTGTTTCTATGCAAAAATTTCACGTCCTTTTTCTGAAAAGGAATTGACCGGATTTGATTATGGGGATTATCTTTTGCGAAAAGGTATTAGCGGAACGGCTTTGGCCTATGCTGGTAACTGGCGCTGTACGGGAAAGCCTCATTCTTTGTCTTTCATGCAGCGGGCAAAGGTGTGTCAGCAAAAGGTGGTAGATGTGTATCAAAGTTGGGGGCTGAAAGAGGATGTACAGGCTGTGGTGTCGGCATTGACAATCGGAGAGAAAAGCGAGTTGACTCCTGAATTGAAAGCGGTGTACAGCGCGGCAGGTGCCAGTCACGTACTGGCGTTGTCGGGGTTACATGTGGGGATTTTTTCATGTATTCTTTTGTGGTTGTTTTATCCGTTGGCTTATCTGAAGCACGGGCGCAAAATGCTGGCTCTGCTGGTTGTCTGCTTGTTGTGGGGCTTTGCCTTTATTTCCGGATTAAGCTCGTCGGTGGTGCGTGCAGTGGTGATGTATAGTTTATACACCCTTGCTTCATTCTGTCTGGAAGAGCGTTTTTCGGGTATGCATTCTCTGGTATTGGCTGCTTTCCTGATGCTGGTGTATAATCCATTCTTTCTTTTTGACATAAGTTTTCAGTTGTCCTTTGCTGCCGTCTTTTCTATTCTGGCGTTTTATCCCTTGTTCTCGCGTAGCTTATGTATCAAAAATCGTGTGCTGCGTTATATCTGGAATACCCTCAGTCTGTCTATGTCGGCTCAGCTAGGTACGTTGCCTTTCGTTCTGTATTACTTTGGAAGTTTCCCGACCTATTTTCTGCTGGCTAATTTGGTTGTAGTTATATTGGCTGGTGTAATACTGGTGCTGACGTTTGCTGCGTTATGCTTGGCTTCCGTCCCTATAGTGGGAAATACGGTGATTACCTTGTTGGAATGGAGTACTTTAATCTTGAATGAATCCATGCAGGGAGTACAGCAACTGGCCGGCTCTCAGATTACTTCCGTCTATTTATCATCTTCTCAAGCCTGTCTGCTGGCTGGAGTGATTATTTGCCTTTATCTTTGCTGGGCATCCGGAATACACTGCAAGGCTTCCGACTGGATTCGTTTATTGGTGGTTTGTAATCTGTTTGTGGCGGTGTCTTGTGTGGAATATGCAGGAGATGCACCGGAACAGTTGTATTTTTTCCGTTCGCAAGTATACACCCGTAAGAAAGACTGTGTCTCCACCCATCGCTCTGAAACGGGGTTGCTGTGCATTCGAAACATGCATATTGCTGTATTGAATGATGCTCGATGGAGAACCTGTGAGTCTCCATTGCGTTTTCCTTTGGAGTATGCATATATATGTAGGGGATTTAAAGGAAGTCTTTCACAGTTAGACAAACTGTTTGCCATTCGGCAAGTAATTTTGGACAGCTCACTGAATGATGCTTTCCGTGAAAAGCTTATAAGGGAATGTCAATTACTTAAAATATCTTATACAGACCTTTCTGTTCAAGGTTCTTATTCCGTTGTGCTGTAGTTTATAAAAATAAATTTGTACTTTTGCTCCTTTCAAAAGTGTAAGTTTAAGAAAAAGAATATGTTGTCAAAAGTAATTCTTCAGGCCCATATTGATAAAGTTGAGACCTATTTTGACCGGGCTGATAAAGTGGTGATTGTGACTCATGTTTCTCCTGATGGAGATGCGTTGGGTTCTTCGTTGGGCTTGTATCATTTTTTGTCTGTACATGGCAAGACCGTGAATGTGATTGTACCTAATGCATTTCCAGACTTTTTGCGGTGGATGCCTGGAGCAAAAGATATTATTCGTTATGATAAATATGCTGAGTTTGCCGATAAGCTGATTGCTGAGGCGGATGTAATCTGTTGTCTTGATTTTAACGCATTGTCGCGTATTGACCGGATGGCAGATGCAGTAAGAGATGCACAGGGAAGAAAGGTGATGATTGACCACCATCTGAATCCGGAACCTTTTTGTAGGGTGACTATTTCACATCCGGAAATCTCTTCTACTTCGGAGTTGATTTTTAGATTGATATGCCGTTTGGGATGTTTTGACGACATTACTTTGGAAGGTGCAGAATGTATCTATACCGGAATGATGACGGATACGGGAGGTTTTACTTATAACTCCAATAACCGTGAGATTTATTTCATTATCAGCGAACTGCTGTCTAAAGGCATTGATAAGGATGACATCTATCGTAAGGTGTTCAATACGTATTCAGAAGGACGGCTTCGCCTGATGGGGTATGTGCTTTATGAGAAAATGCAGGTATATCCTCAGTTCCGTGCTGCTTTAATCTGTCTTTCAAAGGAAGAACAGGGCAAATTCCGTTATGTAAAAGGAGATACGGAAGGTTTTGTAAATATTCCTCTCCAGATGAAGGGAATTTGTTTTTCGGTATTCTTGCGTGAAGATACCGAGAAGGATATGATTAAGGTTTCGCTTCGTTCGGTAGGAGCATTCCCCTGTAATCAGGTAGCCGCTGAATTCTTCAATGGAGGTGGGCATTTGAATGCTTCCGGTGGAGAGTTTTACGGTACGATGGATGAGGCTGTAGACTTGTTTAAGCAGGCTTTGGTGAAATATGAGAGCTTGTTATTGAAAAATTAGTGAGAAATTTTTATTCTTGAACAATATTAGACATAATTGGACAAAATAGGAAGGATGTTTTTGAGACATTTTACTACATTTGCCCTTGTAAACATGCTTATTAAGATGAAAAAGAACTATTTGTTGTGGGCTGTAACTGCCCTGATAATATTGGCGCTGCAGAGTTGTAATAACGGAAAGACCTACGCTGAAATGAAAGAAGAGGAAGCCGATGCCATTAATAAATTTATTGTGGAAAACGACATTCAGGTCATTTCTGAGGCGGAGTTTGCGGCTCAGGATTCTACGACGAAAGAAAATGAATATGTGCTGTTGGATGAAAGTGGAGTATATATGCACGTAGATAACCGCGGCCCGGGAAAGGAAGTGCTGGGTGACGGAACATACAACATGGTAGCTCGTTTTGTAGAAGTAGCTCTTCAGACAAGAAGTGATTTGGGAATGACGGCTGGCGATACGTTACTGGCGAATTTTCATGTGGCGAATCCTTCTTATACAACCTATGGAGAGGATTTTAAACTGACCATTAGCGGTGAGTCGTATTCTGCGTCGTTTATTGGTAAAAATTCTAATATGTATAATGTGTATGGAACAGTAGCCGTTCCTTCTGGTTGGTTGATTCCATTGCGTTACTTGAAACCAGGAAAAACGACTGATTCTGGAGAAATTGCACGTGTGAAACTGATTGTGCCGCATAGTGAAGGTACTTCTTCGGCCACTCAGTCTGTGTATCCATGTTTTTATGAACTGACTTATGTAAAACTGTGATAACCTAAAAACCTAAATAATTAAAACCTTTATTTATGACACTTATTAAATCTATTTCCGGTATTCGTGGCACTATAGGCGGCCATGCCGGCGAAGGATTGAATCCTTTGGACATCGTGAAATTCACTTCAGCGTATGCTACATTGATTCGTAAGACTACGACCAATAAATCAAATAAGATTGTAGTGGGCCGTGATGCACGTATCTCTGGTGAAATGGTGAAAAATGTGGTTTGCGGAACGTTGATGGGAATGGGATTCGATGTAGTAAATATCGGGTTGGCTTCTACTCCGACTACAGAACTTGCTGTAACTATGGAAGGAGCATGCGGTGGTATTATTTTGACTGCCAGCCATAATCCGAGACAATGGAATGCATTGAAGTTGTTGAATGAACATGGTGAATTCCTGAATGCGGCAGAAGGTAATGAGGTATTGCGTATTGCTGCTGCAGAAGAATTTGAATTTGCAGACATCGAACATATCGGTAAGTACCGTGAAGACAATACATACAACCAGAAACATATTGACAGCGTATTGGCGTTGAAACTGGTAGACGTAGAAGCTATCCGTAAGGCTAATTTCCGCGTGGCAATTGATTGCGTAAACTCTGTTGGTGGTGTGGTATTGCCTCAGTTGTTGGAGCAGTTGGGCGTACAGCATGTGGAAAAATTGTATTGCGAACCGACTGGCGACTTCCAGCATAATCCGGAACCTCTGGAAAAGAACTTGGGTGACATCATGGGCCTGATGAAGAAAGGAACTTGTGATGTAGCCTTTGTGGTAGACCCCGACGTAGACCGTCTGGCTATTATCTGTGAGAACGGAGCTATGTATGGCGAAGAATATACACTGGTTACAGTAGCAGATTATGTATTGAAACATACTCCGGGTAATACAGTTTCTAACTTGAGCTCAACTCGTGCACTGCGTGATGTAACTCGTAAATACGGCATGGAATACAATGCATCTGCAGTGGGTGAAGTAAATGTAGTAACCAAGATGAAAGCTACTAATGCGGTTATCGGTGGTGAAGGTAATGGTGGAGTGATTTATCCGGAATCTCACTATGGACGTGATGCATTGGTAGGTATTGCTTTGTTCTTGAGTCATCTGGCACACGAAGGTAAGAAAGTAAGTGAATTGCGTGCTACTTATCCTAACTATTTTATTGCGAAGAATCGTATCGACCTGACTCCGGAAACGGATGTAGATGCTATTCTGGCCAAGGTGAAGGAACTTTACAAGAATGAAGAAATCAATGACATCGACGGTGTGAAGATTGATTTCCCTGATAAGTGGGTTCACCTGCGTAAGAGTAACACAGAACCGATTATTCGTGTGTATTCAGAAGCTTCTACAATGGAAGCTGCTGATGAAATCGGTAAGCAGATTATGGATATTGTATACAGTCTGGCTAAATAAGAAGAGCGTTAGCACATTCTTTTGAAAATAAAATGAATTCCGGAATGAAATAAAGCGGTTAGCTGGTTTTCATTCCGGAATTTTTTTTGTGAATGTGTGATAGAGAAAATGTGTGTAGGGGTTATTCCTTTTCTGATTCTTCTGAAGAAATGAAGGCTAATTCTGAATGTAATGCCGACTTTTTTTGTGGTGAACCAATAGGGGACGAGTTTTCTTCTGACGAGTAACCAGCATGGAATAATGCGTAAAAGAAGGGCAGAATAACTTTTTGAGTTTCCATAATGCGTTGTTTTTAGGGGTTTGTAATGAAAACGCCAAAATGTGAATATCCCCCTATTGGGGAAGTGTTAAATAATCTAATCGTCTACCCATAGCAGGTCGCTCATGATTCCATCAGAAATAAATATCCCTTTTTCTGTGAGCTTCATGACGTGATTGTCGAGTGTCAGGAATCCTTGTTTCAGGTGGGGAGAAGCCATGCGCATGCAGTAATCGAATAAGGTTTCTCCAAATGTTTCTTTCAGTATATGGGTGGGGATGCCGTAAGCAGTGCGCAGGCGGGTAATGATAAAGTCATTATAGCGCGTATACAGATCAAGCTCTTCCTTTTCCTGATAAGGCGTTCCTTTTTGAATACCTTGTATATACTGAGAAAGAGAAGCTACGTTCCATTGTCTGGAAGTCCCGTCGTAGGAATGGGCAGAAGGACCGCAGCCCAAGTATTTTTTGCCTGTCCAGTAACTGGAGTTGTGGCGTGAATGAAATCCCGGGCGGCAGAAATTGGATATTTCATAATGTTCATATCCGTTACTCTTGAGGGTATGTATCAACTCCTTGAATAACGAGACACTTAAATCTTCGTCCGTTTCTTCCACTTCATGTGCTTCTTTCAAGTTCCATAAAGGAGTACCTTCTTCATAAATCAGATGATAGGCTGAGATATGCTCCGGATGCATCTGAAGGGCTGTTTGAAGGTCTTTTTGCCAATCTTCTAATGTTTCTCCGGGCAGCCCGTACATCAAATCGATACTGATATTCTGAAAACCAGCTTCTCGGCAATGTTGGTATGCTTGTTGAGCCTGAGCAGCCGTGTGCCGGCGGTGAAGCAGACGAAGAGTATCTTCCTTGAAGGTTTGTATACCCATGCTTAACCGGTTAAACGGGAGGGTACGCAGCATGGCTATGTATTGAGGTGTCAGGTCGTCGGGATTTGCTTCAATCGTAATTTCGGCTTTTGGGTTTACGGTATATATCTTATAGATGGTTTCGAAAAGTTGGATGAAATCTTTTTCTTCTAATTGTGAAGGCGTACCTCCACCAAAGTAGATGGTGTCAATAATTTCTCCGTCCAGATAGTTTTTTCGCAGCTCAAGTTCTTTGGAAAGAGCCTGTACGTATGTACTTTTTTTATCATTTTCTGTCGTAGAAAAGAAGTCGCAGTAAATGCAACGTCGTTTGCAAAAAGGGATATGAAGATAGATTCCAGCCA
>ERZ791829.1698-NODE-1698-length-11997-cov-29.428320_pt1 | contig 11997 bp, 10 predicted proteins | sample MGYA00510296_ERZ791829 | MGnify/ENA primary metagenome ERZ791829 (study PRJEB30046, sample SAMN00791973) | human gut metagenome | study: EMG produced TPA metagenomics assembly of the A metagenome-wide association study of gut microbiota in type 2...
TCCGCTTTCCAGTCTTGCAAAAGATTTGGGATGCAGCATTTCCAGCATAACACGCGCTTTTGCCGAACTGGAAAATGCACAGCTCGTGGAACGTGTCCGCAGCGGCTTTTCCAAACCTAGCCGCATTCTGCTCATGGTTCCGTATACTACGCAAAATTGCGCTGTCACAGTATGCAAAAATGCCGAGCATGACTGTGCAGAAACGAGCAGTATGATTGCGCAAAAATGCACACCTAACCAACGTAATAAGAACAACCTGAAAGATAACCACCTAGTAAGAACCAATGGCACTCGTTTGATGTTCGGAGAATATCGAAATGTTTTTCTGACGGAAAAAGACTACAAGCGGCTCAAAGCCGATTTTTCCGGGCTGGATGATCTGATCGAGCAGCTTTCAGCTTATATCCAGTCCACCGGCAAAAAGTACTCTGATCATGCCGCTACCCTGCGCATCTGGGCGAAACGGCAAAAGTTAGAACAGAAGCAAACACCGGGTATTCCGGACTACACATTCAAGAAAGGAGAAAGCCTATAAAGACGATCGAAAAAATTTTGGAACAGCCCCTATCTAGTATTCCCGAAAATATCGAAGATTATTATGGCGAGGACGGTCTGCTTTACTGCGGAAAATGTTACACCCCTAAAGAAGCATTTTTTGCAAAGGGCATTGTCCTGATGGGCAAGAATAAGCACCCAGTCGAATGCTGCTGTCAGCGCATGGAAAGAGAAAAGCAGGAAGCCCTTATCAACCAGCAAAAACACCTCGACCTTGTGCGGCGACTGAAAGCAGAAGGATTTTTAGACCCAGCAATGCTAGACTGGACCTTTGAAAACGACAATGGCCGCAGCCCGCAGATGCACCATGCACATCACTATGTGGAACAATGGCAGACCATGCGTTCAGAGAACCTAGGACTGCTCCTCTGGGGCGGCGTAGGCACCGGCAAGAGTTTCCTTGCCGGGTGCATTGCGAACGCTCTGATGGAGCAGGAAGTGCCTGTGCGGATGACAAACATCGCCCGAATCCTGAACGAGCTGAACGGCAGCTTTTCCGGGCGGAATGATATTGTGGACAAGCTCTGCCGCTATCCCCTGCTTATCATTGACGATTTCGGCATGGAACGTGGTACAGAATATGCACTGGAGCAAATCTACAACATCGTAGACAGCCGATACCGCAGCCAGAAGCCTCTGATCGTCACCACCAACCTGACACTGGACGAGATACGCCACCCACAGGATACCGCCCATGCCCGCATCTATGACCGCCTGCTGGAAATGTGCGTTCCGATTTCCTGCATCGGCATGAGTTTCCGCCAAGAAACAGCGCAGGAAAAGCTGGAACGCGTGAAACTTTTGATCGGATAAACCGATAACATCGGAAAGCCAAAATTGCCGGGTGCAATAGTCACCCGGCTACAAGGATTTGGAGGTCTGCCTATGAATTTGAATCGGCCTGACATGACCGAAACTGTGCAATCTTCCGATTATACGAAAAAGCTCTTGCAAAAGGACTCGAATCCCTCTACAATGGAAGTGGTCACTCAAACCAATGCCGTCAAGTCTCCGACTGACAGCCCGGCAACCACAAAGCTGGTGTACACGGTGGAAGAGATCGCACGAATGCTGGCCATCAGCCTGCGCTCTGCTTACAACCTGTGCAACAGCACCACCGAATTCCGTGTCCTGCGGGTAGGCGGAAGCATCCGTGTGCCGAAGGACAGCTTCGATGCGTGGCTCTACCGGGCAGCTTGATAAGGAGGCAAACAGTATGGCATATATTACGAAGCGCGGCAACTCTTACAGCGTCCGCTACACCTACGAAGATGAACACGGCAAGAGCTGCGACAAATGGGAAAGTTTTCCTACAAAAGAGGAGGCAACGAACCGAAAGAAGCAGATCGAACATGAACTGGCAGCTGGCACATTCCTGATTCCGTCCTCGGTGACGGTGGCAGAGTTCCTCATGGATTGGCTGCCCAAGCAGTGCAGCAAGCACAAGTGGGCACCCAAAACCTACGAATCCAACCTTTCCACCATCCAGAACCTGATTATCCCCTATATCGGCAGCATGGAGATGCAAAAACTCAAGCCCTACCACATGGAAAACCTCTACACGACCCTGAGCAAAACACCCTGCGGTTCGTATATTGAGGGCAAGAAGCAGGAACTGACCGAAAAGCAGAAGCAGCGGTTTCTATCCGGCACCACCATCCACGAGGTTCATCGGCTGCTGGGTACAGCCTTCCAGTATGCTGTAGAGTGGGGCATCCTTGTCAAAAGCCCGGTTCCCGTGGACAGCCCCAAGAAGTCCACGCAGGAGCGTACCATCTGGACGGTAGAGGAGATGCGGGCGGCTCTGGACAGCATGGAGGACCCCATCCTGCATCTGGCAGTCCACCTCACACTGGTGGGCGCACTGCGAGAGGGCGAGATCGTAGGTCTGACCCCGGAAGATCTCGATTTTGATGCCGCAGATGGCATCGGAACGTTTCGCATCAACAAGTCCATGCAGCGGGTGCGAAAAGAAGCCTTGAATCAGGTGGACGATGGTTGCATCATCAAGGTATTCCCGGACAAGCTGGAACGCAGTACCACTTCCCTTATCCTGAAAAGCACCAAAACGGCATCCTCCTGCCGCACCATCTTCATGACCTCCGCACTGAAAGAGGAATTGAAGAAGTGGCTAAGTCAGCTGGCATCAGACGAGATGAAAGATCCGACACGCTACCACGACAGCGGAATGCTGTTCCGTCTGCCCAACGGTCTGGCGGTGGAGCCGGTACTCATCCGCAAAAAGTTCCTGAAATGGCAGGATGCACACCCGGAGTTCCCGCGTATCGTGTTCCACGGTCTGCGGCACTCTAGTGCAACCTATCAGCTGATGATTTCCGGCGGCGATGTGAAAGCCGTTCAGGGCACCACAGGACACGCCACGGCAGATATGCTGGTGAACACCTACGCCCATATCCAGCAGTCCTCCCGTGTAGAGCTGGGCAGGAAGTTTGAGGAAGGTTTCTATGCTAAGTCCGAAAACCCCAGCCCGCAGGCTGTACCCGCCGCAGGCGAACCGACCATCTCTATGACTGCTCTGCTGGAACTTCTGAAGAACGCAGACCCCGAAGTAAAGGCGCAGCTCCGTCTGGCTCTTCTGACCTGATGCAAAATTTACCACGCATTTCAAAGCAATTCCAGCCCATGCAGAGGATTCCCACGAAAACACCAACCGTGCAGAAACCGTGCATTGACCGTGCAAGCCCCGATTTTTCGGGGTTACATAACAAAAAAGAACGCCAAATCTTACGATTTGACGTTCAATATCTGGTGCACCTCCAGGGACTCGAACCCTGGGCCCACTGATTAAGAGAAACCAACGTGCAACAATCGTCAATTTCCAGAATTGCGTAAAATCGCTATTTTTATCGTTTCACCGTAAATTTGCATTTTGCATCTGCTGCATTCTTTGCACCTGTTATCCCCTCTTGCATCCGTTATCCAGCCGTTCCGGTGTGCAAAAAGTGTGCAAAAATGTGCAGAGCCAAAATCAGCACCTTAAAACAGGTATCGGATTTTTATGCAATGGGGTGAAAACTGGTCTGTTTCATCCGGCGAAAGGCACACTCTATATCACCAATTTATACCACACATCAAATGTACATCAACAACTTGATTCTTGGCAGGGATATGGACAATCGAACTGACACCGCCTTATATAAAAGGAGTTTTACCATGAACAAATTGCTTTCCTGCCGCTACAACATGGACACCAACCGGATAGAAGCCCAGTTCGCTGATAGCTCTGCCGTTGCCATCGACTGCATCGCCATCGAGGACGAGTACGGCAACACCCCTGCACAGCGGGCAGAACTAGACTGGCTGCTGTACAACAAACCACTGGAATATGCACAGCTTGTGCTGAGTGGCGAGATGGAACACTATCTCTCACTTGGCTGCGACCACGGCAGGCTGGAAGATTAAGTCCCTATAAAGAACACGGTACCCACCGACCTATGGTTTGCCATAAGCTGGTAGCATCGCTTCTTATCCATAAGCAACTCGCTCTTTTCGGCTAACGCTTTTTTGTAAATGTTTCCCTTGCAGAATCTCTCCAGATTCTCTATAATAAGAAAGAGCTTTATAAATCTTCTTTCAAATGTTGAATCTGCTCTTGGAGGTGAGTGAGCCCATGACCGGCAGCGGCGCAAATAACCGCGATGTTAAAAAAATCAACCGCATCCGAACGATTCGCAGCATTTTTTCCTGCGACCGAATCTCGCAGCCGGAGCTTGCGGCAAAAGTCAACAACAGCTGGCCGACCGTATTGCAGAATGTCAAAGAACTGATGGCGATGGGACTGGTGCAGGAGGTCGGCACCTTTGAATCCACCGGCGGGCGCAAGGCGAGAGCATTCGCTCCTGTACGGGATGCCAGACTTGCGGTCGGACTGGAGATTACCCAGAATCATGTCGGAGCAGTTCTGGTCGATCTGTCCGGTAACCTTCTCCGCTATGAGCGTAAAAAGCGTCTTTATGAGCGGTCGGACACCTATGCGGAAATGCTTGCCGGAATCGTGCAGGGGCTGATCGAAAAAGAGGGCTACCCGGTGGAAAAAATTCTGGGTGTCGGCATTTCGCTGCCCGGTATTCTGGACAAAGAGGGGCAGACATTGGTTTACTCTCATGCCTTGGGTCTGCGGAATGTTCCTACCGAAGAATTCAGCCGTTACATCCCGTTCTCCTGCCGGTTCATCAATGACGCGAACGCTGCCGGACTTGCTGAAGTGCGCGACCTCGAATCTCCCCGCAGCCTTGTCTACCTTTCTCTGAGCAACAGTGTCGGTGGTGCGATTCTGACCGGTGGAGCGCTCTATGGCGGCGACCATCTTCGTGCCGGAGAGTTCGGGCACAACACGCTCGTTCCCGATGGCCGCCCCTGCTACTGCGGAAAAAAGGGCTGTCTGGATGCCTATTGCTCTGCAAAAGTCCTCTCCCGACTGACTGACGGAAATCTTGCACTATTCTTTGACGGGTTGCGCTCTGGCGATGCAGCTTTGCAAACGGCATGGAATGAATACCTTTCTTACCTTGCTGTAGCAGTCAATAATCTGCGCATGACCTTCGACTGTGATGTAATTGTTGGCGGCTACGTTGGCGGATTTCTGGCAGAGTTTGGCGAACCGCTCCGGGAAATGCTGGTCGAGCGTAATACGTTTGAGCCGGACAGTTCCTACCTGAAGTTCAGCCGCTATAAGCTGGAAGCCTCTGCGCTGGGAGCCGCTCTGCTCCATATCGAAGCCTTCATTCAGAACCTATAAACCTTCCCATCGAGGACGGCACCTGCCGTCCTCGATTTTTTGCACAATTCCGCCGCTTTTTCCTTGTGCAGTTCTCCGAATCCGCGAAAAAGGGCTTGACTTTGGTTGTGCGGTGTGCTAATTTGTAGTCACATTCATAAACACTTTATAAAAGTTAATAAACAAGCGAAAACGGAGGTCATCTTATGAAAGGCACAATGAAAGTTGCAGTCATGAACGGCATCGGCAAGATGGGCTACACCACCCGCCCGATCCCCACACCCAAAGAGGACGAAGTTCTGGTCAAGCTGGAATACGTTGGCATCTGCGGCAGCGATATGCACTACTATGAAACGGGTGCGATCGGCAATTATGTAGTCAAGCCGCCGTTCGTGCTGGGCCACGAGCCGGGCGGCACAGTCGTGGAAGTTGGCAGTGCTGTCAAGCATCTGAAAGTCGGCGACCGCGTTGCGCTGGAGCCGGGCAAGACCTGCGGTCACTGCAAGTTCTGCCGTGAGGGCAAATACAACCTCTGCCCGGATGTCGTGTTCTTCGCTACTCCGCCGGTAGACGGTGTTTTTCAGGAGTATGTGGCCCATGAAGCAAACCTCTGCTTCAAGCTGCCGGACAACGTAAGCACCATGGAAGGTGCGCTGATCGAGCCTCTGGCTGTTGGTTTCCACGCAGCCAATCAGGGCGGTGCTCATGCCGGTCAGACTGCGGTGGTCATGGGTGCAGGCTGCATTGGTCTGGTCTCCATGATGGCGCTGAAAGCCGAGGGTGTTTCCCGTGTTTACGTTGTGGATATCATGCAGAAGCGTCTGGATAAGGCTCTTGAACTGGGTGCAGACGGTGTGATCAACAGCCGCGAAAAGGATGCCGTCCAAACGATTCTCGACCTGACCGATGGTCTGGGCTGCGACCTCGTTATCGAGACTGCTGGTACAGAAATCACTACCCGCCAGGCCATTGAGATGGCGCAGAAGGGTGCAAACATCGTTCTGGTCGGTTACTCCAAATCCGGCGAGATGACCCTGCCTATGAGCCTTGCACTGGACAAGGAACTGACCTTCAAGACCGTGTTCCGTTATCGCCACATTTACCCCATGGCGATCGATGCCGTTGCTTCCGGCAAAATCAACCTGAAGGGCATTGTGACCAACATCTTTGACTTTGACGACATCCAGAATGCCATGGACAAGAGCATTTCGGACAAGGCCAACATCGTCAAAGCAGTGGTGAAGATTGCGGAGGCAACGAAGGTATGAGTTTTCCGCAGGTTCTGACCGGTGTGGCGCACATTGGCATCCCGACAAATGATCTCGACAAGACCATTGCATTTTACAAGAAGCTGGGGTTTGTTTCTGCGCTGGAAACGGTAAACAAAGCCGCCGGGGAGCGCGTTGCGTTTCTTCAGCTTGGCGATCTGATGATCGAAACCTATGAAAACCATCGTGCGGCGGAAAAGGCCGGAGCAATCGACCATGTAGCTCTGGCAACGACCGATATCGAAGCCGCCTTTGCTGCAGCAAAAGAGGCAGGGATGCACCTGCTGCATTCCAGCATCCAGTCACTGCCGTTCTGGGAAAACGGTGTGCGCTTTTTCATGGTCGAAGGCCCGAATAAAGAGAGAATAGAGTTCTGCCAGAAATTATAAGCATCGCGTCAAAAGGAGAAAGGAGCGCGCCGTATGAGTTACACAGCAGAGCCGAAACAGCAGGATACGAACATCAAAGTCCCTCTGATCAGTAAAATCGCTTACGGCATGGGCGATGTGGGCTGCAACTTCAGCTGGATGTTCGTTGGCAACTTCTTGATGATTTTTTACACCGATGTCTGCGGCATCAGCATGGCGGCAGTGTCCCTCCTGATGCTGGTCTCCCGCTTCTGGGATGCCATCAATGACCCCGTGATCGGTTCGCTGAGCGACCGCACCCGTTCCCGCTGGGGACGCTACCGTCCATGGCTGCTGTTCGGCGCACCGGCAACTGCTGTGGTGCTCGTGCTGACGTTCTGGGCGCACCCCGCATGGTCAGACAGTGCCAAGAGCCTGTATATGTACATTACTTACTGTGTACTGGTTCTGGGCTATACCTGCGTGAACATCCCTTATGGTACGCTCTGCGGCACCCTGACCCAGAACATCGAGGAGCGTGCGAAAATCAACACCTCCCGCTCCGTCTGTGCCATGATCGCCATCAATATCATCAACATCATCACCCTGCCTTTGATCTCTGCTTTTGGCGGTGATAATGCAGCACGGGGATATCTTCTGGTGACCGTCCTTTACGGCGGTATCTTCACCCTCTGTCACTGGTTCTGTTTTGCCCAAACCAAAGAGGTCGTCCAGCCCCCGGAGCGGAAAAAAGTCTCACTGAAAAAGCAGTTGGATGCAGCGCTTCAGAACAAGCCCTACCTGATTGCACTGGCGGGTCAGTTCCTGTTCGGTGTGACGCTGTATGGCCGCAATGCCGACCTGCTCTATTACTTCAAATATGTGGAAGGCAACGAGAATCTGTTTACCATCTACTCGATGATCCTGATCGTTCCCTCCATTCTGGGTGCTGCGGCATTCCCCTTCGTGTTTGAAAAGCTGGGCAACAAAGGGCACACTGCTTCCCTTTTCGCTGCCGGAACCGGCGTTTCCCTGATTGCGCTCTATTTCTTCAGTGCAGTTTCTTCTCCCATTCCGTTCTATACATTCGCTGCACTGTCCCAGTTCTTCTTCTGCGGATTCAATACCGCCATCTACGCCATCGTTCCCGACTGCGTGGAGTATGGCGAGTGGAAAACCGGTGTCCGCAACGATGGTTTCCAGTACGCATTCGTTTCACTGGGGAACAAGCTGGGCATGGCGATTGGCACCTCTGCGCTGGCTGGTGTGCTGAGTGCATTGAGTTTTGCCCCCAATCAGGTGCAGAATGCTGCCGTGCAGAATGCGATGCACTATGCATTCTCGCTGCTTCCCGGTGCGCTGTGGCTGGTAACAGCGATTGTCCTGTTCTTCTACCGAATCAGTAAGCGTTCGTATAACCAGATTATGTCCGAACTGAACGCTAAAAAAGCAGGTTGAGGTGATACCATGTTTGATGTTGTAGCTTTGGGAGAAAGCCTGATCGACTTTACCCCGAACGGAACCAATGCACAGGGCATCGAATTGTTTGCCCGGAATCCCGGCGGTGCACCCGCCAATGTCCTTGCCATGAATGCCCGTCTGGGCGGCAAAACAGCATTCATCGGAAAAGTCGGCAAAGACGGATTTGGCGATTTTCTCCGCCAGACCCTTGTGGAAAGCAGCATTGATGTGTCCGGTCTGGTGATCGACGAAAAGATTCCCACGACCCTTGCCTTCGTACAGCTTGACAGCAAGGGAGACCGCTCCTTTACCTTTTACCGGAACCCCGGTGCCGATGTGATGCTGACTTCGGCAGAAGTCAACAGGAATCTGATCGACGATGCTGCCATCTTCCATTTCGGCTCTGTCTCTCTGACCGCCGACCCGAGCCGCACCGCCACGTTGGAAGCTGCGCGGTATGCACGGCAGCAGGGCAAGCTGGTCAGCTTTGACCCCAATTACCGTCCGCTTCTGTGGGAGCACCCGGCAGATGCCGTTGTCCAGATGCAGGAAGGTGTCAAGCTGGCGGATCTTCTGAAAGTTTCCGAGGAAGAAATGCAGCTTATCACAAACGAAAGCGACCTTGCCCGCGGCTCACAAGCCCTGCTCGAAATGGGGCCATCTCTTGTGCTGGTATCGCTGGGTGCAAAGGGTGCTTATTACCGGAACGCTGTGGGAGCAGGGCATCTTCCCACCTATGATGTGCCTACCGTGGACACGACTGGTGCAGGCGACGCTTTCATGGGCGCAATTCACTACCAGCTGCGAGGAAAAGATGCTGAGGATTTGCGTACCCTCCCTGCATTTGAGCTTGAAGAAATCGTCCGCTTCGGCAATGCAGCGGGCAGTCTGACCACGACAAAGGGCGGCGCAATCCCTGCAATGCCCTCCATGGTGGAAATTCAGAACTGCATTGCCTCTATCCCACTGCTGTAAAAGAAAGGATACCCTATGACAAAATTACAGATCAGAATGCGGCAGGTCGATCAGGTCAAGGAATTTGTAGATTTGCTGTCCAAATATCCCTATGAGATGGACTTAGTCTCCGGGCGATATACCATTGATGCCAAATCCCTGCTTGGCATTTACAGTCTCGACCTGAGCAATCCGCTTACCCTCGTGATTTATTCCGATTCTTGCGAAGAACTGCTGGCACAGCTCCATGCGTTGCTCCCAGATTGCATCGTCTGATTTTCTACGCTTTTCTCCTTCTTCCATTTGCACCGTTCGGTTCTGGTTCTCCTTCACCAGAACCGAACGGTGTTTTAATTTGTATAAGTCCTACTATCACCGCATTCCCTTAATAAATTTTGCAAGCCCATATTGATGCGCCTCATTGCCTTGTCAAGAGGGCTGGGCGGTGCCAGCCCTCTCTCTTTTTGCCAAAGTTTTCATTGCTTTTTCTTGCACACTGCCGAAAGTGACGTATTCTCAAAACTTTTTGTTGACACGGCTCGATTTTTGTGGTAGTCTATTCCAACAATTGAATATAACATATTTTTACATATTCGTTCAGACCCTGCGGGGCTGAACATCTTGGCTTTCAGCCGTTACATAACCGACTAGCATGACCTTCCAGAAAAAGCGAAGGCAGGGCTGGTCTGTTTTGTGACGGCTTTTTTATTGCCGTTTTGCCCGTTGGACCTTGAAAACCGCATGACCGTCTGTATGGGATACCCGGCGATGACCCTGAGAAGGAGAGCCGGAAAACGCCGCCGGAGGGGGGCAGGAAAGCCATGCAGAGAGAACGGCAATTCACCTCATGTGGTCAAAATGAGCACATGAGGTGAAACGGACGTTTATCTACTCGTTGCGGCAGGAGAAATCAATGTAGACAAATTGTCCACATTGATTTGCCGTAACCCAAAGGACGTTTATCCACCTGTTGCAGCAGAGAAAATCCATGTGGCCAAATTGACCACATGGATAAGCCGCAGCACCGAAGAAAGGATGTGTGCCTATGGGAAACAACTTTACCCCTGCATGGATCAAGAAAGGCTTCTTCAACGAATCCCTGTTTTGTGACGATTTTCTCAGCACCCACCAGCTCCTCTATGTGAATGGCGCATTTTTCACCCCGGACGGCAGGGTCACAGACACCATGAACCTGCGCTGTGAAATTTTCGATATGCTGCGAGACCATATCGGCGCAAATATCGCCAAACGGGTCAGCAATGTCGTGGACGTACTGAAGCTGGCGGCACAGGTGGAGGACTTCCCGCCCATCACCGACCGCATTGCGCTGGCAAACGGCACCCTGTATCTGGACGGCACCTTTCAGGAAGGCAAGCCGGAGATCGTCCGCAACCGGCTCCCGGTCAAATATGACCCGAAAGCCGCCCAGCCCGTCCACTGGCTGCGGTTCCTGTCCGACCTGCTCTACCCGGAGGACATTCCCACGGTGCAGGAGTTCATCGGCTACTGCCTGATCCCCAGCAACAAGGGACAGCGCATGATGGTCATTAAGGGCAGCGGCGGCGAGGGCAAGTCGCAAATCGGCGTGGTGCTGTCCCGGCTGTTCGGCTGTAACATGAAGGATGGCAGCATCGGCAAGATCTCGGAGAACCGCTTTGCCCGTGCCGATTTGGAGCACACCCTGCTCTGCGTGGACGATGATATGCGGATGGAAGCCCTGCGCCAGACCAACTATGTCAAGTCCATCGTGACCGCACAGGGGCAGATGGACTTGGAGCGCAAGGGCAAGCAGAGCTATCAGGGTTGGATGTACGCCCGCCTGCTGGCGTTCAGCAACGGCGATCTGCAGGCATTGTATGACCGCTCGGACGGATTCTACCGCCGTCAGCTTATCCTGACCACCAGAGAGAAACCACAGTCCCGTGTAGACGACCCGGACATTGCCGAGAAAATGGCGGCAGAGGTTGATGGCATCTTGCTGTGGGCGTTTGAGGGCTTGCAGCGGCTGGTGAAGAATGGCTTCCAGTTCACCGAGAGTGACCGTGCCAAGCGCAATCGGGAACTGGTAAAGCGGGACAACAACAATGTGTTCGATTTCCTCGAATCCGAGGGCTACATCCGCCTGAAGGCGGATGCCTGCACCAGCTCGAAAGAGCTGTATGAGGTCTACAAAATGTGGTGCGAGGAGAACAGCCTGAACGCCATCAAGTCCCGTGGATTCAGCGATGCGCTGATCGCCAACCAGCGCAGGTATAATCTGGAATCCACCAACAACATCGTCAACTCGTCCGGGCGGCGTGTCCGGGGCTTTGTTGGCATCGAAGCCCTTGTGCAGCCCGACCTCACCCCCAATGGCTGGCGGGCATGACCCGCTTTTGATCCCCCTATATGGTGCGTTTTCGGTCTTTCGCTGCGTACGTGCGTACAGAGAAAACCGCCTGCTGCGTACGCACGTACGCAGCAAAACGCCCAAGTTCTCCTTTATAGGGGGTGTTGGCAAAGTGTCAGATTGACAGTTTGCCAAAATCAGAGGGTCAAAATGACCCTCTGAAAAACCGGACGAGCTGTCCTTCAGGGCAGCTTGCCCGGAGCAAGAGTGCAGAGAGCGCAGCTCTTTGCCCCAGTGATATGATGCTGTGCGTCATATCCTACTGGGTATTATCTGGCGCAAAAT
>ERZ791829.1700-NODE-1700-length-11983-cov-9.956405_pt1 | contig 11983 bp, 8 predicted proteins | sample MGYA00510296_ERZ791829 | MGnify/ENA primary metagenome ERZ791829 (study PRJEB30046, sample SAMN00791973) | human gut metagenome | study: EMG produced TPA metagenomics assembly of the A metagenome-wide association study of gut microbiota in type 2...
CCGGCGCGGCGGCAGCGAGGCGGCCCCGCCCAGCACCTCCATCAGGTAGCTGCGCAGCAGGTCGATGTAGGCCGAGGTATAGTCCCGGCGCTGTACCAGCGATACGCACAGCGGGGGCAGATCCTCCAGCAGCACATCCCGCACCCGGTCCAGCTCCCGCCGGGCACCGGGCTCGTAGCGGGTCAGGCAGGTGCACAGCTGCTCCTGCACCAGATAATAGGCCTGGTAAAAGCTGGGGCCGATCTCGGCGTTGGGCGCAAACCCGGCCCGGGCACAGGCCGACCACAGCGGACTGAACAGGTCCTGCCGCAGGCTGGGCAGCAGCACCCGCTGCCCCCGCAGGTCGGCCAGCGGGATGCTCTCCCGGTCCCAGAAGGGGTGACCGCGGGGCACCAGCAGGCAGGCAGGGTCGGCCCGCAGGGTGGTGCGGGCCAGTACCGGGGCTGCACAGCCCAGGTCGATGACCAGACCGGCGTCCAGCTCGCCCTGCTCCACGGCATCGGCCACAGCGTCGTTGTCCAGCAGGCGGAACCGCATCTCCACATGAGGGTACTGCTGGCGGAACTTGTCCAGCTGCGTTTCCAGCCCAGGCAGGTAGTCCGGCACCAGCGCCACGCTGATGCCGATGTGCACCGGCTGGGCCGACTGGATCTCGGCCCGCAGGGCAGCCTGCATCTGCTGGAACTGCTCCACCACCGGGGTGGCATGGCGCTGCAGGCTCATGCCGCGGTCGGTGAGGGTGAGCTTGTGGTGGGCACTGAGGAACAGCGGCCCGCAAAGTTCCGCTTCCAGCGCAGAGATGCTCTGCCGCAGCGCCTGCCGCGACAAAAACAGCCGCTGTGCGGCCCGGGTATAATTCATTTCTTCGCACAATACCAGAAAGTAGTGCAGCTGGCGGATGTCCATGGTTTCCTCCTGCGGATGTTTGTCATAAATAAAGAATACCGCCTTTTCCGGCAATTGTAAAGCCGGTGGACCTTCTTCCCGGTCACATTTTTTGCTGCGCTCTGCATTCCGCCGTATCACGCCGTCACATGGACCGCATTTTCCCGGACAGCATCAATGGTTTCCATCAGCTCACCGTTCTCGTCAAAATCCGGCAGGCGGCCGTACTTCATCTTTTTGATGGCCGGGAACACCCGCTGCTGCATGGTGAGGAAAATCTCAAGGGAGTCCTTATCCTTGAACTTGCTCCACCGCATGGACTGGCCTGCCGCACTGGCGGGGAAGAGGTGCTCCATTTTCTCGCCCGCCATGCTCTCAAACTCTTCGGTGACAAGCTCCTTTTCGTCCAGCGACCGGATGAACATGAGATAGGTCAGCTGCTCGATGCCGGTTTTATGACAGGGTTCAGGACATCCGAACAGACACCGTTTGATATAGAAATGAGGTTCACCCTGAACAAACTGCTTTCCTGCCGCCATTGAGAAAAAACAATCCCCACAGCCACAAAAAGGACTGTAGGGATTGCTTTTATGGTGAAGGAGAAAGAGAATAACGTGTTAACCCTTGTCCGCGCCGGAGGTGATGCCCTCGACGTAGAACTTCTGCATGATGACAAACAGGATGGAGATGGGGATGGACACCAGCACACCGCCTGCACAGAAGAGCGTAAAGTAATTGTTGATCAGGGTCTTTTGCAGCATATTATACAGACCGATAGCCACTGTCCAGTCGGCAGAGACGCCCGAATTCAGGATCATTTTTGCCATCACGAAATCGGTCCATGGAACCATGAAAGAGCTGATGATGGTATAGACCAGGATCGGCTTGGACATGGGCAGAACGACCTGGAAGAACACACGGGCGTCGGATGCGCCGTCCAGCTTAGCGGCCTCCCGCAGGGAGATGGGGATGGTATCAAAGAAGCCCTTGCAGATCAGATAGCCCAGACCGGACGAACCGGCATAGACCATGATAAGACCGGCATAGGAGTTGGTCAGATTCAGATATTTCAGGACGAAATAGACGGCGATCATTGCCAGCACGCCGGGGAACAGGTTGACGCTGACAGAAAGGTTCTGGATCAGCTTGCGCCCCTTGAAGCGGCAGCAGCTCAGCGCGTAGGCTACCATCAGCACAAAGCAGGTGGAGATAACGCAGTTGAAACAGGCCACCACAAGGGTGTTGGTAAACCAGCGCGGGAACTGCGCCACAGAGTCCGGGTGGAACAGAATATTGACATAGTTGCGCAGTGTGTAACTGGCCGGGAAGAACTGTCGCACATTGATGCCCCGGTCTGTGGAGAAGGAAGTGACCAGAAGCCACAGAATGGGTACCAGCCAGATAGCTGCCAGCAGGGCCAGCAGCAGATGCCGCAGGATGCTGCGGACTGTGCGGAGGATACGCCCGCGGCGCAGCTGCGCTGCGGTCTCTGCCCGGCGTGCCGGAGAAACAGTTGTCTGTGTCAAGAGAACGTCGCCTCCTTTTTATTGAGGAACCGGAAGCATACCAGCGTGAACACGGCACAGATGATGAACACCATAATGCCAATGACGGCGGCCATCTTGTAGTTGTACTGCTCCTGTGTCAGGCGGAACAGCCATGTGACCAGCAGATCCACCTCTTTTGCACTGGAGGAAGCCAGCGCCTGATCCTTGGTGATATAAACGTCCTGCGTGAGCAGATAGATGACGTTGAAGTTGTTGACGTTGCGCACAAAATCCGTAACCAGTGCCGGGCCCTGCACACTGAGCAGGTAGGGCAGCTTGATGTAGATAAAGCTCTGCAGCGGCGATGCACCATCAATGGTGGATGCCTCCAGCATATCGGTGGGAATATTCATCAGCACACCGGTGGCAATGAGCATCTGGTAGGGCACGCCCACCCAGATGTTGATGAGGATGATCATGAACTTAGCCCAATGCTGATCGGTCAGGAAGGGAATGTGGTTCATGTTCTGCCCCAGCAGACCGATGGCCTTTAAAAAATCGGTCACGCCTGCATTGGCCATCATGGTGTTGAAGATGCCGGCATCCGAGAAGAAGTTGCGCACCAGCAGCAGGGTGACGAACTGCGGCACCGCAATGGTGATGATGAACAATGTGCGCCAGAGCTTTTGGCACTTGGTCTTTTTGTTGTTGATGAGCATGGCCAGAAATACGCCGCCGAAGAAGTTGGTGAAGGTGGCAAAGAAGGCCCACACCAACGTCCAGCTGAGCACCCGTCCAAAGGCGTAGCTGAAGGTCAGGCTCAGCGACTGCCCGCCAAACAGAGAAGCAAAGTTAGCCAGCCCCACCCATGTAAACAGGGCGGCGGGAGGCATATGCTGCTGATCGTAGTTGGTAAAGGCAACAGCGATCAAAATGAACAGCGGGATGATGGTGAACACCACCACACCCAGCACCGGAAGGGTGAGCAGGGTAACGTAGAACTTTTCGTTCAGGTACAAGGTGATATCCTGCCGGAAATTGTTGGGCTTTTTGCCAGCGGCCTTCTGCGCCTGTAACGCGTAATTGCTCTGCACCACCAGCATGGCAGCAGCGATCAGCGTTACAATGACCACCAGTGCGATCACGCTGAGCAGCAGGATGGCAAACGAGTTGTCGTAGTTGTTGACCTCGTTCTTTAAGGTAAGGGGGTTGAACTGCATCTCCATCTGCACCGTGCCCAGCGTGCCGAACTTTTTCAGCGCAGGAATGCCGGAGGTACCCAGAAAATACAGTCCCAGCCCCTGCACCAGTGTTACCAGCAGTGCCTTGATAAGCTGGCCGTGGCCAATGTAGCCCAGACCCCAGACAAAGAGGGACAGCTTTGTAAAAATATCTCCGTGAACAAATGCGTGACCGAACTTCTGAAGGAAATTCGGCTCCCGGCCATCTGCCCGCAAGGGTGGTGTAAGGACCATTTCTGCCACAGAAGTCAACTCCTTTCTTGGTATGCAGAGGGGGTTATAGCAAACAGGATGTTAGGTTGACGCCGATTTCTTGTATTGCGATAAAAAGCGGGCACACCGCATTCTGCTGCGTGCCCGCCGGAAAAAAAACGGAACTTACTGTGCCACAGGTGCGGTGATGCCGGCCACAGCGTCATCCACCAGCTGCTGCGTGGTCTTGCCCTGCGTGTCGCCGGAGGCAAGGATCTCGCCCAGACTTGCGGCGGAGCTCCAGTAGTTTGCGCCTACCCGCTGCAGGGTAGCGTAGGAGCTCTGCTCGGCCAGTGCGGCAATGGCGGGTGCAGACTGCACAGCCTCGGAAGCATTGGCGTTGATGTTGGAGGGGCCCAGCTTGCGGTCGTTGAATCGCTTGTTCTGGTTGTCCTCGTTGGTGATGAAGTCGGCCAGCATCATAGCCACGCCCACGTTGGCGCTGTGGGGGTTGACGCCCACCAGCTTGTAGCCGGAGAAGGAGCCCATCTGGACCTGCTCGCCGTTCAGGGTGTAGGTCGGCAGCTTGGTGGCGGCGTAGCCCTCGCCCCAAGCCTCCTCGGCGGTGCTGGCGTTCCAAGTACCGGAGATGGCGGCGCAGCAGCTGCCGTCCTTGATGGCAGAAACGATATCAGCATCCGCGCCGGACTTGAAGCCGGGATTTGCGGTGATATCCAGAATGGCCTGCGTTACGTCTGCGCCGGGAGCCTCGTTCCAGTTGCAGACGGTGTTGATACCGTCATCTGCCAGCGTAGCCACCAGACCGGCACCGGCGTAGAAGCTGTAAATGTACCATGCGTCGTTCACGCTCATCATGAACTTTTTGCCGGCAGCTGCAGCCTTTTCCAGCATGGTGTCCATGCTCTGCACGTCCTCGGCGCTCAGAATGCTTGCATCATAGTACAGGAAGTAGCCGTTGTCGGCGGTCATGGGGTAGGCGTAAAGCTTGTCGTTCATGGTGGCAGCGCCCACAGAGCCGGGCAGGTTGCGGCTCTTCACGTCGTCCGGGTTCAGCAGCACTTCCTGCAGCGCACCGGCGTTTACCAGCTCGTTCAGCTGGTCATCAGCAAAGGCGAAAACGTCTGCGGCAGACTCCGGGTCGGCCAGAACGGTGTCCTTTGCGCTGGACTCAGACTGCACGCCGATCTCGATGGTCACGTTGCCCTTGTCTGCATTCTGCTCGATGAAAGCATCTGCCATCTCGCGCAGCATGGTCTGATCCTCTTCTGCACCCCACATGGTCAGCTTCACATCACCCCAGCTCTCCGCAGCAGAGGCAGCCGTACTGGAAGCGGCAGCAGAGGAAGAGGTGCCAGAGGAAGAACCGCCGCAGGCGGTCAGCGCACCGGCAGCAGCCATCGTACCCATAGCAGCAAGGAAGTTACGGCGGGAAATCAGCTTTTTCATGATCCAGTTCTCCTTCGTTCTCAATCTGAAATCTTCGGGTGCTCTTTGTTGCGCTTATAAGTTGCGCACATCCAAGCAGCTGTTTTTCTGTACCCATAGGATACCGCATTCTTTTGCTCACGTCAATGGACGAAATTCGCGGTATTGTTGAGTCGAAACTGGAAAAAGTGACGGTAAAATTAGGATACATGGGCAAAAAGCGCGCAACTTTAGCGCAACCTTTGCCATGCAAAGAGCAAAAAAATGCCCGCTCCGGGAAAGGAGCAGGCACAAAAAACGCGTTATTTGATGCTGTGGGAGCGTTCCATCCACTTGGTAGAGTCCCGCAAAATGACCTGATAACCTTCCAGCTGCCGCATGACGATCTCTTTTCCGGCCAGCCGGTCCAGCAGCATCCGGCAGGCGGTCTTGCCCAGCTGCTCGGCATCGTACTGCACCGCCGAAACAGACGGCGTGATGCTGGCAAGCATGGAGCTGTCGTACAGGCTGGCCACTCGCAGATCGTTGGGCACGAGGATATGCCGCGTCCGCAGCTCCCGCATGACCTCAAAGGCGACCTCATCATCGCCGCAAAGGATGCAATCCGCCTTCTGCTCCAGCGCAGCCTCCAGTGCATCGAGCGTTTGCCCGGCAGATTCCACACCGGAATGAACGAGCCGCTGGTCTACTGGCACACCAAATTCCGCGAATCCACGCAGATAACCGCGTATGCGGTCGGTGTTGACGGCGTAGATGGTACTGCCCACCAGCAGCGCGATCCGCTTGGCGCCCAGCTGCAAAAGGATGCGTGTCATCTCGCAGGCAGCCGCGACCTGATCGTTGTCTGCCTGCGGGATGGTCTTGTCCTCGCTGCGTCCGATGAGCACAAAAGGTGTCTCGTATTGCCGCAAAAGTTCGATGCAGGGATCATCCGCCATGGCGTAGGTCAGGATCACGCCGTCCACCTTGTGGTTGGCCAGCTGCCGCTGCAGCTGCGAATACTCGGTGTTGGAGGCGTAGCAAAGCATCAGGTCATAGCCGCGCTGGTCTGCCATGATGCAGATGCCGCCCATGCACTTGCGCAAAAAGGGCAGATCCAGCGTAATAAAGCGCTGTGGCACGATCATGGCAATGTTGTTGGTGCGCACCTTTTCGCCGCCCTGCGGGGCGGCAGGCTCGGTGCGGGTGCGTCCTAGATAGGCATATACCTTGGCGCGGGTCGCCTCACTGATGCGTCCCTTTCCGGAAAGTGCGCGTGATACCGTTGTTTTGGAAACACCAAGCGCATCGGCCACCTGCTCGATCGTCATTTTTTCGGTTTCCTTTGCAGCCACAGGATATCCTCTCCTTTTCACAGAACTGCGCAACAATGCGCCACCCCAGCATACCGGGGTAAGCCCGCTTTGTCAAGCATGAAAGCAAACAAAAAGCGTCCTGCTTTTTTGGCAGAACGCTGAAAGCTGGTATTTTTGTGCCTTACAGGACCTGCTCGCCGTTTTTCCAGACGGCCGTTCCGTAACGGTTCAGCGCAACACCGCCTACTTCGACCGGATGTTCATTGCAGTTCTGTACAAAGACGAACGTACCGCGCCGCGCGGCCAGAACGCCGTCCGGCAGTGCCTCCGGCCAGGCCGGGGTCAGGCCGACTTCCTTTACAGCAGCACGATAAAATGCGCGATAGAACGCTTCCTCGAACCGACTTGCCAGATAATAGGCACGGCCCTCCCCGTAGGAGTGGACAGCCACCGCCGGGCAGTTTGCATAATAGTCCTCGGCATAAACGCTCAGCGGTGCGGCAGGGTCGGTGTCGTTCAGACTTGCGACCTCGCATAGGACCGAAGCCTTCGTTTCCGGCAAAGTGGAATCGTCCATCGGGGTGCAGCGGCAGGTTTCGCCGTCATACATTCCGTCGATCTCAGTGCGGCGCAGGCCCAGCAGGTCGGTCAAGCCGTAGGGCGTGTCACCCAGACGGCACAAATCGCTTTCATCCACCACACCGGTCCAGTATGTAACCACGACCGTACCACCATTCCGGGCAAAATCACAGAGTTTTTGGGCAAAGGCATCGGTCAGCAAATAAACCATCGGAACAACGACCAAACCATAACCCGTCAAATCGGATTCCTGATTCACGAACTCCACCGCAATGCCTTCCCGCGCAAGAGCATTGTAGTGCAGCTTCAGCTCGTCCCAGTAGCCCATCCCTGCATTGCGCGGGCCGCAGGAACCTTCCAATGCCCACTTGTTTTCCCAATCATGAACGATTGCCGCCTGCTTCTCGCGGCAGACTGTTGCAATCTCCGAGAGCACTTCCAGCTTTTGGCCCACACCGACTGTTTCCTGGAAGGGACGGGCATCCTCCCGCCCATCATGGCCGACGACTGCACCATGGAACTTTTCTTCCGCGCCGCGGCTGGCTCGCCACTGGAAGTAAAGCACACTGTCCGAACCATGTGCAACCGTCTGCAGAGCCGCAAGCTCCGCAATGCCGGGGCGCTTCTGTTTGGAGATCGGCTGCCAGTTGGTAAAGCTGGGGCTGGATTCCATCAGCAGGAAGGGCCTGCCCTTCATGGAGTAATACAGGTCGTGCATCAGGGCCGTATCCAACGCTGTTTCTTCCACTGTTTCGCTGGGCTTGTGCCATGTGGGGTAGTTGTCCCAGCTGGCAATGTCGATCTCCTTGGACATTTTGAAATAGTCGATGCCGTCAAACCGGTACATCATGTTTACCGTGAACTTTGCACCCGGCGCAATTTTTTTCACGGTATCACGCTCAAATTTCAAAAAATCAATGTGTCGGTCACTGACAAAGCGCTTCCAGTCCAGCGCAAGGCCCTGCACGGCATTTTCCCCCTGCGGGGCAGGGCTTTCGATTTGTTCCCAAGCGGTATAGTCGTGACTCCAGAACCGGGCGTTCCACGCCTTGTTCAAGGCATCCAAAGAGCCATACCGTTCCTTGAGCCAGCAGCGGAACGCGGCCTGACACAGCTCGCAATGGCAGTCGCCGCTCATCTCGTTGGAGATATGCCAGAGCAGGACAGCCGGGTCATTGCCGAACCGCTGCGCCAGCATCTGGTCGATGATGCGGACTTTTTCCCGGTAAACCGGCGATGTATAGCAGTAATTCTGCCGCCGGTTGTACAGCTCCCGGACCCGGTCTGCCCGGACTCGGCGCACCTCGGGGTATTTGTGTGCCATCCAAGCGGGGCGGGCCGCACTGGGCGTTGCAAGGATCGTATAGATTCCATTGGCATACAGGTTATGGACGATGTCTGCCAGCCAATCCAGCTCAAATACCCCCTCCTGCGGTTCCAATGTGGACCATGAGAACACGCCCAGCGTCACAGTATTAACGTGTGCCTTTTTCATCAGTTCGATGTCCTGCGCCAGAATATCGGGCCGGTCCAGCCACTGTTCCGGGTTGTAGTCTCCGCCATGAAGTAATCTGAGCTGCTGCATGATAGCGGCCTCCTTTGGTTGCGCAAATTGCGCAACATTTTTATCGGACAAAGTTGCGTTCGATACAGAGTATAGCAAGAACCTCCACAAGATGCAATGCAGCTTTATGGAATTTCGTTGCAACAAGCTGAACGTTTGATGCAGCGCAAGAAACCATCCATGGATGCTTTGGAAGATTCCACAACGTTCATGGGGGATTTATAGGCAGGTTGTCAAAATGCAGAAATAACCCGTATTGCTTTTGATACGGGTTAAGGGCAGAACAAGGAAACTGTTGCAAAATAGCTCTCTGAAAAAAATATGCACAAAACCCGGAACCTTTTCAGGGCCAAAACGGCTCAAAAAGGGTTCCGGGTTTCTGTTTTTGCACTATTTCCTTGCGCAAGTCGCTATCGCATTTTTATTTTGCAACAGCCCCTCTTGACTTATTTCTGAATTTTAATTCGGAAGTTCAATTTTATTTTGACTTAGATTATAGATCGTTTTATCATCCCAGTTTCGTCGGAGAGCAATCTCGGCAGTCAGATCTGTATTATTATAATTGATCGACCATTGTGTATTACTTGTGATATCAGTAGGATTTGGATCCTGGGAAGATGCCTTTAAAGCATTCCATACGGTAGAATTGGTATGTTCTGTTTCTGTTTCAAAAGTCTTAAGAACAGCATCGTAACGTTCTCTTCCGTGTCCGTAGATTCCATTCTTCTGATTCGGAGCAACTTTGTCTTTGTACAGGACAAAGAAATTAGTGACAGCTTCAGATCTGGTGTCAACGAGTTCTCGGGTTTCACTGTCGCAATCGTATTCAATGACTCGTCCATCACCTGAGGCGTCTGTAATGTAGAAATGATAATCTCTACCGGAGGAGGCGAACATATCATATTCTTTTAACAGATCTACTGCTTCCTGTGTGGAGGCAGCACGGTCCAACACGAGGCGAATAGCCAGTGTTGTTGCGATTGTTGGCTTGCCGGTATTCTGGAAAACTGGTTCGCTGTCCAGAGTAAGTACTGCAATAGAAACACCTTTTTCGTTCATACCATCAAGGCAAATGAAAGGAGAGGTCAAGGTGGCAAGTTTTTTCTTCATGCTTTCATCAGGTGTATTGGCAGAAATATTATCAAGTGCCGCGAAGGCTACAGATTTGTAACCATTTGGGGGCGTACAGTACACAAGCATGGCAGAAGTGTCCAGCTTAAAATCATAATTTCGGCCCATATGAACCTGATTCTGGTTATCTGTCATTGTAAACGCAGTGCATCCAAAATCAGGAGCTTTGATCTTAACAGGCAGCAGGGGAAGAGCTTCTTTGATAATTGCGTCGATCATACTTTGGTTGTCTGTGATTCCGTAGTCAATGATCTGATCCAGATCATAATCGTATTTGATGTCTATCTGATAAAGGTTGTATCCATCTTCATAAGAAGTGACTTTCTGAATGGAAGAGAGCGTGCGGAAGCGGGAAAAATAATAGATACAGAAGCTTCCGACAAGGAGAAGGATGATACAGACAATCATAAGGGAGATTCGTTTTATATGTTTTTTCATAGAGCTTCCTCCTTGTCATCAAACCTAGTTATCCTTTCAGATCAAACTGTACGGACAGCGATGCAAGCACTGCATCTATCACTTTCTGCGCCTGGGCAAGCATATCGATCTCCGCCACAAAAGCGATGACCTGCTCGCGCTCCTGCGCGGGGACCTGCAGCGCACTCAGGCTCATGCTCAGATAGCGCCGTATTTTGCGCTCCAGCGTAAAGTAGGGGTCGCACCGCCGTGCCATATAGCCGCGCATCATGCCAGCCGTGCCCAGCTCTATCTCATAGAAATCGCACTCGGCGCACCCGGGCAGATACGTGCTGAACGCCGCCTGCAGCTCGGCCGTGGTGCTGCGGTGGATGATCTCCACCGTGGCGGGGAAGGTGTACGCTTCCACATAGATATCCCGCAGATTCTCACTCAGTTCGGTCAGCGCCAGCTGCAAAGCCGTTTCCACTGCGTAGAGGTACACCGGCGATGGGGCGTTTGCCGCCAGCGGCCTTACCGCATCGAACTGCCTGCTGAACATCATGCTGATCAGCTCGGTCAGCACGCCGTCCTTGGTGCGGAAAATGTTCTGGAACGACCCGGCAGAAACATCCGCTTCCTTTAAAATTTCTGCTACCTTGGTGTTCGTGTAGCCTTTTTCCAGAAAAAGCCGGACACAGGCGGTCAAAATCCGCCGTTTTGCTTCTTTGCTGTCGTATCTGCGCGCCATTGGGAATCATCCTTTTCTGTAATTGATTTCTGACCCAATTATATCCTGATTCCGGATTCGGTTCAAGTAGAACTTTCCCGGCGTATTTTGGGCAATTCGACGGGGAGAGCCGCCCGGCGCAGGAAATCCCGCAACAGGTCGGTGGCGAACCCACCATCTCCATGACGGCTCTTTTGGAATTGCTCACGGATGCCGACCCGGAAATGAAGGCAAAGCTCCGCTTGGCACTGCTCACCTAATGCAAAAAAGGGCACTGATTGCAATGCAATACAGCGCCCTACATCATCGGACATGGGTAACACCGACCGTGCCGAAACCGTGCAGCTTGAGAACAAAAAGAAAATCCAACGATGAATCTTACGATTCATCGTTGGATTTTGGTGTGCTCGAGGGAACTCGAATCCCTGGCCCTCTGATTAAAAGAGCCCCTCAGTCGGGGTACTCTGATTTTGGAACTTTCGAGTTTACGTCGTTTTTGCGCAAAGCATCGTGATTTTTCACGTTGCAATTTCTGCGTCCTTTGTCGTATTTTGCAAGTCAGAGTACCCATTGCATTCCTTGAAACCGTGCAAAAACAGTGCAGAAACCGTGCACTTACTCTGAGACAAATAAAAAATGATGATTTTTGATCCATGACTTGGTGGCGGTTTGAGTGACCACAGAGGTAAATTTGATACACGGAAAGAAGAATGCCCACTCGTCTGAGGAGTTCTCAGGGGAGTGGGCATTTCTGTATAATGGCATTTTGTATATGTCACTTGCCACTTTTAGCATGGAGGTTGCCATTTTTTGAGATGAAGTTGACTCTTTTAGCATAAAGGTTGCCATTTGGGGAAAGAAGTTTCTGCTTTTTATATGGCAAGTTTCCGCACTTTCCACACTTTCCGTATCCCATGAGATATGAACACCTGCCAAACTTTTTCAGAGATTGCTACTTTTTTAAGGCATAGTTGCCAAATCCTGCCCAAAGGATGCTACATTTTGGCTCAAGGTCGCTAAACATAGCGCACAGAAAA
>ERZ791829.1701-NODE-1701-length-11979-cov-3.251258_pt1 | contig 11979 bp, 11 predicted proteins | sample MGYA00510296_ERZ791829 | MGnify/ENA primary metagenome ERZ791829 (study PRJEB30046, sample SAMN00791973) | human gut metagenome | study: EMG produced TPA metagenomics assembly of the A metagenome-wide association study of gut microbiota in type 2...
GTTCGTAGCCAAACACTCTATCCAGCTGAGCTACCGGCGCATATGCAATTTTTACTGCTCAAGTATATTAACACTATTAGAGCAAAAAGTCAACATTTTTTTACGCTCGGCAAGAATAAATCGTTTTTTATTATATTCCGAAGCAGCCGAAATATCGCCATATAAATAAAATATTACGGCTAAATAATTATAATATATCTGTTTACCGAAACAAATAAAAAATGCATTTTTAAGAGCGAGATAAGCCGAAAACAGAGTAAAATCGACAGTATAATTTGTATAAAGCAATCAAAATGCATAATCGGCAAAAATTATCTCCACTTTTTTCTGTTTTGTGGTATACTTAAAAAGGTATTACGGCAAAGATTTAAGACAAGCCTTAATGCACGCGGCAGGAAAAGCTTAACACAGCCGCCGAAATCTACACAAATCAAATCCGGGAAGGCGGATATATATATGGATAAAAAATATGATGTTCTGATAATCGGATGCGGAGTTGCCGGCCTTTACACTTCACTCTCGCTGCCCGAAAATCTGTCTGTTCTTGTGCTTTCAAAGCAAGACGAAACCGTTTCCAACAGTTCTTTGGCTCAGGGCGGCGTAGCTGCCGTTTTAAGCCTTGAAAACGACAGCTATGAGCTTCATTACAACGACACCATGATTGCCGGCGGTCAGGCCAACACACCGGACGCCGTAAACACACTTGTTCACGAAGGCCCCGACCAGGTACGTCAGCTTATAAAATACGGCGTTAATTTTGACCGCAATTCCGACGGTACTCTTCAAAAAACGCTTGAGGGCGGCCACAGCCGTCGCAGAATAGTTCACTACAAAGACACCACGGGAGCGGAAATTGTGCGTGCGCTCCTTGTAGAAGCCAAAAAGCGAAGCAACATAACGCTCGTCGAAAACGCCGACGTTTTTAAACTCACAAAGGTTAAAAACGGCTTTTGCGCGGATATGCTCTTAAACGGCAAGACCGCCGCCACGGTATTTTCGGATTTCTGCGTAATAGCAACGGGCGGTATAGGCAGAGTTTACAAATACACCACCAATCCCGCCGTTGCCACCGGTGACGGAATCCGCCTCGCATACGATATGGGTGCTACGATAAAGGAGCTCAGCTACGTTCAGTTTCATCCCACCGCTTTTAACGGAAACGACAGGGAGCAATTCCTGATAAGCGAGTCGGTACGAGGAGAGGGTGCATACCTGCTCAACTGTAACAAAGAACGCTTTATGGACAGATATGACAAACGCCTTGAGCTTGCCCCGCGCGATGTTGTATCGCGCTCTATAATTCTTGAAAGCCGCAGAACGGGCAGCGACAACTTCTATCTTGATATAAGATACAAGGGGCACGATTACCTTGTAAACCGCTTCCCCGGAATATATGAGGGCTGCTTAAAACACGGCGTTGATATGACCAAGGATTTAATTCCCGTATTCCCGTGCCAGCACTACCTCATGGGCGGAATCGACGTTGACCTTGACGCGCGTACTTCTATTTCGAGAATGTATGCTGTAGGTGAATGCTCGCACACAGGAGTTCACGGCAAAAACCGCCTCGCAAGCAACTCGCTTTTGGAAGCACTTGTATTCGGAAAGCGCGCGGCAGACGATATAGCGTCTCTTTCTAAAAAGGACCCTGACCACGTGACCGTCACGGAGCACAAAACGGATATTTCGGGTGCTCCGCTGCCAAAGGGAATGCGTACGGAAATTCGCTCGATTATGCAACGTTCTTACTTTGTAATTCCGGATATGGACGCGGTAAGAGTAGGCTTGAAGCGCGTTGACACTATACTTATGAGACTTAAAAACGGCAAATTTGCAATTACACCCGACTATTGTGAGGCTTTAAGTCTTGCCACGGTAGCCCATATAATCTTAAAAGAGGTGGACGAAGGATGATTTTACCGCAGTTTTACACGGACGACATTATTAAGCGCGCCATACTTGAGGATATTAACTATGTCGATGTGGCGTCGGATTACCTGATATCCGAGGAGCAGCGCAATGAGGCATATTTCGTCTCAAAGGCAGACGGCGTTCTCTGCGGCATAGATGTCGCAATGAGAGTTTTTGAACTTTTGGACGATTCTTTTACTGCCAAGGTATATATGCACGACGGCGACAAGGTGAAAAAGGGCGACCTTATAGCCGAATTCAGCGGAAAAACCACGCTTCTTTTAAAGGGCGAAAGAACTGCTTTGAACTTGTTGCAGCATATGTCGGGAATAGCCACGGCGACCGCAAAGGCAGTAAAACTCTGTGAGGGAACGTCGGCTTCGATAGCCGACACAAGAAAGACCCTTCCGTCTCTGCGTGCCCTTCAAAAATACGCGGTAACCTGCGGCGGAGGCAAAAACCACCGTTTTAATCTTTCCGACTGCGCTATGCTCAAGGATAATCACATAGACGCCGGAGGCGGCATAACGGGAGCCGTAAAAAAGCTTCGCGAAAAGATAGGTCATACGGTGAAAATTGAGGTTGAAACACGCAACCTTGATGAAGTAAAAGAGGCGGTCAAGGCAGGAGCCGACATAATAATGCTCGATAATATGGACTGTGACACCATGAAAAAAGCCGTTGAGATAATCGGCGGCAAGGCTCTTACGGAGGCTTCGGGCGGAATTACCGACGAAACCATACCCGGCGTTGCGGCGTGCGGCGTAGACATAATATCAATCGGAGCGCTGACTCACTCCGTTCAGGCATTTGACATTTCCATGAAAATGAAAAAATAAAAAGCCACCCCCAAGATGTGCCTTAGCTTATCTTGAGGGTATGTTATTTTGAAGCAATAATGCCTTATAAACAAAAAGCAGCGGCGCCGAAAGCAAAAAGTTTCGGTGCCGCTATTTTTTGTTCGGCTACAGAAAAAAAGTATTGTTACACTAAGCTGCCGCTTATTCAATTCTGCCTTTAGAGCTAATGTCCGCAAGGCGGTCAAAGCACAGCTCGGAAAGACGTGTCGCACCGCACAATTCATACAAGGCGGAAGCAAACAAGAGCGAATTACACGGTGGCAGAACCTTTGTTATGTCATCGGGCAGAGTAACTCCACTGCCCGACAAACAGACGGTACTTCTCGAATACTCATTCCTGTATAAAAGGCACCCTCCGTCCGGATTGCTTTTATCTGTTCGCGGAGCTATTACAAATGTGCAGCCGCCTGCCTCATTCACGTTTTCCGTGACGGTCATCGCAAGACCCCAATCGTCATACAGCCGTCGGCGCACGGGAGAAAATTCTTCGGGATTACCCGTTATTACCTTAAGATTTGAGGCAAGAGGAACAAGTAAAGACAGCTTATCCTTTTGAAAGCCGTTAAAATCCATAACAGCCACGCTCGTTTTTTCCGGCGGAAGAGAGCATTTCTTTATATAATCAACCGCGGAATTAAAAAGCATAACGGACGGCAGTATACGAGGCTCGAAATTCTTAACCTTTTCGTCCTCAGTTATGGTTCCTCCGCACACTATAACTCTGCCCGCGCACCGCCCGAGCAGGCTGTATATTTTACCCGTATCGACCTCTTCATTTTCATCACACACAAGCGTCAGCGTAAAAAACGGAGCACTGCCTAAGACGCTTATCCGCTCGATAACGGGTTCGGGCGGAAAAAGCCTGTAATGAAGCCTCTTAAAAAATCCGCCGCCGATTCTTTCTATTTTAATTACTCCGAACATAAAAGCACCCCCGCATAATATTATGCGGGGGTTTTGATTTTAATGTTTGTTGTTTATTGCTCGTCCGCGCCTGCCGAAGAGGTTAAGAGTGAATTTGCCTTTTGATACTGTTCATCCTCTGAATGAGATAAAAGCGCCAAACGATTATTTTTCTGTGAGGACAGCTCCACAAGATAATCCGGAGTTAAGCCCACACCGTTATACACATCGCTTGTATACGGCTTTATCTCTGCCACGGTGAGCTTTACCGCACCGCCGTCGCTCAGCTGATAAACCCTTTGCATGGTTCCGTTGCCCTTTGTCGCCGTACCTACAAGCTTTGCTTTGCCGAAATCGCGCATATCGCAGGCGAAAAGCTCTGCAGGCCCGGAGGTATCTTTATCGACAAGTATCACTGTGGACACATTTATGCTGTCGGCGTCCGATGTAAAGGTCTCTATGGCTTCACCGTTTTTATCAACGGCGGTAGCGAGTGCCTTTGTTCCGTCGCTTGCCACAGGAACAAGCACATCAAGCGCATCTGTCGCATGCTCTACGGTTCCGTTCGAGACTGCCCGCAAATCTATTATAATGCCGCTCACGCCTTGCTTTATAAGCGTATTTACGGCATTTTTGAGCTGTGATGCGGTGGTCGAATAAAAATCGGTTATTTTAACATAACCTACCTGGCCTACCGTCTCATAATAAACAGTCTGCGCGGTGTAGCCCTTTACCATATTTGCGGCAACGAGATTACCGTCATGAATAAACGCAACATTTACGGACGAGAGCTTTTCGCCCTCAAGCTTTTTTACAAGCTCTTTATAGTTATAAACTGTGACTTCCTCTTCATCTATGGTAACTATACGGTCGCCCTTAGCCATATTGTTAAGTGCCGCCGGAGAACCATCGGAGACCTCTGCCGCGTAAAGGCACATATCGTCCTCGTTGAACACCGGAATTATGCCGACGCCCATTTTCTGACCGTTCATCTCGTTTTTATATATGTCATACTCGGACGCGGTCATATAATAGCTGTAACTGTCGCCTACGCCGTTTGCAAAGCCCTCTGCCATATCCGCGTTTAAAAGCGTTTCGTTAATCTCGCCGTAGTAATTGGTGCGGATAACGTCGTCTATCTCCGCTAAAAGCGAATAAGTCTGTGAACGCTTCGGGAGATCTTTGATTATTGAATTGTACATTTTCATTGACACAGCCATGGTACCTGCCACAGAGCCTGCCATAGCCACGAATATCAATGCGAGCGCAAGGCCCAGGGATATTTTCCTATTCAAACGAACGCCTCTCTTTCGGGGGTTTTATCAAAGACCTATATACGGCTCGGGATTTACTCGATTTTTATTTACATAGACCTCAAAATGAAGGTGCGGACCCGAGGAGTTGCCGGTGGAGCCGACCTTGCCTATATACTGACCCTGCGATACGGTTTGACCCGCGCTGACGCCTATGCTGCTGAGGTGAGCATATCTTGTCCACACACCGTTGCCGTGGTCTATAAGCACGTTGTTGCCCCAGCTTGAGTGATACGAGGCGGAAATTACCGTACCGCCTGCCGCGGCGTAAACGGGCTGACCGTTTATATTTGCACCGGCTATATCTACACCCTTGTGGCCGTTGTGACCGTAGTGCTGTGAAACGTAACAATTGCACGTGAGAGGAAAGCTCATTCCGCTTGAGAGCACACCGTTACCGGAAGAGCCCGTGGTATTGCTGATTGACTGCGCTTCGAGTTTATCCATCTTGGCCTGATAAGCGTCATTTTGCGAATCAAGGCTTGAAATCATTGATTTGAGCGACTTCACCTGAGCTTCAAGACGTGACTGCTTTGCGTCAAGGGTATTGTAAACGCTCTTGACCTCTGCGCGGGCAGACTCTATGGCGGCCTTTTCGTTAACTATTTCAGTCTGCTTTTCCTGCTGTGACTGCTGATCGGAGGAGAGCTGTTCTTTTGTTTTGTTAAGCTCATTGATTTCTTCCTGCAAGCCCTTTACAAGCTCATTATCATGCTCCGAAACACGTTTGAGCAGCTCAAGTCTTGTCAAAAAGCTCGCATAGTCGCCGGAGCCGAGAAGTACCTCAAGCGCCGAGCTTTCGCCTGCCTTATATGCCGAGCGAAGTCTCTCTTTAAGTACGTCGTATGTTACGTCGACAGCGGCTGTCTGTGTTTCTATTTGAATATTTGCGGCGTCTATTTCGGCTTGAAGTCTGTCGATTTCCGCCTGATAGTTGTTGATAATTTCATCCTTTGCCGCAATTTGCTTGTTAAGGTCGGTTATCTTGGCGTTGTAAACATCAAGCTGAGCCTGCATATCGGAAATCTGATTGAGCAAATCGTTTACGGACGCCTTATTATCGCTGATTTTATTATTATTGGCATTTATTTTGCTTTCAAGCTCGTCTATCTGATCCTGCACTGACGAAGCCGAGCCCGAAAACGACGTCACTGAAAACAGCATAGCTGTTATTAATGTAACGGAAATAATGCGTATAAATGCTTTCTTCTGATGCTTCAAAATAAAAAGAACTCCTTTAATACCGGATTTACCCCTTTAAAAATTACGGAAGATACGGCGCGGGATTTACCCTTGTGCCGTTTATCCAGACCTCAAAGTGCAGATGCGCCCCGGCGTGCGGATTTGCCGGTGTCGGCGCGGGACTTACGTTACCCGTATTGCCTACAAGAGCTATAACCTGCCCCTGCTTTACCGTTTGCCCCTTGCTTACCTTCATAACGCTGCAATGAGCGTATCTTGTGCAAACGCCGTTGCCGTGGTCAATAAAGACGTTATTGCCCCAGCTCGAATGATATTCGGCGGAAAGAACCTTACCGTCCGCCGCGGCCCTAATCTCTTTACCGTATGTATTGCCGGTTGCACCCCTTGTGGTAAAATCAATACCCTTGTGACCCGGGTAGCCGTACCAGCCTGCCGATATGGTTACGTTTGAATACTGAAGCGGACAAATCATACCCTTGGGAGATACCGTATAACCGCCTGTATTTCCACCGGTATTTCCTCCCGTATTGCCGCCCGTGTTTCCGCCTGTATTGCCGCCGGGCTTTGGCAATTCGCCGGTGCCCTGCGACGCATTTTTCGCCAGTTCCGCAAGCTTTTTATCGTAGCTGTCTTTCGCAGCCTGTATTTTTTTATTCTCGTTTTCTAATTCCTTGGAGCCTGCGCTGAGAGACGAGATATATGCATTTCGCTGTGCAACCTGCTTTTCAAGGGTAGACTGCTTTGAATCTACGGTATTGTAAAGCGACTGCACCTGCGTTTTAGACGAAACAATATCCGCCTTTTCCGACTCTACGGCGGTCTGCTTAGCCTTTACTTCCTGCTGATTTGACGACAGAAGCTCCTTTGTGTCGTTAAGCTTTGCAATATCATCCTGCAAAGATTTCATAAGCTGCCTGTCATGCTTTGTGGTTTTACTTAAAAGCTCAAGCCTTGTGAGGAAGCCCTCATAATCACTTGCCGTAAGAAGCACCTCAAGAGTGGAGCTTTCGCCTGCCATATATGCCGCGCGAAGTCTCTCCTTTAAAAGGTTGTATGTATCATTTACGGCCTTTGTCTGAGCTTCTATGCTCTCGCTTGCCTCGTCTATGTTCTTTTGAAGAGAGTCTATTTCTTTTTGATAATCGTTTATAACGGCGTTTTTGTCGCCTATCTGACTGTTAAGCTCCGTTATTTGACTTTGGTACGTGTCAAGCTGCTCCTGCAAAGCGTCAATCTGTTCCGAGGAATAGCCGTTCGACTCTTTGGCACCGTCGATTTTATTTTGCAAATCCTTTATTTTTTGCTCATTCTGTTTTTTCTTTGCCTCGGCAGCCGCGATTTTGTTTTCCAAATCCTTCTTGGAATCCGCCGCGGAAGCCGGTAAAAATGACGCGCAAAAAACGAATATTACCGACAGTAAAAGGCTCAAAGCTCTTTTGAGACCGTTTTTAGTCATCAGAGACCACGCTCCCTTGCTCTTTCAGGTATTTAGCCATCGAAACAAGACTTCCGAAACCTCCTGTAAACAATCCTATTGCAACAAATACGAGAAGTATCTGCCACCAGTACTCGCTGAACGGCACGAGCGAAAAGCCGATTAACGAGAGGGTCTGTGCAAACACTTTTTCGGCTACTGCATAAAGTCCCCACAGAACTCCCAGGGATACTATGCCGGAAATCGTACCGAGTATCATACCCTCTATCATAAACGGCCAACGAATGAACCAATTTGTGGCACCTACCGCCTTCATTATTGAAATTTCAAGCTTCCTTGAGAACATCGTTATGCGTATTGTGTTTGAAATTATGAAAAGCGCAACAAGGAACAGCATTATAACAAGCCCCACGCTGACTATCGAAACCGCATGGCGAAGAGACAAAAGCTTGCTTGCAAGGTCGCTGTTTTCTCGCACCGAATCGACTTTGTTTATCTGCTTTATCTGAGAAACGGTGTTTTCAAACTGTGACAAATCCTTTACCGTGACCTTATATGCATCGGGAAGCGGAATTTCGTCAAAGCCCTCAAACAGAGCCGCGTCGCCGCCCATGCTCTGTATCTGCTCCTGGAACGCAACTTCCTTCGGCACAAATTCGCAGCTTTCAACATTGCTTATGCCTTTAAGTGAGGTACCTATCTGTGTTGTTTCGTCCTCCGAGGCATCGTCGGCAACATAGACCATTACTACATTTTGCGACTGCACCTTGTCGACTACATTGTTAATATTAAAATATATCATTATGCCCGCGCCCATAATTATAAGACATGCCATAAGCACGGTTACCGATGCCAATGACATAAGGCGATTGACCCACACGTTGCGGAAGCCCTCGTGCGTAAGATATTTTAAGCTTGTCCCTTTCACCTGTTGTCACCTCCGGTCTTTTTTTCAATGGCGTCGAGATACTTTGAGTAATCAACGTCATCGTCGGAGGAATCCGAATCCACGCCGTATGTCGCCATAAACTTTTCAAGGTCGGCGTCCGAATTCGGCTGAACATAAAACGGGCTGATGCTGTCTTCCTTTTGCTTGGCCACACGGTCCTCCACCGTCTCCGAGGAGGCAATGTTCTGAACCGCAGCCGCGGCTGCCGCCGCTCTTTCCGCATTTGACGCGTCGGAAGCATAATCTCTTTCGATGGTGGCGTAATCATCGGGAAGTGCCTCGGTGTCTTCGGAGTCCGAAACCACGGCGCCCTGCTCTATTGTAATAACCCTGTGGTGGAAATGACGGACGAGATTATGCTCGTGAGTTACCATTACCACGGTGGTTCCGTTTGCGTTTATATGGTTTAAAAGGTCAACTATTTCGTAAGACATTTCGGGGTCGATGTTGCCCGTAGGCTCATCCGCAATTATAAGCCCCGCATTATTTACAAGCGCACGCGCGAGCGCAACTCTCTGCTCGCCGCCCGACAGCTCCGTCGGCAGATTTCTCGCCTTGGATGCAAGTCCTACAAGGCTGAGTATATAAGGCACGCGTTTTCTGACTTCCTTTTCCTTGGCACCGATGCAGCGCATCGCAAATGCGACATTGTCAAACACCGTCATGGTCGGGATAAGTCTGAAATCCTGGAATACTATACCGAGAGTCCTTCTGAAAAGAGGAATCTCTTTTTTCTTTAAATTGTTAAGATGATAACCGTTTATGATAACAGAACCGCTGTTAGGCACCTGCTCGCGCATCATTATCTTGAGAAACGTACTCTTGCCTGCTCCCGATGAGCCGACCACAAAGACAAATTCTCCGTCGTTTATCTTGATATTGACATCTTTAAGTGCTTCGGTCCCGTTATCGTAAGTTTTTGATACATTTTTAAATTCAATCACTTAGAACATACCTCTGCTTTTCACAATATTCCCACCGCTGAACTCTGCCGTAAAGTTTAATACCGACGGGCAGAGACTCTACACAACCGCTATAAAAAATATAGGCGGCAAAATGAGTATAATCACTCATAATACCGCCTTTAATTATAGCATAGAACGTCAAGTTTGTAACCATTTTGTAATATGGTAAATTATATTCGCGCACTTTAGACAAAATCACACTTGTAACATTGTGCAATTTTCCCATTCGCAACAGCGCGCGGAAAATTACTTTTCTTTAATACTTGACAGGGCTTGAATCAAGATATTTCTTAACCATAAGAGCTACTTTAAATACTATTGCGTCGTCGAACTCGCGAAGGTCAAGGCCTGTGAGCTTTTTAATCTTTTCAAGGCGATATACAAGAGTATTTCTGTGTACAAAGAGCTTTCTTGAGGTTTCGGATACGTTGAGGTTGTTTTCAAAGAACTTCTGAATTGTAAAGAGCGTTTCCTGATCGAGATTGTCGATAGAACCGCGCTTGAAAACCTCCTTTAAGAACATATCGCAAAGAGTTGTGGGAAGCTGATATATAAGTCTCGCAATACCGAGATTGTCATAGCTAACAATGCTCTTTTCGGTGTCGAACACCTTGCCTACCTCAAGAGAAACCTGAGCCTCTCTGAATGAGCGTGCAAGATCCTTTATTCCCTCAACCGTAGTACCTATGCCGACAAGAACGTGAGAATAGAACTCCGTTCCGAGACCGTCGGCTATCGAGCGTGCAAGCTTTTCGAGATCCTTTGTGTCGATATTCGGCTTAACCTCTTTGATAAGGGCAATATCTGTCTCGTTAAGGTTTATTACGAAATCCTTGGTCTTATCCGGGAACAGGTTCTGAATTATATCATAAGCGGAAATATCTATGTGCTCGGTAATTCTTATGAGAATTACGACGCGTGACACGTCATTGTTAAAATGAAGCTCTCTCGCCTTGAGATAAATATCACCGGGCAGTATGTTGTCAAGAATTACGTTCTTGATAAAGTTTGCGCGGTCATATTTTTCATCATAATACTGCTTAATGCTTGAGAGTGTCACGGCAAGCATTGAGAGATATTTCAAGGCAAGGTCGTCATCGCCGGAAACAAATACGGCATATTCGGGGTGCATACGCGCACCGAACGGCTTATAAGAATACCCGTCTACCGATATAACCTCCGTTCCGCTGAAAACCGCGGTAACCTCGGTTGAGAGCACCTCACCTATCTTACCGAGTTCGCTGCAGGAAATAATGGTACCCGACTCGTCTATAACACCTATAGTACGGTCGATACTGTCTGTGAGCTGATGCACAATACCCTGGAACAATCTGTTCGACATTGATAAAACCTCCATCTATCTTTTTTCTCCGGAGAAAACCTCCCTGCCGCACTCTGCTTTAAGCCGAAACGGCAATGCAAATTTTCCCGTCTGCACTTTTATACAATTTCACAAATCATATATTATGTATTTTACACAATCTTTTAAGATTTTGCAAGCTAAAAATTGATATTTTAAAAATTTAGTTTGCATTTTTCACAAAAAAAGTTTTTCATTTTGTAAAATCGGTTAGATTAAGGCTTTAAAGCACACTGTTTTGTCGTTTTTTGCATTGTTGAAAATGACTATGCGTAAAACTCCGAAGCCGTCGGCGCAATGCGGTTTGATGACAAACTCTTTCGATGTGTCGAGTATTTCGGGTCGAAAAGAATATTTGAACTATCTGCCGGCATTGCATTTGGAGCAGACGCTGTACCCGTTATTGAGATACGAGGAAAGCTCAGAGGCGGAAATCTCTTTTTTGTTTTCCGAGGACGTCCTCATAGCGTAGGAGCATGACGGAGAGTGAATTTTTTTGGTGTTCACGTTTACTGTATATGTGCCTTCGGAGGGCTGTGCGTCACCGGAGCTTTTTTGTGAATTTACGCCGACTGAAGTCGAGACCGAAGTCTGCCCTGCGGTAGAGGATGCCGCCGCACTCTCTGTTTCGGCGTTTGCAGCCGTATCGGACTCACCTTCGGCTTTTGCTTCCTTGGTCACAAGATAAAAACCGTCTTTTTCGCCTTCGTTTTTCGTCGAATTTTCATAGGACACAAAATCTCCGTATTTCTTCAGTAAAATATGGTCTTTATACTGCAGCACAAGCGACATCGCGGAAAACACCGTACACAAAACGGCGCATACGGTAATTACGGCCGTCATAATTTTAAAGCCGTGTTTTGCGTTTTTCCCTTCGTTCTTCATACTCATTCCCCCGATACATTATGGGAAAATAATAACATTACGGAACAGAAAATAAAGCTTTTGTGCCGAAACAGCACAAGTTATCTTTTAATTCCGTCGGCAATGTATTTAAACACCGGAGCGCAGTCTAAGGCGCCGCCCGCTCCGTTTTCTTTAAAGACGGTAACGACATAGCGCGGCGAAGCATACGGAAAA
>ERZ791829.1711-NODE-1711-length-11919-cov-8.091959_pt1 | contig 11919 bp, 6 predicted proteins | sample MGYA00510296_ERZ791829 | MGnify/ENA primary metagenome ERZ791829 (study PRJEB30046, sample SAMN00791973) | human gut metagenome | study: EMG produced TPA metagenomics assembly of the A metagenome-wide association study of gut microbiota in type 2...
GTATGGCTAATTTTTCAGAGTTGGATCGCTATTTATTTGGACAGGCGACGCATTATGAGATTTACCGCAAACTGGGGGCACATTTTACGGATCAGTATGGAATCCGTGGTGTATGTTTTGATGTATGGGCTCCGAATGCCGCGAGAATCTGGGTAATCGGTTCTTTTAACGGATGGGATGAAACGGCAGATGAAATGACAAGGCTTGAGCCGGATACGATGGGAATATTTGAATTGTTTATTCCTGGTATAGAGGAAGGGGCTCTGTATAAGTATCTGATCGAGACGAAAGATGGAAAGCGGCTTTATAAAGCAGATCCATATGCAAATTATGCGGAACTTCGTCCGGGAACAGCATCTGCAGTCGCAGATATAGATCATTTTAAATGGACTGATGAAAAATGGATGGAAGAGCGTGCTAAGACCAAAGATGTCTATGCAAAACCTATGGCAATCTATGAGGTGCATCCGGGTTCCTGGAAACGCCATCCGGGCAGAGAGGATGACGGATTTTACAGTTACAGGGATCTTGTGAAGTATCTGATCCCATATGTAAAAGAAATGGGATACACACATATTGAGCTGATGGGTATTTCGGAATATCCATTTGATGGTTCCTGGGGATATCAGGTGACGGGTTATTATGCGCCGACTTCCCGTTATGGAACACCGCAGGATTTTGCGTATTTTATCAATGAATGTCACAAACATAAGATCAGCGTGATCTTAGACTGGGTGCCGGCACATTTTCCGAAAGATGCACATGGACTGACTGAGTTTGATGGGACATGTCTATATGAATACGCAGATCCGAGAAAAGGAGAACATCCGGACTGGGGTACAAAGATATTTGATTATGGCAAGAATGAGGTCAAGAATTTCCTGATCGGCAGTGCATTAATGTGGATCGAGCATTATCATATTGACGGACTGCGTGTGGATGCGGTGGCATCCATGTTATATCTGGATTATGGAAAGCAGCCGGGACAGTGGGTTCCGAATAAGTATGGCGATAATAAGAATCTTGAGGCAGTGGAGTTTTTTAAGCATGTCAATACGCTGATCCTTGGAAGAAATCCGGGGGCAGTCATGATCGCAGAGGAATCTACAGCATGGCCGAAGGTGACTGGCCGTGTGGAAGACGATGGACTTAATTTCAGCTATAAATGGAATATGGGATGGATGCATGATTTTCTGGATTATATGAAACTTGATCCATATTTCCGTAAGGACAATCATCACAAGCTGACCTTTGCCATGAGCTATAATGAGAGCGAGAAGTATATCCTTGTGCTTTCCCATGACGAGGTGGTACATCTGAAATGTTCCATGATCAATAAGATGCCTGGCGAGATGGAAGATAAATTTAAAAATCTGATGGTCGGTTATGCATTTATGATGGGACATCCAGGCAAAAAACTTCTTTTTATGGGACAGGAATTTGCGCAGCTTCAGGAATGGAGTGAGGCAAGAGAATTAGACTGGTATCTGCTGGAAAATCCGGATCATCAACATATGCAGAACTGGGTAAAGAAATTATTACATATTTATCAGAAAAACCCGGCACTTTACGAGCTTGACAGCAGTTGGGGCGGATTTGAATGGATCAATGCCAACGACGCTGACCGCAGTATTTTCAGTTTTATCAGAAAGAGTAAAGATGGAAAGAATAATCTGCTCTTTGTATGTAATTTTACACCGGTGGAACGCAAGGACTACCGTGTCGGCGTACCAAAACGAAAGACTTATAAACTGATCTTAAACAGTGAAGATGCGGAATTTGGTGGAAATGGTAAAGAATGTCCGGTAAGTTATAAAGCTGTTCGGCAGGAATGTGACGGAAGACCTTATTCGTTCGCATATCCGCTTCCGGGTTTTGGTGTAGCGGTATTCCGTTATTGAGATTCTGTAAAAAAGCAGGACAGAAGCTGGAATTATATCGAAAAACTTAATAAATACGCTGATGTATCCGATATATACATCAGCTATGGATGGCGCAGATATTTCAGGGAAATGAAAGTATGCGCCATTCTTTTGTCCTGATATCAGAGACTATGGGACAAATGTTTTGAAAAAACGGATACAGATGAATGAAGGAATTTACATCAGCCGGTGCAAAATGACAGAGATAACAAGGAGAGTCGGATCATGAGAATAGATAACCAACAGCAACAGAATAAGGGAGTAATGGATCTGATGCCGCAGACAGGAGCGGTGGAAGAAAAAAACGGGATACAGTTGTTTGCGGATGCGGTAAAGACGGAGAGCAGTAAAAAAGCGACAGGAACCACGTCTTTTCAGGCAAAAGAGGTTACTTATCTGAATCCGGCAAAAGAAGAGAAAAAGACGATCATAGATGAGATCGAGCAGTCAGGCTCTATGGATGCAGGGGAGAGAAAAGCTCAGATGGCAGTGCTTGCGGAGACTACTTCACCGGAAGACTATAAAAAAATGCAGGAGGAAGGTTTTTCACTGGATGATACCACAAGCAATAAGATCGTGACCGTGACGGATAAGATCAAAGCACAGCTTGCAAAAGCAGGGGTGGATATTTCTGCATTCGGAGATGATCTTGATTTTGAACAGCTTGCGCAGATCACGGGAAGCCCGGAACTTGCAGCGCAGATTGCAGACAGTCTGCGGGAGGCAGATCTGCCGCTTACAGATGATAATTTTAAACAGATCGCAGAGACAGTAGATATGGCAGACTCTTTATCGCCCTTGGATGATGGAGCCGTAAAATATCTGATTGATAACCAGTTAGAACCTACTGTGCAGAATATTTATTTTGCCAGACATTCTGCCAGCGCAGGCTATATGCCGGCAGAACAGCAGGATATTTCTTCTTTCCTTCCACAGGTGAAGAATGTGATCGCATCAGCAGGGCTGGAAGTAAATGATGATACAATCGCAACCAGTAAGTGGATGTTAGAAAACGATATACCGTTGACGAAAGAAAATCTTACCTATGCGCAGGCACTGCGTCAGACGGAGCTTACTACAAGTGCAGAAAATGTTGCTGCACTTGCAGCGGAGGCGGTCAGTGAAGGAAAAAGCGCACAGGATGCGGTGATACTTTCCGGTTACACATGGATGGAGCAGGCACAAAATGCTGTGGATACTGTAGAAAATGCAACGGATGAAGACCTTGTTTATATTGTGGAAAAAGGACTTCCTCTCACATTAGACAGCTTAAGGGAAGCTGCGGCAAACAGGGTATCAGAAAGCACAGTACAGGATGCGGACGGAAATTATACACAAAAAGGGCAGCAGCTTCTGACTGCACGCAGGCAGTTAGAGGAGATCCGTCTTGCCATGACTGCTGAAGCAAATTACCGTTTGTTAAAACAGGGTATTTCCATTGACACAGAGCCGCTGGTAAAACTGGTGGAGCAGTTAAAGGATCAGGAAAATGAATATTACAGAAATCTGTTAATGTCTGAGGGTGTGGATGCGACTAAGGAGCAGGTAGAACTCTTTGGAGAGGTTGATAAAAAAGTTACCGACATGCGTTATGTCCCGGCATATGTGCTCGGAATGAAAGATGCTGACGTGTCGACGATCAATGGTGTCCATGAGGCAGGAACGGAACTGAAGACTTCCTTTGAAAAAGCAAGCCGGCAGTATGAGACACTGATGACAGCACCGAGAGCTGATCTGGGGGATTCCATCCAGAAGGCATTTCGCAATGTGGATGATATTTTAAATGATCTTGGTATGGAACTGACGGATGAGAACCGCCGCGCAGTGCGTATCCTTGGATATAATAGTATCGATATTACGCAGGATTCTGTGCTTACGATGAAAGCGGCAGATGAAGAAGTGCAGCGTGTCTTTAAAAACATGACACCGGCAGTTGTTACACAGATGATAAAACGTGGAATAAATCCACTGGAAATGGATTTTACATCGCTGAATCAGGAGGCAGAGAGTATCAAAAGCGAGGAGCTTGGCGGGGAAGATAACCGTAAATTTAGTGAATATCTCTGGAAAATGGAACAGAATCATGAGATCAGCGAGGAAGAACGCAGTTCTTATATAGGAATCTATCGTCTGATCAGACAGGTGGAAAATACGGACGGTGCAGCAATCGGTGCATTGATACAGCAGGGAGCACCGCTTACCATGAAAAATCTCCTGACAGCTGTGCGTTCCGAAAAACGCAGCAGTAAGATGGATTATTCCGTAGATTACAATTTCGAGGGTGTATCCGGTACATCGAAAGGCAGCTCTATTACGGATCAGATTGAGGCTGCATATCAGAATAATTGTTTAAAAGATGCATCCGAATTACTGACGCCGGAGCGTGCAAAAGTTCTATTTGAGCAGGATATGGAATGGGAGAATATGACACCGGAGGAATTGAAGGCAGTACTGACACAGGCAGGTGAACAGGCGGATGAGAGCAGTATCAATGCGGATTACGCAAAAGAGCAGCTTGTACAGTTAGAACAGGCAGCAAATGCAGATGAGAGCATTTATCGTATTCTGGATAAATATGATATCCCAAATACCGTGTCGAATGTACTGGCAATGGAATCTATGCTGAACCAGCGAAACCAGATGTTCCGGAAGATTTTTGGAAGCAGTACGGCAGACCACAATGGGGATGATCAGGTAGATGCAGAGGACTTAGAGGCAATTAAACAGGAGTTGTTGGAAGAATTTGGAGAGGCTGTTTCGGAACCGGCAGATATGGCGGTTGCGCAGGAAAAGCTAGGAGAGCTTGCGGAAAATGTGATGAAAACAATGATAAACAGCGATCATGTGACAAGCCTTGATGTACGGGATATGAAAATGCTTTCTGCACAGCTTTCTGTAAACAGTATCCTTGCAAAAGAAGAACAGTATGCTGTTCCGGTGATGGTCAATGATGAACTCATGAATGTTTCTGTTAAGATCGTGCGCGGCGTGGACAAAAAAGGTATTGTCGATATCATGATGGAAAGTGAACTGCGCGGAAAAATTGCGGCGACATTCCAGGCAAAAGAAGATGGCATACATGGACTGATCGCCACAGATTCAGAGGAGACAGCAGAACTTTTTAAGGGACAGACACAGGATCTTTCGGATTTGCTTGGGGGAGAAAATGATGATGTCACAGAGTTACATTGTGCGCATATTCCGGATCTTGATCTGAATCATTTTTCCATGGGGGCATTTGGAGTCGATGCAAAGGAGAAAACGCAGCTTTCTGATTCTCAGAAAGCTGAGAACCGTGATACTTATCGTGTGCAGACTTCACGTTTGTATGGAATTGCGGAACATTTTATCAAAGCGGTAAAAGGAACACTCACAAAAGAAGTTTAGAGATAGATGCAGGATCGATGCTATTATTTTGAACTATGTTGATTCCGACAGATAATTCTGTATACCGTTATATATGGCATCGACAAGCAGATTTTGATAATCATCTGTCAAAAGAAGATCCGCTTCTGTCGGATTGCTTAGGAACCCACACTCTACGATAACAGTAGGTGTGGGTGTTTTTTTGAGCAGATAATAACTTTCATTTGCCTTTGCAACGCGGTGATTATCGGGATCAACATTTGAAATCAGACTGTCCTGAATCATATCGGCAAGTTTTTTTCCGTCCTGTGACTGACCAAAATAAAATACCTGTGCACCGCAGACTTCCGGAGAGGGGTAGCTGTTCTGATGCAGGCTGACGGTAAAAATGGGTGAGGCATCTGAAATGATCTTACAGCGGGTTTGCATATCTTCCGCTTTTTTGTTTGTACTTCCCTCAGAATAAAGACCGGTGTCAGAGTCACGTGTTAAAATGATCCGGATGGAATCCTGACTGAATTTATCGCGCAGTTTCAGTGCCAGTGCAAGGTTGATATCTTTTTCCAATGCATCATTAATGCCGACTTTGCCGGGATCGATACCTCCGTGTCCGGCATCGATCACGATCGATAAACCATCGGAAAATGATTCATTTTGCCCGTTTCCGGCAAGTTCTGTATCAGAAACGGAATCTGTGCCTGGCGTATCGGGTAGTTCTCCTGTGTCCGCGTGACTGTTTTGTACCAGTATGGCACTTTGGCTTCCAAGAAAAAAAGCAGCAATCACCAGACAGACAGCCATTATAAGTTCTATCTTTTTTTTCATAAAAAATCCCGGAGTATCGTTTTTATAAAATATTCACGATCTCCAGGGTTTATGTCATGATCTCATGCATGTATTTAGTTTATGCATTTAGATCATATAGTTCATGCATGTATTTAGTTAATATATTTTATAACAGTGTCCCATATAGAAGGCAGCTCTAAACCAAGTTTCCAGAAAGAACCACCGGCAAGCTGGTTTTCCTGAAGAACTTTTAACTTCTCTTCCAGGGAAGCAGCATCCTCCACCCATATTTTGTAAGTGACCCCATTGTTTTCATACTGAACATAATATTGACCATCTGCATCTGACCATACCGGCTCGGCTGCATTGGCACTGATCAGTTTTTGGATCTCTGACATACCGGTTGCATAGGAGTCTAATGTAAAGAGCTGATAACTGTCAGCATCTGTAGTGTCGTCAGCATCTGTAGTGTCGTCAGCAGGTGTCTCAGACCATACACGGGCATAAAACGGCATACCTAAGATCAACTGATCTGCAGGAACTTCTTTTAAGGTATTGGCAACCCCTTCTTTTACAAAATTGATGGAAGCTACAGATCCTGCTTCTTCAGAACCGGAATAGTGCTCATCGTATGCCATGACAACAACATAATCTGCAAAAACCGCCTGCTCTGCACGGTTATAGAACGCAGTATAGCTGGTAGGAACATAATCATCCACGGAAAGGACGATTCCGTTGTTTGCACATTTCAATGAGAGTTCACGGATAAACTGAATGTAAGAGTCGCCGACTTCGGAACTTAATGCCTCGAAATCGACGTTGATACCGTCAAAGTTATACTGAATGGCTGCGGAGATCAGGTTATTAATCAGATTTTCGCGTTTGGAAGTATAAGTTAAAACGGATGTGGTATCGACATCTTTGTTTTCCAGATTGCTTACAAGTGCCCACACTTCAATACCATTCTGGTGGCAGTAATTTACATAGTCGGAGCTTGCAAGAGAAGCAATATTTCCGTTATTGTCATTCAGATAGAACCAGGTAGGGGAGATAACATTGATCCCTTTGGTATTCTGGAGCACAGATGCAATGGTTGTATTGGCATCCGCATTTGTGATCTGATGCCAAGCCATGTTGATCTTAAAATCCTTTTTAATATGTGTAAATTCTTCTGAAACGTAATCGCTGGTCAGTGTTTTGGCAGATGTGGTGCCAAGTGCTTTTGATTTGACGTATCCAATGATGCCATCTGCGGTGGATATTTTTGTCCAGGTATCACCTGTCTCTAAGACAGTAACTTCCGTATTTTTATCGATATCTGCAAGGATCGGACTCTTAATGCCGCCTTTTTGCCGGACCTGCGTTTTTTGTTTAGCCGGTGCAGTTGTGTAATCGCCCCAGGCGGTTGTAAGAATTACACGGTTTGGAGACTCAAGTACTTCATATGAGAAATCAGAGTACAGTTTTAAAAAGTCAATTGCAATATATGCAGTCTGTGCATCTGCCTTGACAACTGCATGATCTAAGGAATGGGAATCCTTTGTTACATAGTAACTGGTGCTGTCTGCATCTGCAGAAATGAGATCTGTCGCAGTTGTATAAAGAAGTTTATTTTCGTTGTGATCCCAGTAAAAACGGTCATTAAGATTAGAACGTACTGTTTCATAATCAAGATAGACAGTTCCGTTAAGGAGTTTTCCTTTTGCATCAAGAACCTGGTTATTCAGGATCAGGGCTACGTCCTGTTCACTGGACAGATTATAGTAATCAGATAAGTTCATATGTTCCTTGGAAGGTGTATATTTTTCAATGATGCTTCCGAGAAGCATAAAACAGATAATGACGACGATCAGAGCACCGGCAGCTAAAACAGGGACAAATTTTTTTTTCATATAAAGAACCCTCTTCTTCTTAAGAATTATCGTATGTGCCCCTATTGTAGCATAACGATATGTAAATTCAAAGTTATTTGCTTTATTTTAAGGAATCATTCATTTTATTTTAAAGAATTAGAATTTTTAAAAAACTGCCGTAAGGAAAAACTCCCGCATACGGAAGGCTTTCCTTACGGCAGGGTTTATGTTCGGTAAAACCCTGCCGTTTCTTTTTTTCGGATTTGTATGTTGCCTTAGATAGTCGTTTTATATTCTGACTGGGTGGGCATTGAGGTACTCCATCCCTGTCAATTATTCAGATCATCATATATTTGTTTTTTTGATTTTATCAAAATGTAATTCTGTAAGCACCCCCTCGTTGAATACATAATCTCTCATATAAGAATTTTCTTCTGTGACAGAAAGCTCCTTTGTGACCTCTTTTGAATTGCTCGGCACACCTTCAAACCAGATGGTTGTTCCCATATGTTCTAAGGAAGAGAGCTCTAAGTAAAGCTTTTTCATATGTTCAGAATCCAATATTGTTATCCCCCGTTTTCAATTTCTGTATGACAAAGCGGATTAAAATCCTTTATTCCCAAAAGGAAATTCGCTGGTTGCAATTGTGTGATATATTATAAAATAATTTCTGCAGAAACTTTTCAGCAGATAAATTTCTGCAGGATGGAAAAATGTTCTTTTTTTATATAAAATGGATCCGGAATAGACGGAATACTGCTTACAGAAATCTGGTGAAAACGGGAAAAATCACGAATCTGTTTTGGACTTTCCGTTCGCGTTAGACAGTAAAAACCTTCCCCAAGGTTTGTATAGTGACTGAGCGATTCTAATAGATCCCGATATTGCCTGATATTCCATGGTGCGAGACTTCCGATGACAAGCTTTCTGTCACAGCGTAGAAATTCATGGATACAGCACTCACCCAAATTGCCAAAATCAAAGAGCAGGATCTGATATCCCTGATTATACAGACCCGGCAATTCGTCCGGTGTCACATCCGGATAGTAATCCACTCCGTGAATGTTAAAAATGGTACGGCTGTTCATAAATCCACATCTGCACGGGAGCGTGGTTTCAGAAGGAATCGTTGAAAGATTTTTCCTTTTATGAAGTTCTAACAGTGCAGTTTTTTTATGCAGCTTTGAATGACTCAGGTTTGAAAGCGCAATTGCAAGGTGCGTAACACCGGCACCGGCTGTACTGCCTGAAATGCCTATGGTAAGTCTCTTATTTAAATCAGTTTTTCCGATGTTCCGGATGATGTATCAGCTCCTTTCGTTGTAGGATTTGCATAATGAGACGTTCCTTCTCTAAAGTCACATGAAAAGGATCAGTGTCTTCAGGAAAACAATAGACCAGATTTTTCAGATACCTGGCATACTTTCTGGCAGCATTTTTATTGCCATGATTACAGATATATACGTGAGTGCCGGCACTTTTCAGCTGGCTGGTAAAAGCAAGTGTATCTGCAATATCCCATGGACTGCCGCTTAACAGGATAAATGTCAGGTCAAAGTGACCGAAGTCAAGGTATTCACTGGTATGGATACCGAAATCCCTTACCCGGATTACAGATGGTAAAACAGGATCTTCTATTCCGGGACCGTAACAGGGAGTGGCAGAAAAATTTTTTGACTGAAATATGCCCTGATTTTCTGTGGGCAGAAAACCTGCCTGTGTCATGGATATAAGGTTGTCAGAATGATCCATTGGTATATAACAGCAGGGAATATGTTTGTGATTCAGAGTGTTTACCAGTGATACTGAAAAAAATGTTGCACCGGCACCGGAACGGCTGCCGATCACGGCTATGTTTTTTATGAGATGTGTAAAAGAATGACACGCAGAATCTCTTTTTTTGAATGCCTGTCTGAAAATAAAATTTTTCCTGGCTGGAGTTTCCTGACCAGTTGGTTCTGACAGTGCAGACATAAGATCAGTGGCTGTCTGATATCTGGTGTTTGGATCTGGATCAGCAGCTTTTTCTATAATATGCGTGAGTGCTTCGGAACAGTCAGGTGTGCATGTTCTGGAAAGTATTTCTAACACTTTCCCAAGAGAATAGATGTCGGAAGCAGTAGTTACAGTATTTCCATTAAGAGCTTCCGGGGCAGCATATCCATCTGTTCCGTATAACTGGAAATTTTTACCAAAAACGGTAATAAATGAAGCGATTCCAAAGTCGATTAATTTTATCTGATTTCCACATAATATAATATGCTCCGGTTTTAAATCCTGATACAGGATAGGGTATGGAGATAGATGATGCAGGTAATCAAGAACGGCGCAAATCTGCAGTCCGTAATTTATTAATTGTTCCTCTGGAATTATTTCCTGATGGAGAATAAAATCCTCCAATGAATCACCCTGAATAAATTCTTCTATCATATAAAAAAAATGATCATCTTCGTCGATATCATATATGAGGGGGATGCCAGGATGATTAAGATTCTTCAGAAGGCAGGCCTCTTTTAAAAGCTGTTCTTCTGAAAAGTTGGAAGTGTTTCGTGCAGTGTCTTTGGGGATACACTTAATGGCACGATAAACTTTCAGTTTGAGATGTTCGGCAAGATAGACAGTGCCGCTGCTGCCGGCACCAAGAGTCGAAATAATGCGGTATTTGCCAAACAATAAATTGGTATCTATGCGATATCCGCTCCTTTCCGGGCGTGTCATATTCGCATCTCATGCATAGTTTATATCATGAATTGTTTTACATTGCAACTTCTTTTGTAATGTTTGTGTAATATAGACAAAGATTAATGCTTATAATACAGCATATGTTACAGAAAAAAGAGTTGTTATTCATGCGTAAAAGGCCGTTATGGTTTTAGAAAGTTTTAATAATGGTATACTTTACATCGATATTGCATTTGTTTATAATAGATGTACAGTTTACAGGGTTTCCCGGATAAAAGGAAGTGATTGTATGAAAATTGAAAAAGTAAATGATAATCAGATTCGTTGCACACTGACGAGAGAAGATTTAGCAGAGCGCCAGATTAAGTTAAGTGAGCTGGCATACGGTACGGAGAAGGCAAAGATGCTGTTCCGTGATATGATGCAGCAGGCTGCATACGAGTTTGGGTTTGAGGCAGATGATATTCCGCTGATGATAGAAGCGATTCCGTTGTCGGCAGATACCATTATATTAGTCATTACGAAGGTAGAGTATCCGGAGGAGCTTGATACGAGATTTTCCAAGTTTTCTGATCCGGATCCAGAGGATTTATATGACGATGCCATTGTTGGTGCGAATGCTCCGATTTCCGAAGGAGCAGATGATATACTTGGAATATTTAAAAAACAGCAGGAATTAAGAAATGCAGCAAAAGCAAAGCAGAATGACAATTTCGTACCGTCAGATGGCGGTCAGAAAGAAAAAGAAGATCCGGTCAAAGTCCTTGTAGACATTACGAAATTATTTATGTTCCAGAATCTTAAGGAACTCTCAAAACTTGCTGCTGTATTAGGTGATTTTTATAAGGGAAAAAATGATCTGTACGAGGATGCTGCGACACACAGATACTATCTTCTGGTAAGTAAAAGCAGCCAGTCACCAGAGGAATTCAATAAAGTCTGCAATATTTTATCTGAGTATGGAGCACAGCAGGCATATTCACCTGCGACAGAGGCATTTTTTGGTGAACATTACAGACTGGTCATAAAAGGAAAAGCATTGCAGATGCTTGCAGCATTATAAATGGCAGACTGTACTTTCCCGGGTTGCAGATTCGGGCTGATATCAAAAAGGATCGTGAAAATGATGACATTTTCGCGATCCTTTTTGAGTGTTTTTCCCGGAAGTGGGAATGACTATGCAAGATCTTTTGCAAGGAAATCATTGATCTCTTTTACGAGAGCATCCGGCTCAATTCCGTGAACCATGGCAGCTTCTTCGATGGTCTCCATCTGGGAAGATGGGCATCCGAGACAATGCATACCGATAT